>JGI24146J20443_1002056_pt1 | contig 11453 bp, 9 predicted proteins | sample BarGraIncub1131A_FD_20443 | JGI IMG/M metagenome (IMG submission 20443) | reverse complement strand
GTAAGATCGACGCCGGCGACCTTGGGCGTGGAGTTATCCGTGTCTGTTACTCGAATTAAGTAGTGGCCAGGGTTAAGATCGGACGGTGGAACCCAGCGGTACGCGATCTGACTGCTCGCTCCCTGAACCAGGCTATTCGAACCGCCCCCCGTCACTTGCGCAATTGACGTCCATGCGCCGCCGTCATCATCGATGCCATTGTTATTAGCGTCATAGAAAAACTCGATCTTAGCTGTGTTTCCAGCCTTTCCGAGATCAGACTGTATGTAGATTGCGGCTCCGGCGTTAGCCGTTTTCTTGTCAACAGTAACCATAGTCGTCGCCGCGATCGGTGCAGCGACAAAAGCAGCGATAAGNGCGGCGACTATTAGGATTGGTATACACGTACGTAATCGCGCTCTCTTCATAGGACATCACATCATAAAAACGATAATTAGGCCCGGAATGTACGATAAAACGTATAGCTATAAAAACGCTTCGAACCTGACTTAAAGGAGGGTTACGCGATTAGGGGCTGTTTTTGGCCGCTTTTACGCGTGCTCCGTCGATATCTGCTAAAACAGCGTCAACACGTTGCGCGGCCTCGACGCCGTCGTTCCACAGGATCTCAAAGCTCGACTCGAGATATTGTGCAAATTCGGGGCTGTTAGTCCAGAAAGCCGTGTCAGATGCGTCCTTTCCGTGGCGGAGTGCGTCAAACGTTATGGTTGTCAGGCTTTCGCGCGTATCAGCAACGAGGTACCGCATTCCAGCGTAGTTGTCGTAGTGGCGCACCTCGATTCCTCCTGCAAGCGCCTCACGCACCGAACTGATGTTTCGTGGCAGAATTTCTGTGACGAACCTCACGCGAACGCCCCTTTCTACCGCGTTGATGCAATGCTCGAGAATCCCGCTAGTGGACAGTATTGAGATGCCGATGAGTGACGAAATGAATATGATGCGTGCTTCAGCCGTTTTGACTAGCTGCTCCATAATGGCGAGCGTGTTCGAACGGCCTTTGATCACTTTAAACGTGTAAAGGTCATCGGCAAAAGCCTCGCTTGACAAGTACTCTTGTGTGAGCTCTAGCACCTGATCACGATTCTCTTCCATCCAACGGAGCTCATAAGCGTGCTGCATCATAGCTCCCGTGAGCGCTTCTTCGACGGCAACTGCCGCGTATTTTGTCGGCTTTTCGATCGATTCTTCAACCATTCCTTTTTCGGTGAGCGTCTCCACAAGACGATATATGTCAACGCGGTAGCTGTGTAGCAGCTTAGCGAGCTCGCCCGTTGTTTTTGGGCCGTACTTCAGCAATATGACGTAGAGGTGGGCCTCTTTCGTGCTGAGGCCGAAAGCTTCCAGCTTTTCGACCAGCGCTTGCTGCATAGCTTGGACTACGTAACAGTCTGACTTATTCCTTTGGGTGGCCTCTGTGCGACATTAAACAAAAAGAAGGGGGTGAGGCCCCCCACTTACTACGTAGCGCACAACGTTACTGCGGTGCGGACGTCAAACTCATCAGGCTAGAACCAGGTGCTTTTTTTTGGAGCATGACGCAAAAGTTATAGCATCGTCTATCGTTGCGAGGTGTAGGGTCGGGCTGTAGTGCCGCGGTATTTGCTGCGATTCTACCACTAATTGGTATCTTGTGAACCCCGGCTCAGGCAGGATATGGGCGACGTTGACTGGCAGCTGTTTGACATTGGAAAGACCCCTCTCCGACGCTGCTCGCTTTGCCGCTATCAGGCTAAGTTCAAGGCCTCGGCGACGGATTGCTATTATTGCGCGCGTCTCAAGCAATGGACGTCTTCCGTCTTTGAATGCCCTTTCTGGGACGCACGAGAGGATTGGAAGGTGTGGTATGTTTATTGCACTAAACTGAGGCGAGAAAGAAGCTGAGGTTGGCGACCTATCTTTAGAGGACCCATCGTCTCGTTAGACAAAGACGATCTTTTAGAGCAACCCAAACATTCCCTTGGACAATCAAGATGACTATAGCACTCCCTTTGTGCTTCTAATCCCCTCTCTCGGTTGTAATGCTTCGCTGAGTGCAACCCCGAGCGCTTTGAATATGGCCTCGATCGTGTGATGGTCGTCTGAACCGTAGGCGTTGACATGAATCGTCAGCATTGCGTGCGACGCGAGCGATTGGACGAAGTGTTTCACCAAGCTGGCGTCGATGCCATCGACGCCCGAGGCGATTGTGGCATTGAATACGACGTAGCTCCGTCCTGCTGCGTCCACGGCAATGGTGGCGAGGGAATCGTCCATAGGAATAGATGCGCTCCCGAACCGTCTGATGCCTGCCGTGTCTGCAATCACGTTTTTAAGTGCCGTCCCGAGTGCGATGCCGACGTCCTCGACTACGTGATGCGGGTTGCCATCACTCTGCACGGCGAGGTGCATTCCGATGCCGCCGTGCAGGGAGAGGGCTTCGAGCATGTGTGTAAAGAACGGTACGCCGGTCTCAATGGTCGTTTCCGACGGATCATCGAGGTTGACGTGCAGGTCAATATTGGTCTCTTTTGTTTGCCTCTGAACGTTGGCCGTGCGCATGTTTAACCCATACCTTAGAGGTCACTTACTATTTTAAAAGCATCGTTGAGCGAGAATTTCCCCGTATATATAGCAGAACCGATCACAACACCGGCGGCTCCGGTCGAGGCGATCGCACGTATGTCCTCTAAACGCCCAACGCCACCAGCTGCAACAACGGGCACGTCCACGTACTCTACGAGGTTCTGAACGATGTCGGTGCGAATGCCGCCCATCCTCCCTTCGACCTCGACGTCAGTGAAGAGCAGAGAACCCGCCCCCAAATCTTGAAAAACGATGCCCAGTTCCTGAGGCCGTAGGCCTGAGCTGCGCGTCCACCCCTCTATGAGGACCTCGCCCCCTCGTGCGTCGACCGACACCATGACAGACGCACTGCCAAACTCAGCGCTCATGTCGTAGACGATCGTCGGATCTCGGACGGCAGCGGTGCCTAGAATCACGCGGTCGGCTCCCATCTGAAGCAGGTCGGCAACGTCTTCACGGGAGCGAACTCCGCCTCCGACCTGAATAAACACGTCGAGTTTTGCAAGCTTGTAGACAAGCTTCAGATTTCGGGGTTTTCCAAAAGCGCCATCGAGGTCGATCACGTGTAAGCTGGTGGCCCCTTTGCTAATCCAATGTTCTGCGACTGCTATGGGGTCTTCAAGCGAAACAAGGACGTTTTCAGGCGCCCCTCCGACCAGCTGGACACATCGGCCATCTTTAATATCTATAGCGGGAAAGACGTCGAACGACATTTCAAACACCCCTCATGATAGGTGGTAACTCGGTCTGTTTCGTATCTATTAATCGTTTGGCTTACTCGCATCTTCCCTCTGCGTCATCTCCGTGAGCAGGCAAGCATCGTCTTATTCACCTGCGAATTGAGATGAAAAAGGGGGCTTACGTATCTCCCCCGAATCTGCAACTAACTTCTTAGACTCAGAGGACGGAAGCGCGGTCTAAGACTACGATCGTAACGCGGTCTTACTAAAAAAGCTTGAACTCAGTTTAGGCGGCCATATGTTCTACAAGCTCTTCTAATAACACGATTGCAGCCTTCTTATCGAGCGGCTTGTTGTCATTACCGCACTTAGGCGAGTAGATGCACGCCGGGCATCCGACGTCGCATGAGCAGCCCACGACGAGCTCCCGCGTCATTGTAACAATATCGGCGAATAGCTCAATTGCTTTTTCAGTAAGGCCGATCCCCCCCTCGAAACCGTCGTAGATGAATATCGTAGGTTGACCAGTATCCGGATGGCGCAATGCAGAAACGCCTCCGATGTCGCGCCGATCGCACATCACATGCAGTGGCATCACCGCAATAAGGGCGTGTTCTGCTCCGTGGATACCACCAGCAATGTCGAGCTGCTCAGCTACGACACGTGCCAAGGCAGCTTCTGGCACGGTGAACCACAGTGCCATCGTCGTGAAGCGAAGGGGCGGCATTTCGAGGCTCTCCGCCCCGATAACTTGATCATAGCGAAGCGTTTTGTATCCGACGTACTGCTCGACGACTTCGACAGCACCGAATGACACGGTCAACGCGCCTTTTTGCCTCGTTTCGAGTTCTTCTATTATGTGAAGATCAACGGTTTTAATCGGCTCTGTATAAAAGTCGACGTCCTTTTTGTTCACGGAAATGATGCCAACACTCAAATTGAGCTGCTCGACGACGTAGGTCTCACCATCGTGAAGAACGACGGCCCCTTTATGAGCCTCTCGATACGCGCGGGCCATGTCAAGCGTTTCGAGCAGTCTCCCTTCATACAGCATCTTGAATACTTGCGAGGAGAGTCCGTTTAGGGGCACCGCCTCGGTTGCTCTACCCGTGCCTGAATACACCCATCCGCTCGCGGTGTTTTTGGTTAAGCCTTGACGCTCGAGCTCCTCTAACGATGCTGAGAGAAGCTTTGGAAAGTAAGCCTCATCGTGAGGGAGCCGCAGCGGTAACTCCGCCGCAGCGCACATAGCGTGTCCTGCGGTAATATATTCGTTCGAAAGATCGATGATGGCGTGTTCGTGCGACCCACCGAACAGCGCGTCCGGATGCTTCATAAAGTACTGATCGAGGGGGTCGTGAAATCCAACCAAGGTCGCGATAGACTCGCCTTTACCCCTGCCCGCTCTCCCCGCTTGCTGCATCGTAGAGACGATCGTGCCGGGATAGCCCGCCATGATTACGGCATCCAAGCTACCGATGTCGATGCCAAGTTCAAGCGCGTTCGTTGACGTGATGCCAGCTAAGCTGCCGCTTTTCAAGCGCGTCTCTATCTCCCGCCGCGTCGCAGGCAAGTAGCCAGCTCGATAAGCAGTAATGCGGTCGGCGAGAGATGGTGTCACTTCTCTGACGTCGTTTCGAGCCCAAAGGGCGATAAGCTCTGCCATCTTTCGGGACGGCGTAAAACAAAGCGTCTGTAGTTTGTTTCGGATGAAAAGGAGAAACAAGTCCTCAACCTCCCGATGAGCGGAACGAGTGCCAGCGCCGTTCGCGTACGGGTTGTACAGCACGAAATACTTGCGTTCTTGAGGGGATCCGTCTCGTGCGATCAGGTCGAACGTCGTCCCGGTGAGTCTCTCGCCGAATTCGATCGGATTTGCAAGCGTTGCGGTAGAAATGACAAACTGTGGATCTGATCCGTAATAAGCGCAGAGCCGACGTAGTCGCCTTACCAGCAGCGCAACATTTGATCCGAATACGCCACGATACACGTGGGCCTCGTCAAGGACGATGAACTTTAGGTGAGCCAGGAATCGCTGCCACTTGTAATGCCAAGGCAGGACGTGATGGAGCTCATAAGGATTAGTAATCACTATCCTCGCCGTCGTTCGAATCTTCGGCCGTTTATGTGAGGGGGTATCCCCGTCGTAAACGTTAGGATTGACCGGTATGCCACAAATGCGCTCGAGCTCATCAAGCACCTTCAATTGATCATTCGATAGGGCTTTTGTGGGGAAGACGTAGAGTGCAGTCGCGCTATGGTCGCGCTCGAGCTCCTCGAAAATCGGAACGTTGAAGGCAAGCGTCTTTCCGGAAGCGGTAGGGGTGGTGATGACGACGTTCTTGCCTGCACGTAACGCCGTGCGAGCATCACTTTGGTGCTGGTACAACTGAATTTCTTTGAGCTGCAGATACGCTTCGACTTTTGATTCTATGTCGCTGGCATCACCGTAAACCGGTTCTCTGGCGGGCAACACTTCGATATGCTCGACTTGGTTGCGGTATGCTGGATCACTCTGCAGGATTCGGAGAACGGCTTCGACAGACGTGCTTATCCCTCGCAAAGCCTGGAAAAAATGTGTGCCAGCGCGACGAGATCCTGTCTATTGTGCTCAATCACGGCGAGCAAAGGCCCGATGTTTTGCGTCCGCAGGTACGTCTCATAGAACTCAGGAACCAAGGCGCCGGGAATGTCGGTTTCGCGAGCGCCGAGAAGATGCTTCTGGAGCGTGAACAGCCTAAAGTCGGGCACCATCCCACCCCACTTTCTTCGTGCGAAGTGGAGCGCGTCGAAGTGCGCTCTTTGCAAATCGCCGCGTATCTGGTAGTAGGCAAGACGTTGCTCAAGATAAGGAACGTCAAAAGTTCGCCCGTTGTACGTGACGAACGCACTATGTGCGTCGACGTGAGAAAGAAATGCAGCAAGCGCAGCGGGCTCTTCGTGCACGTCCCTGAGAACATATTGGTGCACGTTAAGGGTCTCGCCAATCGATTTAGCCAGCCCTATAACTATGATCGGACTGGAGAAAAGCCCCAACGTCTCGATGTCAACGAAGAGCAACTTGTCCGGCGCGTGAAAGCCCGAGGCACGTAATGCAAGTGGATGCGATTTTGAGAACCTTTTTCCTATCCATTCGATTATCTCGCCCGTGTCGAGCCCTTCGACGAGTTCCAGGAAACGACGCGCCTGCCCCCCAAAGCGGTTGTGCTCGGCGAGATCTTCGATTGTGTGGTAGCCACCATCCTTCAAGGCGTTCTCGGTCGTTTCTCTAACGCCATGAAGGAGTTTAAAATCTGATAATAAGCTCTCTTTGGCTCTCTTTGAGGGTATCGTTTTTAAAATTACCTTCTCGACCGTCTCTATTCGGTAACACGTCCCTCGCTCATTGACGAGCTCGCTCCCGGGTATTATCTCTTCGAGCACGTCTCCTTCATGCTCTTCAATCAGAGCTCGCTTGAGTGCAAGGGCTTGTGCGTAGTCATCTTGGCCCTGGGCGTAAAACAGCGCGGGGATGAACTGAGGGGCATTGGCGCTCTGTGTGTAAGCGATATCGCCAGTTCGAGTTACGCGAGATCTAAGGCCCTCGCCGACCCTCTTAAGCTTTCGATTGTCTTGTCCTTCACTCACCACTATTGGCATCCCCGCGTGCTTTGGACGATGCAAAAACGCGGTTGATTGATCTATTTAGACACTGTACTCACGAGTGTTTGCCGACTTAAGTCTTTGTCCGGCAGCCCCGTGTGCTTGGGTCTCGTGCTGACAATATCTACGCACGCTGCGCTGTTACTCTGTTACTCTGTCACTCTATTGAGCTAGCTCACACGGGTTTATTGCGCACGGGGATCCATCAACGGCCCATGCATTCATATACGTCAAGGAGAAGGCCACTTAGGGGACACCTTGTGGAGGACCGTCAAGTAGTAATTCGGAAAGATGATGAGGGTTGTTTCATCGCGACGTGCCCGTCGTTGAAAGGCTGTCAATCCTACGGCGCAACGCTCGAGGAGGCACTCGAAAACGTTAAGGAGTGCATACAGCTCTGCGAGGAAGAGCTTGAGGAGGAGGGGCGGAATTGAGGACCAAGCCGAGCTGTGAGCAAACGGGCGGCGCTGCAGCACGCGCCGAAAAGTTCCCCTCGATCAGCGGGAGTGAGCTCGTCAAGTTCTTAGAATCTATCGGTTTTCGCGTTACGCGAACACGAGGTTCACACGTTCGTTTAGTCTCCCAGGACGGTCGAGCGACCACTATACCGATTCACGCACATCGCCAGCTTCCCACGGGATTGCTGCACGGCATCATACACGAGCTGCAAATGAGCAGGACCGATTTTTTCAAGATGTGGAGTTGTTACGACAAGGCATAGCATCAAGCACTCGTAGCAGTTGCGCCGGTTGGTTGCATCTGCATTTCGGCCTTTTAACTAACCCGACGCATCGCCCTCGAAAGGATCATCATCGGCCGTTTCCTTAGCCACTGCACGTCGAGATCGAACGCTATTTTTAATCAGTGTAACGGCCGTTCTTTTTTAAGTGTTGAGCGTCGCTAGCGCATCGCGCGGAGCGCGGTCGTCTTTGCCCCGAAAGCGATGATGAATCCTCATCAGCGCTTCATCAGCTAAGATNTACTATTCAGCGTTTCTGCTCATACATCCTTCGAGAATTGGTCCAACGTGTCGACAATTTTGTCATGTAGAGTCCGGTCTGTAGAACAAACTAGTGATAGACTGGAAGCGGTTGCTGGAGCATCGAACAGGCTGCCGTCACCCGTTGTCGCAATTCCTTTAGACTCGTATAAGACGAGCAGCGCGGCAGCTATATCATAACTGCTCAGACGGTCTCTGGTGTCGATTACTGCGTCGAGTGTTCCTGTTGCGACCTGGCAAATATCGTACGCAATACTTCCGAAAATCCGCACCTTAGCATTCTTTTCGAACTCGATGAGTCCGCGCGGTATGCGCGACACGCCATAGGCGTATCCGGCCACAACGGGCTTATAGCGCGGTGCTTTCCGTGTCACGAGCGGTACTCCATTGAGGCGGGCCCCCTTGCCCCTCTCGGCCGCATACACATCTAGCGAGTTTGTGACGACCGCTCCCATAGTGATATCACTGAGCGAAATGTCGTCGACTCTAGGCGCATATGCGAGCGACGAGCAAAAGTAGGGAAAGCCGATCGCGACGTTGGTTGATCCATCGATCGGATCAAACACGAACGTGCAGCTCGGGTCATCGCCCACAATCCGATCGCCGTATTCTTCTGAGACAATGCGCGCGCTAACGCCCCGTTCGAACAATTCATCTTGCAGCTTCTGCTCGGCAACGAGGTCGAACCTCCTCGTCACATCGCGCTCTTTGTAATTTGTTATCGCCGAGAAGTCTCCTGTAGTTCCGACGAAGGCAAGCACGGCTTCTATCGCTCGTGTAGCTATAATGATAATATCTTCAAGTTCCATTGAACCGCCGCTTTATTTCCTGCAAGATAATTTCGGCTGCCTCTTTTGGCGCAACACGCTCGCTGTCTATAGTCAACTCGGGATTCTTTGTCGTCTCGTACGGTACATTTACACCGGGAACCGTAGCCTCTGGTGCTTGTGATTTTTCATAGATCCTCTTTGGGGTGAACTCCGCAACGCGATGTGCCTCTCGCTGCCTGCACGTTTCGAGTGAACAGCTGACATATACTTCGATAAAGCGAGGTATGAGCCGTCGAGCGAGGTCCCGATAACGTTTGCGGTTTGCGGTCGCGTCGATTATGACATTTACGCCGCACTCCGTAAGCACCATCGCTGCGTAAGCGAGAAACGCATAGACGATATCGCGTTCCTGCCCAGAAAATGTGGGGCGAGGAGTTACGATAGTTCGAATCTCGTCAAGTTGCAGCGTCCGCAGCTTCTCGTCGTCGAGCATATCTGCAACTTCCCGTGCAACGCTGGTTTTGCCGCTCCCCGGCAGTCCCGTGATCCAAATCGCCCAAGCCATATCTGTGCGTTACTCCTCGCCTGTCGTCAATCCTTGAGAAGCGCGTTGACGTTCCGGTAGTCGAACGTCTCAACTTCGAGCACGTTCCGCACAAAGTTGAAAAGCCTCTGACGTACCTGCTGATCGATGTTCGGATACCATATGGGGCTTGCGACTACAAGCCCCCTGAACCCATAGAAAGGCTGTATTACTTCGAGGAGTTCTTCGTCTTGCGTCTTGTCGAGGTAGTTTTTTACGAACAGGTCGAAAAGCGTCTTGAACTCCTTTGCTAGTTTCCCATACTTTTGAATTGAATAAAAGAGGTAGTTCACGCTCAACGACGTGACGTCGTCAGCCGCCTCTCCAAATTCTCCGCGGCTCCTATCGAGAACCGTAAAATCGGTGCCGTCTCTGAACATGATGTTCCACGGGTGATAATCACCATGCACCATACAAAGACGATGTGAGCGGTTCTTGAGCGCGTAGCGCCAATCAATGCATCGCTTTTCCAGCAGACGGAAGTCATCTTGCGAAAACACATCGAACGTTTGAGGATAGCTGTCGATCAGACCCATAATGAGCTCCCCGTGACCGACGAGATCGCGTATGCGCCGCGTGTAGATGACAGGGTCTGTGCGTTTAACGGCGTGGATTGTTGCGAGGTAATCTGAGAGCGCCTGAGTGCGAGCGACGTCTAGCTCATTGAGCGTTCCCGTTTCCTTGACCCGGTCAAGGTCATAAAAGTATTCAGTCCCTTCGACTAAGTCCATAAGGATGAAATACTCGTCAGCGTCGCGAGCAGAAAGCATTCGATCATCACGGGTAAAGTAACCTACATCGAAGGCCCGGACGTGGCGAGGCAGTGAGCCAAACGTGTCGTGCTGCCAGATGAGTATCTGAGCACGATCGGAAAAGTGATCGTGGCCAAAACCGCCCTCTCGCCGCATCGATGACAACACGACAGATTTGACCGCGCCGTCCAAAGAAAACGTGATCTGATAGGGTTTTCCATAGCCAAAGCCTTTAAGCTCCGCCGCCGGCTGTCCAAGTTCACTGACTTGCACGACGCTTGCGTCTCGTCCAAACACCTCTTTGATGTAATCCTCGATCGCCGTCATAGTTACGATTCCTTAAGCGCTTCCGTTAAGTGCCGCGACATGCCACCACGGACGGACTATGTGCCGAGCGTCCACGAGTGAAGGTACGTCTCTTGCTCCGCGGTGAGTTGCTCAATGTGAATGCCGATTGCGTCGAGTTTTAGAGCGGCGACCCGTTTATCAATAGCAGTTGGTACGCTGTGCACGTCGTTGTCTAAACGTGCGTGATTTTCGACGATGTATCTAACACAGAGCGCCTGATTGGCAAAACTCATATCCATAACTTCTGGGGGGTGCCCGAAGGCTGCTGAGAGGTTGATGAGCCGCCCTTCAGCGAGCACATAGAGCGTCCTGCCGTCAGCCATTCGATACTCGTCCACGTTCTCTTTGACGTTCGCCGTGCCGGTGGCCATCTTCTTGAGTTCCTCCAAGTCGAGTTCTACGTTGAAGTGTCCAGAATTGCACACGATGGCTTCGTCTTTCATGACAGCGAAGTGCTCTCCTCGAATGACGGAGATATCCCCGGTCACCGTAATAAAGAGGTCTCCGATCCTCGCTGCCTCGGGCATCGACATCGCTCTAAAGCCGTCCATAGCCGCTTCAAGGGCTTTTCGCGGCTCGACCTCGACAACAACCACGTTCGCTCCAAGACCTTTCGCACGCGCTGCGACGCCTCGGCCACACCAGCCGTAGCCGACGACGACGACGGTTTTTCCAGCAAACAGGAAATTCGTTGCGTTCATAATGCCGTGAAGCGTGCTTTGTCCAGTCCCGTACCGATTGTCAAACATCATCTTAGTTTCTGCGTCGTTGACACCTATGACGGGATATTTAAGCGCGCCTTCTGCCGCCATTGCCTTTAGCCTGATCACGCCTGTCGTCGTTTCCTCACAGCCGCCCATTATCGCACTCAGATATTCTTTGTGATCACCATGAACCGTGGCGATGACGTCCGCGCCGTCGTCAAGTGTGACCTGCGGCCCGATCTTCAGCGCCTCTTCCATACAAGTGTAGTACTCGTCATCGCTTTCACCGCGAAAGGCGCAGACAATAATCCCGCTTTTTGCGAGGGCGGCTGCGACATCATCTTGTGTGCTGAGGGGATTTGAGCCGGTAAGCGCGACATTTGCTCCTCCGGCTTGTAACGTACGAATGAGG
>JGI24146J20443_1002054_pt1 | contig 11464 bp, 12 predicted proteins | sample BarGraIncub1131A_FD_20443 | JGI IMG/M metagenome (IMG submission 20443) | reverse complement strand
CTCTCTGCAAGACGCTGAATATCCTCATACCCTTCAAAAGCTTTGTAGTTAGTTTGCGCGGACTTCTCTCCCGATTCCATCAGTTTAATAGTAAAAGTAAGGCCTAGGATACGCGCCATCCAGTAATACATGAACACCTTGCGGTGATTCACTTTCACATCTTTACCCGTATGTTTTCTCAGAACCTGATAATGCAGACCCTCCTCCAGCGAAATCTGAGACAGTATCCTCTTATTTTCAGGATTCTTCTCGATATCTGCCAAACGCGAATAAACTACACTCTCTGTTATTTCGTTTTTTTGAAAACGAAGCAAGTCCTTAAGAACGCAGGCAGATGTTTCCATGATTCTATCTTATTTTTTTAATGTTGCACCCACGATATCCAGCAGTTCATTTGTAATAGCTTGCTGACGCGATTTGTTGTACTGCACAGTGAGAGCATGCAGCAGATCACGTGCATTATCACTCGCTGTCTGCATCGCCATCATACGAGCCGCATGTTCAGAAGCATTTGAATCGAGCAATGCGGTAAATATCTTTAGTGAGAGCACATTTGGAATAAGAGACTGTATCAGCTCTTTTTTCTCCGGTTCAAAGATGTAATCAGTTTGCGTTTCCGTCACCAAAGTCTTTACACTCTGGAGGTCCAGAGGAAGATATGTGCTACGAGTCAGCACCTGTTTACCCGTAGAGACGAAATGATGATATAGCAGTTCCACTTTATCTATTTCTTTCGCTGCAAACATCTTCATCAGTTTGTGAGCCAGTTCGGCAGACTCTTTGAAATCCGGCTTATTAGCGAGCTTCTCAAAGTCTCCCTGGGGAGTAAATCCCGCCTTTACAATCTCTTTGGCAATCTTCTTACCAACCGGATAAATCAGTATATTTTCTTTCTGTATTCCCTGATAAGAAGCGATAATTTGCTCCAGTTCCTTATTCACATTTGAGTTATAGGCACCACACAATGTCGTATTGGAGGAATATGCCACGATAGCCACACGTTGCACCGGACGTTGATTCACATAAGGTGAAGTAAACTCTTCACCGGACGAGAGCAACCGGAGCATGATATCGTTCAGATTCTTTTCATACGGTAGCATGTTCTTGATGGCACCTTGCGCACGATGCAACTTCGCCGAAGCAATCATCTTCATGGCGCTGGTGATCTTCTGCGTACTGGTGACAATCTCTATCCTACCCTTTATTTCTTTAAGTGAAGCCATTATCCTCTCCTATTAATCAAATTCCTGCAGCTACATCAGCAGCTACCTTTTCCAGAATATCTGTTACCTCATCGCTGATCACACCCTTTTTCAGCACTTGCAGTACATCTTCATTGTGTCTTTGTATAAGAGTAGTCAGGAAGCTCTTTTCAAAAGCATGTACTTTGGCAATAGGCACATTACGGAGCAGTCCGTGCGTACCACAATATAAGATAGCCACTTGCTGTTCAACAGGCATGGGTGAATATTGCAACTGTACCAGCAACTGAGTATTCTTCTGTCCTTTGTCAATCGTCATGGCAGTCACAGGATCGATATCCCCACCAAACTTGGTAAAAGCTTCCAATTCGCGAAACTGAGCCTGGTCTATTTTCAACGTACCGGCCACCTTCTTCATACATTTGATCTGAGCGTTACCACCCACACGAGATACTGAAATACCTACATTGATAGCCGGACGTTTTCCCTGGTTAAATAAGTTTGTATCCAGGAATATCTGCCCATCGGTGATTGAAATCACATTCGTCGGAATATATGCGGCAACGTCACCGGCCTGAGTCTCGATGATAGGTAAAGCAGTCAGCGAACCACACCCTTTACTTTATCCTTCAACGTTTCCGGAAGGTCATTCATCATACAAGCCACTTCCTGCTGATTGATAATCTTGGCAGCTCTCTCCAGCAAACGGGAATGAAGGTAGAAGATATCACCCGGATATGCTTCACGTCCGGAAGGACGACGAAGGATCAATGAGATCTCACGATAGGCAACAGCCTGTTTGGATAAGTCATCATAGACCACCAACGCATGTCTGCCGGTATCGCGGAAAAACTCACCGATAGCAGCACCCGCAAACGGAGCATAATATTGCATCGCAGCAGGATCAGAAGCCGTAGCCACAACGATGACAGTATAAACCATCGCACCTTTTTCGGTCAATGTATTGACAATATTTGCAACAGTAGAACCCTTCTGACCGATAGCCACATAGATACAATATACAGGATCTCCTGCTTCGTAGTTACTTTTCTGATTGATGATCGTATCTACAGCAATGGAAGTCTTACCCGTCTGGCGGTCACCGATGATCAACTCACGTTGTCCGCGTCCAATAGGAATCATCGCATCCACAGCTTTTAGTCCGGTCTGCAACGGCTCATTGACCGGCTGACGGAAGATAACTCCCGGAGCCTTTCGATCCAGAGGCAACTCGATCAATTCACCTTTGATATCACCCAACCCGTCAATAGGACGACCGAGTGGATCAATGACACGTCCCAGCAGACTTTCGCCTACATTGATAGAAGCAATCATCTTGGTACGTTTGACTGTATATCCCTCTTTGATTGAATCTGTCGGACCAAGCAGCACTGCACCTACGTTATCTTCTTCCAGGTTCATAACGATGGCTTTCATTCCATTGTCAAACTCCAGCAATTCATTTGCCTCCGCATTGTTCAGACCATAGATACGTGCCACACCATCAGAGACCTGAAGCACGGTACCAACTTCGTCAAACTGTACTTTGGTAGTAATTCCTTTGAGCTGTTGAAGAAGTACATCAGATACTTCACTTGGTTTAATATTTTCAGACATATTGTTTCGTATTTCTTTCTACTACGTTCTATTTTCTATAAGCAATTGTTTCTTCATCTCTTTCAACTGTGAACTGAGACTGGCATCAACTCTGAAGGTACCTATTTTCAATACAAACCCGCCAATGATAGCTGGATCGATCTGAGTAGTAAACTCTACGGTCACCGGCTTGTAACTCTGTATAATTTCTCTCATCCGTTGTTCAATCACCTCATCCGCAGGCACCGCAGTCGTCAGTTCGCCGATCACGATCTTTTTCTCTTTCCGGTAGAGATCGATATACATCATCGCCATCCGGTTGAGATACTTCTCTCTTTTGTGATGATGCACCAGACGGATAAAACGAAGAGAAACATCGCACACACTACCTCCACAAGCCGTGATAATAAGCTTCTCTTTCTCTTTGGCAGAAAGGGACGGGTTGTCCAGTGCCTTGAGCAAAGCAGGCACTTCCAGAAAGCTTTGTCCCAGACGTCCAAATTCCTTATACACACTATCTTGTTGCTTTTCTTCGCGGGCAAAGTTTACCAGCGCTTTTGCATAACGTGAGGATATGCCGGCTATGTTCATTGTATCATCGTCTTATTTTCGCCCTCGTCTATCAATCGGTTGATCATGCCCATCTGCTTCTCCTTGTCGTTCAACTGCATGCGAATCACCTTCTCTGCAATATCCACGGCAAGTATGGCAACCTGGCTTCTGACCTCAAGGATTGCGTCCGCCTGTTCTTTCCGGATCTGTTTTCTCACAGCTTCCAGTTGTTTGGTTGCTTCCGCTTTNGCTTCGTTCCGGGCTTCTTTGATAATCTCTTCTTTCACACTCAGTGCATCATTGAGAATAGTTACCTGCTCTTCCCGGGCTTTAGTGATAATTTTCTGACCCTCCGCTTTCAGGAGTTCCAGTTGCGCGTTTGTTTCGTCCGCCAGCTTCAGGGAGTTATCAATGTATGCCTTACGCTCTTCCACCATCTTGAGGATGACCGGAAAAGCATATTTGGCCAGTACAAAGAAGACGCCTCCAAAGGAGAGCACCATCCAAAACAAAAGCCCTGATTCAGGTTTCAAAAATGACATACTTCAGTTATTATAAAGCTAAGAATGCAACAACAACAGCAAACAAAGCAACACCTTCCACCAACGCTGCGATGATAATCATATTCATACGGATCTCACTCGCAGCTTCCGGCTGACGTGCAATAGCATCCATTGCCGATCCACCGATTTTACCGATACCGATACCAGCTCCGATAGCTGCCAGACCGGCTCCGATTGCTGCGCCAAGTTCCGCTAATCCAAGTCCTACTCCCGGTTGTGCTGCAGCTGTTGCTGCTACTTGTCCAACTGAATCAACAACTGCTGTTGCAGCTTGTAACAAAATTGCTCCTAACATAATTTGAATATTTAAAAGTTATATATTATTCGATTGTTTTCTCTTTGTGATGCGATTCTATTCTGGACAAGCCGATGAACACCGCTGATAACATTGTAAACACATACGCCTGAAGAAAGGCAACCAGCAACTCTATGCAGTTCATGAACAAACAGAAAAGCACAGAGACAACGGTCATACCACTATTGACAGCCGGTCCCATGCTCACCGTCACAAACACCAGACTGGTCAGTCCGAGTATTGCGGCATGTCCCGCCATGATGTTAGCCATCAAACGGATCATCAATGCAAACGGTTTGGTGAGGATGCCGACAAATTCTATAGCAGGCATCATTGGGACAGGAAATTTCATCCAAATAGGGACTTCCGGCCAAAAGATTTCTTTCCAGTATTCTTTCGAACCAAACACATTAACCGCAATAAATGTACAGAAAGCCAGTACCACTGTTATCGCGATATTCCCCGTTACATTAGCACCTCCCGGAAAAAAAGGAATCAGCCCCATCAGATTATTAATCAGGATAAAGAAGAAGACCGTAAGCAGATACGGTGCATAACGTTTGTAATCCTTGCCGACACACGTGATAACCACATCTTGATAGATAGTCATGATCACCACTTCCATCATACCAATAAACCCGCCGGGAGCTTTCTTATACGTGTTTCTTTTATAGAAGCGGGTCACAGAAAGCATTATCACGACCAGCAGAATACTGTTTAACAAGAGCGAAAAAACATTTTTCGTAATGGAAATATCCAGCGGGCGAACCACTTCACCCTTCGCGTTCTTCTCTACGATCTTACGTTCATAATCACCGGCAGTAGCAATATAAAAGCCCTCATATTCATGACCACCCTGAAATTTGGATGAGAAGAAGATATGCCATCCGCTACTTTCACCTTTCACGATGACAGGAAGATAAATAGCAATAGGCTTGCCATTAAACTCCGTGATATGCCATTCATACGAATCCATGATATGCCCGAAGACAATCTCCTTCACATCCACTTCTTTGTTCGCTTCTTTCTGAGCACTTACAGGTGCAACAGTCAGCAGGAGAAAAGAAGCAACCAGCAAGGAACGTACAAACAGTTTATTACAACCTTTCATTATCATATATCCTCTTTATCTCTGTGTCTCTTCTCATATCTGAAAAACATATACGTTTCCATTATGAGATAGATAAAATAAAACAACACGACCGTCACCACAAAATANGTACGCTTCTCTTTCATGAAAAACANACTGCNCATGACAAAAATAACCGTACATGCCATTTTGATGACCCTCATTAACATATATCTGTTGATAAGNGAAATATCACTTGTTTTCTTACTATGTTCAAGAGTTACTACTGCGACCAATCCNAGAACATAGTAAAAGATTGGAATCGAAGGATAGGCAAGAAAATAATATTGAGGGAGNTAAAACTTCAGTAAAAGCCATCCNAGCACACCGGCAATTCCTAGCCAGATGGTTAGCTCCCAATTAAACAGCTTCTTTAGTCTTCTCATAGCTCTTACTTATTTATTTCCACACAAATAGTAACCACATTATTCTTCACTTCCACGAAACCGCTATCTACTCTCAGCTTCTGTTCAGTATCCGACACATTGTATTTGATCACCCCTTTGCCGATGGATGAAATCAGTGGCGCATGGTTCTTCAGTATCGTAAACAAGCCCTTTATGCCAGGTATTGTAACACTATCAGTATCACCATCATACATGACCTTCTCAGGAGTGTAAATTCGCAGTTTCATTGTTTATTAATTAGAAGCATTATTTGCTTTTGCCAACAACTCTTTTCCTTTCGCGATTGCCTCTTCGATGGTGCCCACATTCAGGAAGGCAGCTTCAGGAAGATAATCCACCTCGCCATCCAGAATCATTTTGAAGCCCTTGATTGTATCACCAATAGACACCATCACACCATTGACACCCGTAAACTGTTCGGCAACGGTAAAAGGTTGTGAAAGGAAACGTTGCACACGGCGCGCACGGTTTACCACCTTGCGGTCTTCATCAGAAAGTTCCTCCATACCCAGGATAGAGATGATATCCTGCAACTCTTTATTACGTTGCAAGATCATTGTCACACGTTGAGCCGTGTCGTAATGCTCCTCACCCACTACAAGCGGATCAAGCACACGCGACGTAGATTCCAACGGATCCACAGCCGGATAGATACCCATCTCGGTGATCTTACGACTCAGTACCGTCGTCGCATCCAGGTGGGCAAATGTAGTAGCCGGAGCAGGGTCGGTAAGGTCATCCGCAGGCACATAAATGGCCTGTACAGATGTGATAGATCCTGTTTTAGTAGAAGTGATCCGTTCCTGCATGGCTCCCATCTCTGAAGCCAGAGTAGGTTGATAGCCTACAGCCGACGGCATACGTCCCAGCAATGCAGATACCTCAGAACCAGCCTGAGTGAAACGGAAGATATTATCAATAAAAAATAAGATATCGCTGGAAGTACCTGCCTTGTTACCCATATCACGGAAAGACTCGGCGATCGTCAGTCCCGATAAAGCCACGGAAGCTCTGGCTCCGGGAGGCTCATTCATCTGACCAAACACCAGACTCGCCTGCGACTTAGCCACCTCGTTGTAATCCACTTTCGAGAGGTCCCAGTGCCCCTCTTCCATGCTTTTTTTAAACTCTTCGCCATATTTGATGACACCCGATTCAATCATTTCACGGAGCAAGTCGTTCCCTTCACGAGTACGTTCACCCACTCCGGCAAATACAGAAAAACCATTGTTCTTCTTCGCCACGTTATTGATAAGTTCCATGATAAGCACTGTCTTGCCCACGCCGGCTCCTCCAAACAAACCAATCTTTCCACCCTTGCTATATGGCTCGAGCAGGTCAATCACCTTGATTCCGGTCCAGAATATTTCTTTGGTAGTTGTCAGTTGGTCAAACTTAGGCGGGTCTCTGTGGATAGAATAAGCACCTTCATTATCCAGCTCCTTCATGCCATCGATCGGATCACCGATCACATTCATCAGGCGACCTTTCACCTGTTCGCCGACAGGCATACGGATTGGCGATTTTCTGGAGATAACATCAAGTCCTCTTTGCAGACCATCGGTACTGTCCAACGCGACAGTGCGCACCGTATTTTCACCGATGTGTTGCTGCACCTCAAGAACCAGTAATTTGCCATTGGGACGTTTCACCTCCATAGCATCATGGATGCGAGGTAAACGGGCGATGCCCTCTTCGTTGCTCTTAAAATAGACATCAACTACAGGCCCGATAACCTGTGATATTACCCCTATTATTTCCGTCATTGACTTATGTATTTAAAACCTATTTTTTTTCGGGTGCAAAAGTAAGCATTTTAATGGAAAGAATACTCCTGATTTTAATCTTTTTTTTACCCGGAAAGAAGCCCCAATGCTCAAAACGCCTACTCCAGAAGACTCTTAATGCGCTTTTTACTATTCTAACGCTCTATAATCCAGTTGCTTCAGCAACTGATAGCACATAGCAAGACAACGATTGGAAAGAGAGAAAAAAAAGCAACTTATTTCAGAAAGATCGGTTGAGTCCAGCAATATTTCCCCTTTTCTTTGACGACTGCTCTTACATATTTCTCCGATCCTGTTATCCCATACTGTGCATTTTCACCCACTATCTTATCACCCAGCTGCACTCCGTCCGTACCGTAAAAAGTGGTAATCGCAGACGGACTACCCGTGTGGATCGTAAGAGTATCTCTTCTGTACTCCACTGCATCAATCGTCGCGCCGTTAGTTGCATAGAAAGCACCTTTAAGAAGTGCAAACATAATATCATCGCGGCTCCGGCTCATTGATAGCACCTCCACCCATCCTTTTTTCAGATCTCCTGCCGCATGCAGATCATCCACTGCCAAACCAAGTACACGCAGATTGTTGGAAAGCATGGTATCCCACGCTCTGGGGGTGTTTTCCCCCAGCGAGGTGTTCATGGTGCCATTCCACACTTCTACAAAAGAAGTGCCTTTACAAGCATTAATCAGATCATCTGCTCCCACCCGATGTCTAAACCAGTCCGGATGTGCCAGTCCGACCACGGCACTTCTCCTATACACCTGGTAGTCAATCACATCTTTGATGGAAAGCACCCCTTTGAGCACGCTGCCCGCATTATACACACACTGATGTGTCATCTGAGTACTTTCATACGAATTGCACAGCCAGATCAGTTCGTTGCCCTGCGGCTCTGTGGTGATATAATCATGATCCGTGATGGTAAAAAAGTCATATCCAGCCTCTTTAAACAAAGCTGCCAACTGCGAAGGTGAATAATTACCATCTGCAGAGTTTGTAGTATGACAATGCATCTGACCCTTCAGCCTCACGCTACCGGCATAACTGTATGGGTTGTAAAATCCGGAGGGAGGCACGGCTGTATTGGTAATATCCTCATCCGTAGCCATCTCAATAATTGCACGGTTGATCAGAAGCTCCTGATCTTCGCTTTTCTCACAGGCAAATAAAGGAAGAAGAACAATCAGAAATAGAGGAAGATACTTTTTCATATCCGAAGAATTAGTATATTTGCAAGGATCAGTTGCAAATATACTAATTCTTTATTGAAAACAGAATTATTCAGCATCTTAACACTCATTATTAAGACAAACCCGGTTATGAAAAAAAGAGAGTACCTTCTGCTGCTGTCCATGCTTCTTTTCTCCCTTTTTTCAGTCTGCCGCATTGCTGCGCAAACCACCTATTCCATTCGCGGAAAAGTCATAGACAAGACTACCCGCGATCCCCTCTCTTTCATCAGTGTCAACGTATATGGCAAGACACAAGGAGCCTATACCGACTCTGCGGGTAACTTTACAATCTCTCGAGTACCCTCGGGCATACACCGTCTGCAAGCAGCCAGTCTGGGATATAAGAGCCTGATCACACCCGAATATATCCTCACGGCACACGACCTCTACGTCAACATCGAACTCGAAGAAAACACCCTTCAGCTGGGTGAGATCCTCGTCTCAGTACCCGCCAGCTTTCTGATTGCTGAGAGTCCGGTAGGTGTCCGTACCATTGGATTGCAGGAGATAGAGAAAAGTCCCGGAGCCAACCGCGACATCTCCCGCATCGTACAGTCGTATCCCGGCGTCGCCTTCTCTCCCACCAGCTACCGTAACGATCTGATCGTACGCGGTGGAGGTCCGTCGGAAAATCGCTTTTACATGGATGGCGTGGAGATTCCCAATATCAATCATTTCAGCACGCAAGGAGCTTCGGGAGGCCCTGTCGGACTGATCAACGCCGACCTTATCCGTGAAGTCAACTTCTTCACCAGCGCCTTTCCTTCCAACAGAGGCAATGCGCTCAGTTCGGTGATGGACATCAGTCTGCGCGACGGCAATCCTCAGAAGCAATCCTTCAAAGCCACAATCGGAGCCTCTGAGCTATCATTGGCGGCCAACGGGTCCATCGATGACAAGACCACCTACCTCGTCTCTGTGCGCCGTAGCTATCTGGAGTTTCTCTTCAAGGCATTGGGCCTCCCCTTCCTGCCTACCTTCACTGATGCACAGTTTAAAGTCAAACGCCGCTTTTCGGAGCACCACGAACTGACCTTTCTCGGACTGGGAGGCATTGACAACATGAATCTCAGTGATACGCCCAAAAACGAAGACGCGGAATACATACTTAACTATCTACCCCACATCACGCAACAGACATTCACCTTGGGAGCCGTGTACAAACATTATGCAGGTGCACATGTGCAAACTGTCGTGGTGAGTCATAACTTTCTCAACAATAATAACACAAAATACAAGAACAATGCCGACACCTATGCGGATAGTCTGACGCTTCGCCTCGGTTCCACCGAACAAGATACCCGTCTGCGCTTTGAAGAACTCTACGTCGCCGGCAACTGGGAGTTTAACAGCGGTGTCAGTCTGGACTACTCCCAATACAGCAATAACACCTTTCAGAAACTCTTTCTCAAGCGAGCTATCCAAGAGATCAACTACCGGACGAGCTTCGGCTTCCTGCGTTGGGGACTCTTCTCTAGAGCTACCTATGAAGCACCGGACGAACGATTTATCGCCACTGCAAGTGTACGAATTGATGGTGCCGATTACTCCGACAATATGCGCAACCCGTTGGAGCAGTTTTCTCCCCGTCTCTCACTCTCCTACCGTCTGGTCGATAACCTCTACTGGAGTGGAGCCCTCGGCCGCTATTATCAGTTGCCGCCTTCCACAGCCATGGGCTTCAAATCCGGTGGAGAGTTCATCAACAAGTCCGTTTTGCACTACATGCTTTCCGATCAGATCAGCACCGGATTCACCTATTCGCCCGGCAAGCGTATTGAACTCACCGCCGAACTTTTTTACAAGAAATATGACAATATACCCGTTTCCCTGAGTGACAGCATCCCCCTCACCTGCAAAGGCAACGACTATGGAGTCATCGGCAACGAAGCCCTTACCTCTGGAGCACAAGGTCGCTCCTATGGATTCGAACTGCTCGCAGAGTGGCGCATACCTGAAAAGCTCATGCTCTCCTCCTCTTTCACCCTCTTCAAGAGCGAATACAGAAATAGTGTGCGAGACCCCTACATCGTTTCCTCCTGGGACAACCGTTACATCTTCAATGTACGAGGCACCTACAACTTCTCCCACCACTGGAGTCTGGGGTTGAAATATAGTCTGATAGGCGGAGCCCCTTATACTCCCTATGACTTGGATAAATCGTCCCTCATTACCGCGTGGGATGTGCAAGGACGCCCCTACTTTGATTACAGCAAGTTTAACACCCGTCGGCTCAATGCTTTCGGACAGTTGGACCTCCGTGTTGATAAGACCTTTTATATCCGCAGCCGCTACATGCTGGGCATCTATCTCGACATCCAAAATGTCACAAACAGTACGCTTCACGAGCAGGATGTGGTCATGAGCACCGGCAGCATCAACCCGGCAGACAATACACGTTATCTCATGAAAAGTCTGAAGAGAAACAGTGGCACGCTCCTTCCCACCATTGGACTTACCTTCGAGCTTTAGTAGACAGTTATGAAGGTCAGTGTGTGATCTTTTGATAACTGATTTCATACATACATAAATAATTATTGAAAATAGCTTGAGAATAATATTATTTTATAACTTCGCACTATTCTCTGTAATTTGTATGCTTTTCATTTGTTTTATAAAAAGACTCCGACATATACAATTCACCCTTTTATAGTTACTTTATCATGAATAATCTACTCAAAACCAAGGAACAACTCAT
>JGI24146J20443_1002039_pt1 | contig 11514 bp, 9 predicted proteins | sample BarGraIncub1131A_FD_20443 | JGI IMG/M metagenome (IMG submission 20443) | reverse complement strand
AGTCTGTACGGACGGTCTTCTCAAGTCATTGCAGATGGAGGACAAGCTAAATAATCGCAAAGAGCTCATTGCCGGCATCAACCATATGGGATGGCTGCTGCAGGTCCGTGACAGCAAGGGTCATGACTTATACCCTGAAATCCGGCGCCGCGCAGAGGAAAAAAACAAGACGGAAAAACATGCCGACATGGTGCGCTTTGAGTACATTAAGAAATTCGGATACTATTGCACTGAATCAAGCGAACACAACGCCGAATACAGTCCCTTTTTCATAAAATCAAAGTATCCCGAGCTCATCGAACGGTATAACATTCCGCTTGATGAATATCCACGACGCTGCGTCGAACAGATTGCACAATGGGAAAAACAAAGAGGTGACCTAATTTCTAATCCTTCACTGATCCACGAACGTACCCACGAATATGCCTCATACATTATGGAGTCCATTGCAAATAACACGCCCTATAAAATTGGCGGCAACGTTATCAATAACGGAGGACTGATCTCCAACTTACCTCATGAAGCCTGCGTTGAAGTCCCTTGTCTTATAGACGGTATGGGAATCCATCCATGCTATGTAGGTCAGCTGCCGAACCAGCTCGCAGCAATGAACCGGACCCATATCAATGTGCATCTTATGACGATTGAAGCGGCCGTTACTTTAAAAAAAGACGCCATATATCAGGCCGCCATGCTCGAACCTCATACTGCATCTGAATTATCCATCGATGATATAACAGACATGGTAGATGAATTGATCGAAGCACATGGAAATTATTTGCCGAACTACCGTTAACTGGGACCATGACTGTCCCATTATCCGATGCGGTCGTTTGTAAATTCTGTTTTTCAATAATATTTTGCGGGCCGTAATTCTCTGATGAATTACGGCCCGTGTGATTTCGATTATCTCTCTTATGATTTTCTATTCACATAAAAAGAGGCCAGTGCTCTAGTTTACTTCATTTTGCATGAGTGAATCACAATATCCATTGTGTGCCACTGGATCGGATTGTAGAATAGCGTCTTTTCTTCTTTCCAAATATCAATATCCAAATTGTATAATGATTCCTTAATCCCTCATTTTAGCCGTAATTCCTTCAATTGTTCCTTTTGATAATCAACACGAAATTCAACACAGCAAATAAGGATCCCTTTATTTCAAGGCTTTTTGGGGTTATTTCAAAGGGTTCGATTCCTGTTCGAAGCGCCAACATGAAAACCACCTGTAATGGGCGGTTTTTATTTGCAGGGGTTTCCAAGTTTCTATAAGTGTAAAAAATCGCTCCAAAAACGCCTGAAATTACACTAAAATGTATCTTTTTATAAATACTCTATTTGCCTGCAAGCATTCCCATTCTAATCAGCAGGTTATTGTAACTCGCGCGAACTGTAAGTTTTTTTATTCATCATCATTTTTTCTTCGCTTTGTTGGTATTTTGATTTTACAACTTTGGTTTTGCTTGTATCTTATCAAACTGTCTGAAATTTTAGCACTGACCCCTTACCCAAATTCTATTTTACTATATATTAGTATTCACTAAATAGTAACAGACAATAAATGACATAACTGCCCGCTGACTGAATACCGGCAACAATTTATGCTTCTGATGAAAGCGATGAGCCGCAGAATTCGCAATCTACCACGCCGCCACGTGCTATTTTATTTATTGCACCGCAACCCTGGCATTGTATGGTTGTGTAGGAAACAGGAATGACTGCCGCATTTGAAGCTGACTGTGACAGAGGGTTCTGATGGTTTGTGAAAACAAGACAATTCGACTGATTATCAATAAATGCATTCGGAAATAATCCATGACTCAGCATGGATGTTATTTTTTTCTTTGCTTTTACAACGCTAACACCCATGGAGGCTGCAAGTGTATCAATGGATTTCACCGGATCTGCAGTCAGTTGCGAAGAATAATTTCGAAATGTCTTTATCAGCTTCATTTTTTTGGCGCCGAAAATTATCAGAAGCGAAGACACTGCCGCTATTATTAAGCAAGTCATATTCGTACCAAAATCATTCCGGCTCTTAATGTCGGCAAAACTTGCTATTGCAGTTACACCAAAAAGCACTGTGAGAAACCAGCCAAAGATCAGCTGCAATACCCCTATCACCCGCATAGTATTGATCCTGTTCTGCACTGCATTATTTGCCATGATATCGCCCCCCAGTATTAATCGTAATTATATCAGATAATTTCTGCCCGCAGGATTTATCTTTTCAACTGGGTTCACAATCTAGTACTCACCTATTTTGGTATTACGCACTTCAATTTTGCGTTTATTGATGAGAACTGCAATATTTTCAATGATTGTATGAATTGAAGTTTTGTCTATATCTTCTGGTTGGCTCGATTCGTTCTTTCATGTAACCGGACAGTTCATCGATATATGCATTAATTTCAAGAATACTGATCTGCTTGTGAACCAAATAAGATGAAATAGTATCCTTAACCTTTGTAATATACAACCCCCTGTAATAATTAACGAGGCTGTCCCGATCAAAAACCCGCAGTGTTCCAACCAGTTTGATCATGAATTTTTTGGGATTTTCTATCTGGATTCCAAAAATTCCATTTGAACGAACCGGGATGAATACGCCATATTTCGGATCTTGAATCTGTATGGGTGTCGGAGTTCCCCACTTTATATCAAGGGAATACGCCATATTTATAAAGGATTGCCGCCTGTGATTCATTAACAATCAGCTGAGTCCATGTCCCAAGTTCTTGGCTTGGATATTTCCACGCTAAAATATTCGGTCCGCCATTGTATCTGATGACTTCTATAACTGCCATATCATTACCCTCATCCTGCATATGTCCTTTGAATTAATCATATCAAGAATCTATCCGCGACTCCTAAAAAACCCATAGTTTTTACATTCACTTGAAGGGCAATTTCAGCCAAATAAGTTTTAAGATAATGAATATGTTTATCATACAGCAACGAGAATAATACAGCAATAAACGTTTGCATAATTTCACTGCTTCTTACTGTCAAAAACATTATGCGAAAAGACTAAGGCATTTATTCCACCATTATTTTGCAGGTAGTAAATAATTCTGATCTAGTACCTTATTAACTCTTAAACTGTGGATAAAGCCGTTTGAGCTTAACTCTAGCATCAGGGGTTGTGAACTGCCAGTCAACGCCGTTTTGCATATTGTTCCATGCTATTTCCCAATCAGCAAACTCCAGTTGCAGGGAGGAGATGTTGTCGATTCTTCGATCCAGGATCCAGACATTGTTTGGTCATAACACTTATTTCGATTTCAGCGATGTTGAGCCAGCTGCCATGTTTAGATGTATGGTGAATTTCCAGCCGTTTGGCCAAACTGCGGGCAATATTGGGTGAAAATACCTCATATAGAGATGAGATTGTATGTGTGTTGAAATTATCCATGACCATACGGATCTTCGGTCAATCCGTGTAATCAACTATTCTGGTCTAATATTTCAACATGGACAAGGTACATTTGGTGCATGGTTACCCATTATTGAGTTCTTATCGATTCTATACCGATAAGTTTGATTTCCTACCTGTTTTTCAACACACCAAATAAAGAACCCGCCTCCGGGCGGCTTTTTTATGTCCGGATTCCCGTTGACTGCCGACATTACAGAACACCTGGATCTTAACCGCCTATCGAATATTGAAATGTCTGCGTCAGCACCTTTGAGAAACTTTCCCGATCCGGACTGTAGTACACATCCACCTGATCGGAATACCCGAATATGTAGTCATCATCATTTTCAGTTCCTGTGTATTTTTTGTAAATAACCCCGAAGTTTCCAGCGTCAATTTTGCAGACCTTGTCGGAAATTTTAGAAGGTACAGCGCCGGCCGTATCTTCCAGTGAATATAAAGTGCCATACGGATTAAAATTTGCTCGGTTCGTTTCCACTGTTGTATCTGTGCGCGCATTCATTGCCAGGAAATAGAGAACATCCGGCTTCCCTGCAATTCTACTGAGCCCTTTACTGCTTACGTTCGACATGATAAGAATAGGTATGTCGTTGTCACGCGTCACATACAAGTCACCCTCATATCCCGAAAGAGAAAACACAGAAGCAGCAGACATGCCAAAATCACTGACTGAGGTTCCTGAAGTCACTTTCATATTTGCATCGAAGCTGTTCAAAGTGTTGTTCTCTCCGCTGTGAAAAATTACGCTGCACAAATTTGCGGTTCCGGAATACAGGCATTCCGTGTTCCTTCTTCCCCGGTCGGAGCAGATTCTTGCCAGATGCGTCGGTTGCTGCCCTGTTACATCTATATCCGCAAAAGCTGCATTTCCTCCTGCTGCAAACATAACCGGGGCACAGCCATGAACCGAAACATACGTCGACGAAGCGTCGGAAAATACAATCTGCGAAGCGTCGTCATTGAGCAGATATATGGGAATTTGAAAATATCCAATATACGATCCACACAGAAGTGTGTCCTGCCCCATATATATGGCATGCAATTCCTGTCCGACATCGCTAATTTTTACACAATACTTTGTGTCTCCGTTATCCGTGAGGGCAACGCAGTACATATCTTTCCCAATATAAGCCGGCTTTGCGCCAGATGCCGAGTACCAGCACGCAAGCGCATCCACATTGTCGGCTTCATAGAATGTGGTATAGGCTAACGCAGCGCCGCCCGGCGACAGCGAAAACAGCCGCCCGGCACCATCGGAAATGTGCGTGGATGTTCCGGTCTTACAGTCATATAGATAGAGCGGATCGCCAATACCTTGCTCATATGTTCCGGTCAGGTAGGCAATGATACTTCCGTCGTTCGAAATGTGGAAGCTGTCCACATTTCCGGATACCATAGCCGATGTTTTTCCGTCATAATACAGCAGGTCTCCCGTTTTTGAATCATCTGCATTTGAGAGGATGGCTATTTTCGTACCGTCTTCCGAAGCCTCTGTATTTGTTGACATCCAATAATTGAATTCATCCCCTACCACCGCAGTTGATGTTGAATCCTCGATGCGAAGCGGTTGATTACCGCCTAAAATCAAACGATATCCATCTCCATCTTCAATGGTGAGCGCATAAGCATATGCATTCCCCTTCTCATCCACCTGGGGAAATGTAATCATGGAAACGGTCGGAGTCAGCGTCGGGGTCGGTATGCTTGTCGGCTGCGACGGAAGTATTGTGGACTCACTGACCGTAACTGCTGTCTCGGTTAGGCGCGAATACTCTGTTTTTTGAGTTTCCTGGGCGCAGGATGTCAGCACTGCAATGAGACATCCAACCAGAATCAATGGAAACAAAGGTCTCTGCAAGAAGCTTTTTCTTTGGTGCATTATGATTTCCTCCCCCTGATCAGCGATCAATAAAATCTTGTGTCATGACAAAAGAGTAGTCATTTCCATTACTGCTGGCGTAAAGATCTTTTGTTTCGGAGTCGAGGTCAAAGCTCACGATATTCTTGTAGTAAACAAGTCCCGCACTGCATGTGTATGTGCCTCCGACGTCTTTATCGATTACATAAGGCTTCGCTCCGGGAAGGTCTTGGATGCAGCACAATGTATGGTTGCCGTTTGTATCGGCATCCCTGAAATAATACACATACGTGACACCCTTGATATCAACACTGTCGATGACTGATGCATACGTATCTATTTTTGTCTTTATACCGTCCCTGATCTCAAAGAGCTGCCCGACGTCATTGCTGAAGAATATTGTCTGATTTGAAGTAATTTCATAACTCCATAAATATTTATCCAACACAATCGTACCGGCAGCCGAATCCAAACGGTCCGGGAAATATATAAGACTCGATGATTGCGTCTGCTCATTATATGACTCTAATAGAAGATCATTTCCATTTCTGGCAATGACACCTTCTGCATATGATGAAATTTCTATGGTATGGGTTTCCATTTCTTCGTCGAAAAATGCGATATTTGTCTTCTTATCATAATTCAGGCAAAAGAGAGCATTACACAAATTCTTACTGTCCAGAAATTTCGAATAACAGAACATGTTCTGCGTACAATAGGCGACACGTGTATATACGTCGCTGTCATCATAACGATTCAGATAACCGACGACCTGCGTATATGCTGTGTCAAATACCTGAACAGCCTCTCCGCCATTCATCGCAAAGCAGGTGGTGCTCCCGTTGCTGTAAAGTACTTGTGAGTGATCTTTGTTGAAAATCAGCTGAGCAGAATAACCGAGGGTTCCGGATTCGATATCATTAAAATCTGCATAGGATCCTTCGTAATATGTGAGGAACGTGCCATTGTGCAGCACGCCGAATTCCGGTTTTTCTCCGCCGTATTTCAGGTAATAAGCGGTACTTGCATCATCGGTTATTGCAACAATGGAGTAGTCGATTCCGATTAACTGCGGCTTTTCTCCGTTTATTGAATAGTAGCTTACCGCATTCTCTCCATCCGACGTCTCATAAGCTATGACCTTTCCTGTAGGCGACAGCGTGAAATACGTGCCGGCATTCTCAGCAACTTTCGTCGAAGCGCCAGAGGAACAGTCATAGGTGTACAACGTCCCTTTTTCTTCCAGTGTATTGTTTCGAGTCAGATAGGCGACTGTACTGCCATCATCCGAGATTGCATAGATCGACACCTGATCTGCGACGCGAATTTCTTTGGCTCCATTAAAGTACATCAACTCAAAAGTATTTTTTACTGTACGGTTTCGCAGGAATGCCAAAGATGTATTGTCCATCGAATACAGAACCGGCGTAACTCCGGAATAATATATTTCCATTGAATTCTGGTGTTCATTCCAGATTCGTGTCCAATCCGTTTCCGTCGTATCGGTTCCGGACCATAGATATGGATTCCAGTCAAAATTGCCTGTAATGAAATAGGGGTCATTGTTCCGGCTTAGAATGACCGCATCTTTACTTCTCAAATACATAGCCAGACTATTGCCCTCCGGTGTCACCGGTTCTGCGGAAAGATCAAAAACATACTGCACCGCCGGTGTCGAAGACGGGACGGTCGTCCCGGTTATGTCCGAAGATACTACAGATGAAGTGGTTTGTGCCGTATCCGTTTGTACAGAACTTCTCGAAGCTGGCGTACAGGAGCAAAGAAATACAGCCGTTCCAATGACTAAAATCAATCCGGGAATGATACTTCGAGCGACCGATTGCTTATTCATAAATGTAAGCCCCCCGTTTATTCAGTAAACTTCTGCTTCTATTTGCCTGAATCTTTGCCAAATACAACTATATCATGTAATAATTTAATTTTATACTAACGATATATGTTTGTAATTAAGAATTACTGAGTAAAAGTCTTTTTTTAACTTGATCGAAATGAGTAAGCCACACAAGTTGGCATTTGCCAGTAAGCAGCCATCTGAAAATGGACAAAAGAAGATCCCGGAGTCGTTTCTGGGAGGTTCATCACCAGAAAAGTCATGTGGATAGCGACTTCATCGGACAATCGGGCGGATCCATGTGGATTATTCTGATAGTCCTGAAACAGAAAATTTCTATTAATCATTGCTGTGTTGAAAATAAGATGATTGTGTCTCGCTCTGCTGATGCTCTTTTCAATGCTTTCAGAATTTCACCGCGCACAATTGGATCAAGTCCGGACATGGGTTCATCCAGAATAAAAATATCCGGCTGCTTGGCAATGGCCATCGCAATCGCAAGCCGTATTGGGCAAAGTTGAGCACATCCAAGTGCATCTATTTATTCTTTCCATTTTTAAACTACCACAAATTGTACTGCAAATGTGGTAGTTTATATATCCTTACTATAGTTCATTTTCTTTTCCACTTTGCACTTCTGCCGGTACCTAAGGCAATAATGATTTCTTCATCCTTCATTTTCGCCATGACTCTTTCAATCGTTCCAAGTGAAATATCCGGATACTTTTCATGAATCTCTGCTTTGCTAAACAGTCCGATTGTCTCTAGAATTCCCATGCGGACCCTATCTTCTTTAGTCATTTTTTGTGCAGTCACGATCACAACCCTATTTTCAAATTCACGGTATGCTGCCAGAATGATCCCCAGCATATAGCGTATGAATTCCCATGAGTCATTTCTATTTTCATGCCAGTTTTGGGAACTTGCCTGAAGCGCATCATAATAACTGTCTTTTGTCTTTTCAATCATCGACTCCAAGCTGATATACTTTCCAACAAAATAACCGCATCTATACAAAAGAAGAAGTGTCAGGAGACGGCTCATTCGACCATTCCCGTCAATAAACGGATGAATGCACAGAAAGTCCAAAACGAATTGCATGTTCACAATGAGTGAGTCCGTTACTTCTTTTTCGAGCGCACGATTATATGCTGCACATAGATCAATCATCGCCTGCGGCGTTTCGAGTGCAGAAACGGGCCTAAACCGGACGCGTGTCTTTCCGTCAGCATCCGTTTCTTCAATCGTGTTATCCGTATTTTTGTAGTGTCCACCCGAGCTTTGCGGCAGATAGCGATACAGATACCCATGAAACTGAAGAATATAATTGGGAGTAACCTGGATATAGTCATGACTCTCGTGAATCATATCCAGACAAAAACGATAACCAAGTATTTCTTTCTCATCTCTGTTGCGAGGTTCAACCTTCTCAGCAGTTAAATCCTGCAATCGCTTATCCGAAGTAAAAATACCCTCGATACGGTTTGATGCGGCAGTACTTTGAATCTTGGCAACTTGGACCAGCTTTTCAAGGATATCCGACTTCTGTTTATAAAACAGCTGCTGTTTCCCCTTATATTCGTTGATCTGAGATAAATACATAACAACGTCATTGGGAATAGACGCTTTCTGAAAAGAATCGTAGTCAAAATTTCTCACGCTACTCTCCTTGCTGCAAACTACCTCATGCGACCATAAACTACCTCAAATCATATCATATTTGGGTTAGTTTGTCCGAATATTAATACTGGCTCATATTTTTTTCTTGTTTCTTGAATTTTGTGTAAAATGCTTCAAAAGCTGTAAAATTAAATTATTTCTGAATTTGATATTCAACACGAAATTCAACACACCAATCAAAGATCCCTCTATTTCAGGGCTTTTGGGGGTTATTTCAAAAGGTTCGATTCCTGTTCGAAGCGCCAACGTCAAAAAGGCCCATTTCCCGCCGTTCGGACATGTCCTCGGATCGCAAAGCGATCCTGCGGAACTCCGGCGGGAAGTGGGTCTTTTCTCTTTTCGGGCGGTACCGGCAGCTGTACGTTGTGGCCCTGCCAAAAACACGTTATACCCAGAGAGTCAAATTGAGGTCACAGTGTTTTTAAAGAAAGGATGGAATAGGATTCAGCATCACAATTACTGAACAGCCGCAACATACTGCATTAAACAGTTCATAACTAGATTAATCATAGTTTCTTTCTCCTGGGATCTACTTTCAGCAATCATTATTGTTAATGAAACCAAAGTATCATCTGCGATACTCTTTTCATGATTGGTCGTATATAAAGAATTATTCTTATCAAGAAAGATAAGAAACATGGTCGCTGCAATACGCTTGTTTCCATCAACAAATGAATGGTTCTTCGTTATCAGGTATAGTAAATTTGCTGCCTTTTCTTGCAGAGATAGGTGGATATCATTCCCGTCGATCGTTTGACAAATCGTACTGATAACTGATACTTGATTTGAATGATTCATCCTTTTCAACACCGAAAATTCGACTGTTTTCATTCATACTCATATCATCTATAATCTCTCTGCATTCCGAATAATTCAACTCGTAAACGCCTGGTTCACCTTCCGGTTTTTGGATACGCTCATGGTCATAGTCGTCCAACAGCATGAGGGCCCTGGAATATCTGCCGATCACATCCAAAATTTGATATGTGTCAAGTTTATCGGCAGTTCGTTCAAGAATTTTCGTTATTTGATGAATTTTAGAAATATCCAACTTGGCTCTATTGAGAACAACACCTTTGATAAGATAATCTTTTAACACGTGCCCGGCCCATTTCCGAAATGCTATGCCCCCGTTTGGATTTTACTCGATATCCAACTGAAATAATCAAATCAAGATTATAGTGCTTAATGCTTCTCTCGATGTCCCTTCCGCCCTCTTTTTGAACATGTAAGAAATCCTTACATGTTGATATTCTGTCGAGTTCCTCATCAGCATAAATATTGCGGATATGCATTGTTATATTTTGAGGAGTTTTTTCAAATAATTCCGCAATCTGAGCCTGCGTCAGCCAAACAGTATCTTCCTTGGGACTAACCCAAACTTCGAGGCTTAGCTGATCATCACTAAAAACGACCAGTTGGTTCGTTGAGTCATCAGAATTTCGCAAAGTAATACCTCCTTTGGATTCAACTGGATTTGATATTAGAACACGAAAAATGCTTCCACAATGTAGCGTCTTTCATTTTATGCGAAATAATCAAATATTCATATGCTAAATATGACGATGACAAAAAAATGTTATCGCCTATTTGATCAGTCCACATTCCTCTTAATAGTAATACAATGACCTCATCCTTACCATGGATCTTCCAAAGTTAATCTGACATTTACTTTTTGGGCAAAACAGCCTGTTTTCAGGCCTCTTGAAGTGAAAAGTTAATCCTACGGTTACTGCGATTAACCTTACGGTTATAATGAAACGGGACAAAAACGGGACAACTTACAAAACTTGATATTCGCAGCAATCTTTTTTACTGTTCCTGTTTTACACAATATTTTCTGTGTTCGCGTTTTCGTTGCCGAATCAAGTTCTTGACGTCATAGCACCCACACTGCACCCGCAGACGGAAAATGTGTTCTTTTGATCCTGTTTTCTATGTCGTTTGACTATGGAATTTAACGACATTTATTTCTTATTTTTTTTTGCTGACTGACTGGTTTATGATCTATAAGTATTTTATTTATTATGCACTTTATTAATTTGTATCAAAAATTTGCTTGAGCATTTCAGCTATTTTCAACCCAAGTATTTTATGCCCCTCCCCCGACAGATGCACGCCATCCAGTTCGGATACTTGAGTTATATCTCCAACAGACATAAAATGTGTATTCTCATTTTTTGCTAAATCGCGATAACAATCTATCAGTTCCTGACTTTTCTGCATCGGATCTCCAAACATGTACTTCAAATATGGATCCATTTCTCTATTTAAAGGAGCAGGTGCAAGTATCAATATGTTTTCTGGCTTCGCACAAGCTTTCATGTCTTTCATTATTCTGATGATGGATTCCATTCCCAACATGATGTCAAATGAAGATGAACCAAATCTGGTTTTCAAATCATTCGTTCCCAGCATGACTATGATAAAATCCAAGGGTACATGAGAAGCCAGTAACATAGGCAACTGTTTTTTTCCGCATTTATCCCCTTCAATCGGATCATCATATAGAATAGTACGCCCGTTCAAGCCTTCCTCAATAACATAATAATCTTTCCCCAGAGCTTGCTGCAAAACACCCGTCCATCGTTCCTGACGCATAAACCGTTCTTTATTTGAGGGGTTATATCCATATGTATTCGAGTCACCAAAGCATAAAATATTTATCATTCTTTACCTCCGATA
>JGI24146J20443_1002029_pt1 | contig 11552 bp, 9 predicted proteins | sample BarGraIncub1131A_FD_20443 | JGI IMG/M metagenome (IMG submission 20443) | reverse complement strand
CCCCTATCCCTTTTAATGCGCCTGCAAACACTAGTGATAATCCTATAAATGGTTGCTCTAGTGCTCCAATTGCAAGGCACCTTCCAGCTAAATAAGCAACTCTCTTTTCATTCTCACCAACAAAAAAGTTCACCAATACACCTGGCATAAATAAAAATATCATTGCAAATATGCTCATCATAAATACTGCAAAAAAAGCGCAACTAAATGCTGCTTTTTTTGCTTTGTTGTAATCCCTTTTCCCTACATTAATTCCTACTAAAGTAATTACCGCAATGCCAAATCCAATACTAGGCATAACTGAAATTCCTTCAATCATATTAGATATTTGATCAGAAGCAAATGAGACACTCCCTGAATGGATTATAATAGCAACACATATAAGCTTACTGATGCTAAACACTGCTTCTTCCATGGAACAAGGAATAGCCAGTGTTAATATCCTTTTTATGTCTTTATACGAAATGGATAATATAACCATTGGTTTGAACTTAATCTTAGCCTTAAAAACAGTATAATAGAAAGTAAAAATAAAACCACATAAATAAGCTATGGTGGAGGCTATGGCCGATCCATCTATCCCTCTTACCTTAAATACAATACCATAAATCAATAAAAAATTTAAAATCATTTTGAATGAAATTACAATTAATGAACATATGAATGGTATAAAAGTATTTCCATATCCTATTAAAATAGCATTTAATAGCCTCATATTCATAGAAAAAAATATAGCTATAGAATTTATCTTTATAAATGAATAGCCTATTTCTAATACTTTATTTCTAGCTCCAAGTAAATAAAGGAACTCTTTACCAAACAGGAATACTAAAATCGTGATAATCAAACAGAAACTTGTCCCTAATATAAATCCTATAGACGCAAATTTTTCAGCGGTTTTATACTGCATTGCACCTACTAGCCTAGAAACTAATGAAACTATACTTATACAAACACCCTCTGTAATAAATATTCCTACAAAAGCATTTGTTAAATTATTACTTAACCCTACTGCACTTACTGCTATATTCCCACCATATTTGCCAATCATCATTAAATCAAAAATAGACATTAACGTATATATTGTTATCTCCGCAACTACAGGTAGCGAAGTATTGAGGACTTCATTAGTTATATGCCTATCTGCCATTCACACAATACCTCCTAATAATTAATTTTCATTATTAAGTATATTGACTAAATAGAATTTAATGAATAATTTTTTACTTATTAAATTAGATAGACTTAAATTGTTATAAATGTTTGGTATTCCTCTAACTTACTATTCTCTTAAAATGCCTTTTCTAAGCAGTTCTCCAATTTGTTCTGGTAAGATTGGGGGACTATAATAAAACCCTTGAATTTGGTCACATTTATATTTCCTTAAGAAATTAATTTGTTCCTCTGTTTCTGCACCCTCAGCTATAACTTTAATCTCTAAATTTTTAGCTAAATTTATAATTGTTTTTGCTATGCTACCATCATCTTCCTCTGGATAATCTTTTATAAATTCTCTATCAATCTTTATTTTATCAAATTTGAATTTTCTTAAATAACTCAAAGAAGAATATCCTGTACCAAAATCATCCATGGCAAGTTTTACTCCAATTTTATTAATATTATTAAGTTGTGTCATTAACTTAGGATCATTACCTAAGAGCAATCCCTCTGTAACCTCTATTTCTAAAGATTCACCTAATAAGCCATACTTTTTTAATGTATCCTGTATAATTTTAAAAACATTTACTTTTTTGAATTGCTCAGGTGAAATATTTACTGACATTAATATAGGTTTAAGCTTCTCTTCTCTCCACGTTTTATTTTGCCTTAACGCCTCATCTAATACCCATTCCCCAATTGGCAAAATAAGCCCCGTTTCTTCTGCAATAGGAATAAATCTAACTGGTGATACATTCCCGAGTTCTGGGCTTTTCCATCTTATTAAAGCCTCTACTCCTACTAATCGTCCTAAATCCAAATCCACTTGAGGTTGATAAGTCAAATATATTTCACCCTTTTCTAATGCCCCTCTTAGTAGATGTTTTATTCTAATATTTTCTAGATATCTGTCCTTAAGCTCAGTTTTATAAAACTTCACGTTACTTTCAGCTTGCTCGGTTGCATATACCTTAGCTATATCAGCATTTTCAATTACAAGTTCTGCAGAATTTGAATAATCACCATAACTTGCAACTCCCATAGCTAGTTGAACATATATCTCTATGTCATCTATTACAAAAGGATTTTTGAATTCATCTAAAACATTATTAACAAACTCCAGTATAATACTATCACTTTTATTACTTTCTAAAAGAATCATAAATTCATTTTTCCCTGGGGACCCTATAATAAAATTATCCTCCATATGGTTTTTTATCGTTTTTAGTGTAGTTATTATTAAACTATCCGCTTTTTTTAGACCTAGACCAGCCTTGACAATATCATAATTTGTAATTGTTAATGAAACTAGACTGTATTTATAATCCACATTATGAGAGTTTATACTGATTTTCTCATGCATTAGCTTTTTCATTAAAGATAAATTGGGCAGTGAAGTAAGTTGATCATAATTTTTTAATTTATTAATACTTAATTCCTTTTCTTTTAATAAAGTTAAGTCTTCGAAGATACCTACATATTGAATATTCTTATCGTTATCACCTTTTATTTTAATTATCTTTAACCACTTGGAGTAAAGTTTACCATCTTTCTTTCTGTCCCAAATTTCGCCTTGCCAATTTCCATAAATCTTTATAGCTTGCCACATAGTTTTATAAAATTCGCTATTATGTTTTCCAGACTTAAATGTAGAGGTTTTCACACCCAAAACCTCTGCTTCTTTATATCCTGTAATATGTAAAAATGCTTTGTTTACATATGTAATGCAAGTTTCTGGACTTGTAATTAATATAGCTTCCCTTGAATTATCAAAAACATTACCCGCTGCCTTTACTCTTCTTAAGGCATCCTCCCTTTTAGAGAGTATATAAGTTATTAACGCAGCACATAATAAAACCATTATGAGGAAAATGTAACCCATTCCCAAAAAACCATTTGCTCCTAGACTCTTCATGAAATTAAACTCCTCACTAGGATAACTAATAATAACTTTCCAATATGTATATCCCTTTTCCTCTGAGAAGTTAGCATCTTTTTTTTCTCTAATATTAGAAAGTGGATAAATTGTATCATAGTAATATATATTTTTTTTATTTTCTAAATAACCATTTTCATTTTTACTTATAATATCCCACATATCTTTATGATCACTCTTAAATGAAGTATTTTTTTTATTGTTATACATAAAACCCCAATTTTGTTTTTCATTAATACTTTTCAGAAAAAATCCTTCTGAATTTAATAATTCAGTATTAAAGTTGTTGTTTTCTTTCATACTCTCATTAATCTTATTTAATACATTTTGGCCTAAATAATTAAAAATTAACACACCGGTTTCTTTACCATTACCATTTAATATTGGAACCCCAAATCGTATGGTAGGTTTAATGGGCTTTTCAACCTTCCCATTTAAAATATTTAAATCAAATTGTGAAATATATATTCCTTCTGATTTTAGATTTAATGCTTCCCTAAAGTATTCACTATATTTTATATTTTGAAGCTCTTTCCCCTTTGCTATGTATACATTCCCATCATTATAATCTACCCTAGCTATCTCCATTCCCTTTTTATTTATAAATCTTAACTGATCATATATTGTTTTAGTTTTGCTAAATCTCATAAACAGTTTGTTTAACTCAGAAAGATTAGATGTTGTAGGGTTATTAACATAATTATTAAGTATTGTTGAGTCTTTTATAACCTTCAAATCTTCAGTTACATAATTTACCATAGCCTCTATATTTAATTTAGTTGCTTTACCTATGGTGTTTTCTCTCTCAATAAGTAGTTGCTTGTTCTTTTTCATTTGCCAATTGTTTACAACAAATAATGCTGATACTAAAATTATTAGCAATGGTAAAAAAACAACTGCAAAATACTTCAATGATTTTGTTTTATTGTACCAAACTTTACTTCTCATTTTAATCATCTAATCCCTTCCTTCAAAATTATATACTTTCCCTTTATCTTAATTATACTATTGCATTATATTCATTATACTATATTTACTAAATTTGGAATATAAGCTTATACCAAGTGATTTCAAAAAAAATAAGCCCTATAGGTTTTATCCTATATAACTTATAATAAGCTTTTTCACTAAGCTCGCCCTCAATTAAAATCTTACTAACTGATTGTCCAAAAGGAGTATATGTACCATTATTATTGTTTCATTGATTTTATCTTATGATGTTATAGGATATATTCATAATATAGAACAAAACATGAGGACTTATTAGTGCAATAATCCAAGCGTATACTGGCTTTTTATAATGAAGTATTAATACTAAAAACATCACATAATTAAATATAAGACTATGCCATATATCCCATCCATTATGATAAGTAAAATATCCTAATCTAAAACCTATAAATTCTGCTATTGTGTAAATAGCCACATAAAAAGAGATATGAGAAATAATTTTTATTATTTTTTTAGGAAAGTTATGAATAAATATCATTACTGTACTTGGATATACTGTTATGCATACAAATAAATCACAAAAAGTGCAATTTAGTATTTGTGATTTATATAACCACAAGGGATTTTTATATATTAAAAGAACACAAACAACATTACTCAAAATAAAAAATAGTATAGTTGGGTAGTATTTCTCCCAATTTTTCCAATCTCCAAATTTATAACACAAAAAAATAGCGGCAATAGCAAGAAATATATAATACATAAAACCACCTACCTATGTAGAATAATATAATACTTTTAGTATATCCAAACTTATTAAATCTATTAATCAAGTGTATTGTATTAACTGCTACTTATTCTTGTGTAATTCTGAATAATATAAAAATAAATGGTAAATAATAATTTGAATATCAATTTATTGTTATTTATTTATGAAATTATTAATAGATCAAACTTCGTCAGACCAGATTTATGGCTATTAATATCAAAGGGTAATACCGCTGCTGAAATTTTAAAAACAAGACTTAAGCTTAATGGAGTGACTTCCTTGCATCTTGATGATACCATGAATTCTCGGAAAATACTCTCTAAATTTACCAATTCAATGGTATGGTCATTTGTAGATGGATTATCCACAAAAGGGAATTCCCAAGCAGTAGCCTCCGTTAAAAATAAGAATAATGATGACACTATAACCCCTAGTATAGAAGGCTCTGCTATTTTTAAATTAGATAAACTTGTAGGGTATCTAAACGGGGACGAAACACTATACATGATTATGGTCAAAAATAAAATGAGTCAGGGACTAATTACATTAAAAAATGTTTCAGGTTCAAACACAAATATAACTTTAGAAATAAACGATAATAAAACAAAATTAACTCCCATTTATAATAATGGAACGCCATCAATGATAGTTAATATATACCCAATTGTAAGTATACATGAAGTCCAAGGAACTAAAGATTTTATGAGTGAAGAAAATATAAAAATACTTCAAAGTGAAGCAGAAAAAAAATCAAGTCTCAGGTTCAAAATTTAATAAGTAAATTACAGAAAGATTATAATAGCGATATTTTAGGTTTTGGAAAGGTCTTTGAGGAAGAAAAGCCAAAAATTAGTGATAATTTCAGAAAAAGCAAAAAAGATATTTTTACAAACATGAAGACCACTGTTAATGTACACCTACAAATAAAGGGTAGTAATAAAACTATGAAACCTATTAATGTAGGTAAGTAACTAAAGGAGAATTTATAAATGTTTTTACTTGTAATGATCTCATATAGTATAGTAATGTTTTTCGAAACTTTTCTACTATTAAAAGAAAAAAAGAAAGGCAAAATAATATTCTATTTTTCTCTAATGATATCTTCAATGATAATTAGTATTCTTCTAACTTTAGGAATACAGTTACCAAGTCCCTCTAGTCTAATAAAAGACATTGTAGTTTCAATAATGGGTAAAAACAATTAACTTTTTATTTTAAATAATCAGATTTTATATTTAACTTTAGTTTACAAAAAACTATTGCGAACTAATAATATACTTTTTATATCACCATATATCTATTTTTATTTCATAGGCATAAGTACCTTTTTAATGTTAAGATATAATCATAGCGGTGGTCGCTTTAGAAAATAATGCTTTTTAAAAAAGCCATTTAAGTAGTTGAATATCTTCTTGGCGGTACAATGTGAGTAAATAATTCTATCAAAGGAAGTGTTACATATATGTTAAAAGAATTTAAAGAATTTGCTCTTAAAGGAAGTATTTTTGATTTAGCAATGGCAGTTGTTATAGGTGCTGCATTTTCTAAAATAGTTACCTCTTTGGTAACTTACATTATAATGCCTATAATTGGCATTATAATAGGCAGAGTTGATTTTAGCAGTTTAAAATATGATTTACCTTCATCTATAGCTGGTGGGGCCGCATTATCTATTAAATATGGATTATTTATTCAAGCTATAATAGACTTTCTAATGATTGCATTTTCCCTTTTTATATTTATAAAGGCTATACAGTCTGTTAAAAAGAAGGCAATTGAAGAAGTAATTGCGATCCAGCCTTCAAATGAAGAAAAGCTATTAACTGAAATCAGGGATTTACTCCGAAAAAATAAATAATATAAAAAACTCCAAGCAAAATTTCAATTGAAGTTTTTTCACATTAATTATATAGATATAATTAATGTAAATAATAAGATATTAGTATTATAAATATTTAAAGGAGGTGCTTATGTTGAATATTTTTTCATCTAAAAAGCAATCATTTTGCATATTACTTCTACCTTTAGGTATTCTCCTTACTCAGTTTTCTAGAAATTTTCCAAATCTTATAGAAAACTTCTACTCCACAGATTTTTATAAAATAATTGCTAACATTTTATGTTTTATCACAAGCTCCTTACCCTTTTCTCTTGCCGAACTTATAATTCTATCTTTTATTACCCTCATAATATGGTATATTCTAAAAACAATTATCACATTATATAAAAGTTATAATAAACGATTAAAGATTTTGAAAAAATTTATTTTAAATATATTTACTGCTTTAGGGGTGATATATTTTTCATTCCAACTTTTATGGGGATTTAATTACCAAAGACTTACATTAGGCAAGATTTTTCATTTAAATGTACATAATTCATCATCAACAGAGCTTTCTTCACTTTGCGTAAGACTTATAAATAGTTCAAATACTCTAAGAGTGACCATAAACCAAAATAAAGATGGAGTAATGAAACTTCCCTATGATAAGAAGCATATTTTAAAAACTGCACACTTAGGATATGATAGAGTTCCACTTAGGTACTCTAAATTAAAAGGTAACTATGGAATACCTAAAGCTATATTACTCTCTAGCCTAATGTGCTATACAGGAATTACAGGTTTTTATTTTCCTTTTACCGGTGAAGCTAATATTAATATGGCAGAACCTGATTCCTTCCTTCCCTTCACAATTACTCACGAGATGGCTCACCAAAGAGGATTTGCCAAGGAAGATGAAGCAAACTTTATTGCGTATATAGCCTGTGTAAACCATCCAGATATTAACTTTCAATATTCTGGTTCACTTTCAGCGTTATCTTATTCGTTGAATGCATTATGGAAAGATGATCCTTTAGCTTATAAAAAACTAATTTTGACTTGTAGCATAGGTGTATTAAATGACTTGAATTATAACCAAAGTTTTTGGCAGCGTTACTCTGGTCCTATAGAAAAAATAAGTGATAAAGTTAATGACACATATCTTAAATCTCAAAACCAACGATCTGGAACAAGAAGCTACGGTGAAATGGTAGACTTACTTCTTGCCAGTCACAGAAATAAATAATCGCTTAAATACCGTGTTTTAACAGGGTATTTAAGCGATTATTTATTAAATCATAGGTTCATTATTAAAACTAACAGTTTATCAATTATTGATTAACTGTTATCTAAATCTTCTTGCAGACATATAATCGGTTCTTGTTAATTGTGATATTTTAACTACATCACCTGTTTTTGGAGCATGAATATACGAATTATTTCCTATATACATACCAACGTGATGAGGACTTCCTGATCCAAAGAACACCAAATCTCCTGGTTGTAAATCTCCTCTAGACACATATTGTCCCTCAGTTATCTGATCATAAGTGGTTCTACCAATACTGATACCAAAATGCGCATACACATATTTTGTAAAACCTGAACAATCAAAAGTATTAGGACCATTAGCACCCCACTCATATGGTGTCCCTAGGAATGATTCAGCATATGCCACTATTGCATTTGAACTAGTTGATGATGTTTGTCTTGGTTGAGTTATCTCTTTTACTACTGGGATTTGAACATATACTTGAGTCTTAACACTACTTTTTACTTCATTGCTTACTTGAGCCTTAACAGTACTTTTTACTCCATTGCTTCCTTGGCCTCTTGATAGAGTAATTACTTGGGTTTTTTTAGTAGCTATTGCTAAATCGTATTTACGTTTTTGATCTGCTGCCTGATTTATTTGATTCGTGGTACTATCTAATGAGGTTTGTGTTTCTGCTATTGCATTCTTATTCACTTCTTGCTCTTTTTTAGCTTCTACCATTAAAACACTTTGTTCTTTTTTCTTTATACTAAGCTTGTCTAACTTATTTTCATTATCAGCTTTTAATGTTAAAACTTTCATTTTGTTATCATTAAGTGATTTTTTCGTAACCTCAATAGCTTTCCTTTTTTCATTTAATTCTTTTATAATTTTGTTATCATACTCTACGATCTTTTTAACATTTTCTACTCTTGAAATAAGGTCATCAAATCCCTTTGCATCAAGAATTATCTCAAAATAGCTATCTGCTCCATTCATAAACATAGCTCTCATTCTTTCATTAAATAAAGATTCCTCGCCCTTTATGTTGTTTTCAGCAACTGATATATCTTTTATAGATTGATCTATTTTCTTTTGAGTATTATATATATCACTTTTTGCTTTATCAATCCCTGAATATAAATTTCCAATATCAAAATCCAGTGTTTCAAGTGATATTTCTAATTTATCAGAATTTTTCTGTGCCTGACTATATGAACCCTGTTGTTCTAGAAGTTGTTTTTGTTGATCACTCAGTTGCTGTGTTAGTGTTCCCGCAAAAGTCGATACGCTTACTGACATAGCTAACCCTATAGCTACAAGTAAAGGTAATATTCTCTTTCTCATTGTTATCCCCCCACATCAATTGTTGTAAAATTAACATAAAATTTCATATTTTTATTTACCATAATATTATAGCACTATATTAGGACAAATCCTAACAAATAAATAGGCAATTAGAATGATTACCCAGCGCTACTATGAATTTACTCATATTATCGTCCCAATTAATCCAAACTATAAATAAATACTTCATATCTTCCTCATAAATTAACCTAACACCTTACAATGAAAATAATCGTAACTACAAAAGCTATTCCTACTAATAAGGAATAGCTTTATTTTTTAGTTTTCTTTGTTTCATTTATTTTTCTTTGTTTCATATATTTTTCTTGAATAATTGATCTAGCAGATACTTTAATAGGGACTATAATAGGACCCTTAATTGATCTCCTAATAGCATTTTGCTCTATACTTGATGAACCTACTATCGGCGCTACTACATCAGTCCCATCTACAACATTCATAACTGCTGTTTCTTCTTTATTTACATTTAAAATATAAATGCTTGCTAAAAATATAACTATAAAACAAAAAAAAACTCTAATAGTTTTTTTAAATTTAGTTTTAATTTTTATAGATTCTCTAGTAAGCATATTTTTGCTATCATTATGTTCATTCAAAACTGCTGTTTTTTCACAACTATCATTCTTTAATACTTCTAAAAGTTCTTTTCTTAATGACTCAACTGAACCGTACCTGTCCTTAATATCAATTTTAACACATTTCTGTATTATTTTTTTTAAATTATTATTAATATAACACTCATAGTTTTCGTCCAAAAGAGGCTCTATTCCGGTGAAAGGGGTCCTCCCTTTTACCATAAAGTATATCAACATTCCAATACCATATATATCCGTTTGTGCACAACATTTCCCTAAGCCGTATTGCTCCGGAGCTGCATATCCATTAGACCCTGCACACACTGTATCTTGCTTTGTGTCACTTTTATAAACTTTCGAAATACCAAAATCAATTAAAATAATTTTTTCACTGGTCGTTATCATTATATTAGATGGTTTTATATCTCTATAGATTATAGCTGGATTTTGATTATGCAAATAGGCAACGATATCACATAAATCGGTTGTTATCCGGCAAATTTTCTCTGTTCGCATTCTACCATTTGCCTTAACATACTCCTTTAATGTTTGACCATTTATGTAGTCTTGGACCATATATAGATTATTTTTTTCATAAAATACATCAACTATTCTCCGAATACCTGGATGGCTTAAATCTTTCAAAATATTAGCTTCTGTTAAAATATCTATATTTTTTGTATCTTTTATAACTTCTTTTATAGCCCAAAAATTCCCTAGTCTTATGTTTTTGCATAAATAAACTACACCCATTCCACCTTTTCCTAGGAATCTAATGACCTCATATTTTTCATCTAATATATCTCCACTATTTAGCATAATTCACCTCTTGTATAAATGTTTAATAACTTATCTATGTAATAGTATATGTATCCCTACCCACTTTAAATGTACTTTATCAAGAAAAATTTTTGGTCAAAAAAAGAATTCAAATACAACTTAATTGTATCAAACTTTCAATGAATTTGCCATGTATTTATATTAATTGTTACGAATAAGATAATATTTTTTTTACTTTTTTATGTACCATTATTAACATCTTGAATATAATAATACTGTAAAGCGAATTGACGAGGTGACTATCTATGGCTTACAGTGCTAGAGAATTATTAGCTAGAATAATAAAGTGTGAGGCTGGTGGAGAAGGCGAAAATGGAATGAAAGCAGTTGCTTCTGTAATTATGAACAGAGTTAATGTAGCAGATGGTGAATATCTTAGGACAGGTCAAGGTGATTTAAGAAAGGTAATATTTCAAGCTGGACAATTTGATTGTGTAGCTTCTGTACTTGGTGGTTTGCCTAATCCTCAAACAATTTGGGCGAGTCCGCCAGACCAAATACATTATGATATTGCTGATTGGGCTTTGGCTGGCCATCGACTATACTCGACAGGTGAATCTCTATGGTACTTTAACCCTTTCCTTCCAGGTTGTCCGTACGAATTCCCTTTTAATGGAAGTGGTTCTTTTCAAGTTGAAGTACTTAAACATTGCTTTTACAATCCAACAGCACGCTATTTTACTACTTAATTTAAAATCATTACTACAATATTTCAAATAAAAGGAGGATTTTTTATGTTTATATCACCACCTAACAATTTTAATCAATCCCAAATGTGGGATGCTGATCCAATGTTTCCTGAACCTCCAATGGAGCCTATTCAAAAACTTGGTACGAACGACGATACAAGGCAATCGCCAATGACCCCGTCTCCTATA
>JGI24146J20443_1002026_pt1 | contig 11568 bp, 10 predicted proteins | sample BarGraIncub1131A_FD_20443 | JGI IMG/M metagenome (IMG submission 20443) | reverse complement strand
CACCGACAACACCGCGCGCAAGCAGGTCGAAGCTGAACGGGCACGGCTCGATCAGGTACTGCAGGACAAGAACACCGAGTTGGAGAGCGCCATGCTCGTGGCGGATAAAGCCAACCGGGCGAAATCGGATTTTCTCTCCAGCATGAGCCATGAATTGCGCACGCCGCTCGGCGCGATCCTCGGCTTTGCCCAACTCATAGAATCCGGCACTCCGGAGCCGACGGCCATGCAAAAGCGGAGCGTCGATCAGATTCTCAAGGCCGGGTGGTACCTGTTGGAGCTGATCAACGAAATTCTCGACCTGGCACTGATCGAATCCGGCAAACTGTCGCTGTCGCTGGAACCGGTATCGCTGCCCGAAGTCATGCGCGAATGCGAAATCATGGTTGAACCGCAGGCGCAAAAGCGTGGTATAAGCGTGACCTTTACCGGTCTAGATGCTACCTGTTTTGTCAATGCCGACCGAACACGGGTTAAGCAGCTTCTCCTCAATCTTCTTTCCAACGCGATCAAATACAACAGAGCGGACGGAAGAGTTACCGTGACATGTGCTCTGAAAGGGCCGGATACGATTCGTGTCAGCGTCCGGGACACCGGCGAGGGGCTGACTCCGGAACAGTTGGCGCAACTTTTCCAGCCATTCAATCGCCTTGGACAAAGGTCGGGCGCCGAACAAGGCACCGGCATCGGCCTGGTCGTATGCAAGCGGCTGATAGAATTGATGGGCGGCGTCATCGGTATGGAAAGCACGGTCGGGGAAGGGAGTGTGTTCTGGTTCGAACTTAACCGGACGACAGCAGCACAACATACCGACTGCATCGCCGATTTAACCGATTTAACCGAGGCGAAAGCTCAAGACGATACGCAAGCTCACACCATGCTCTACGTCGAGGACAATCCGGCGAATCTGATGCTGGTCGAGGATCTCATTGCACGCCGGCCTGATATCCGCTTGCTGAGTGCACGGGACGCCGTCCGCGGCATCGAGATTGCGCGCGCCTTTCTTCCGGATGTCATCTTGATGGATATCAATCTGCCCGGTATCAGCGGCATAGACGCGCTGAAAATCCTGTCAGGAGATCCGGCAACAGCGCACATCCCGGTCGTTGCACTCAGTGCCAATGCAATACCCCGCGATATCGAAAACGGCCTGGAATCCGGATTCTTCCGGTATCTCACCAAACCGATCAAGGTCAACGAGTTCATGGCTACGCTGGACATGGCACTAAAACACGCTGATACGGAATCCGCCAAAAAGGAACACATATGATAATTAGCAAGTCCGATATTTTGAATGCCACCATATTGATAGTTGACGATCAGGAGTCCAATGTCACCCTGCTTGAGCAGATGCTGCATGAAGGGGGCTACACCTCCGTTACCTCAACGATGAATCCGGAAGAGGTCTGCGCACTGCACAAAAAAAACAACTTTGACCTGATCCTGCTAGACCTGCAGATGCCTGTCATGGATGGATTCCAGGTGATGGAAGAGCTCAAGGCGTTCGATGCGGACGACTATCTTCCGGTCCTCGTGATCACTGCCCAACCGGGCCACAAGATTCGCGCGTTGCAAGCCGGCGCACGGGATTTCATCAGCAAGCCATTCGATCTGGTCGAAGCCAACATGCGTATCCACAACAACCTGGAAGTACGTCTGCTGTACAAGAAACTACACAATTACAGCAAGGTGCTGGAAAAGAGTGTGCAGGAACGGACGGGGGATCTGCTCAAGGCGAATATGCAGCTTACCCAGGAAGTGGAGGAACGCAAGAAGGCGGAAGCATCACTCCAGTGTACGTATGCGGAAATAAAAGTATTGAAAGACCGGCTCCAGGCAGAAAACGTCTACCTGCAGCAGGAGGTTGACCGGCGCTGCAATTTCGGCGAAATTGTAGGTCAAAGCACACTCCTCTCACGTGTATTTGCACAGGTCGAGCAGGTATCGCCCATGAATGCAACCGTTCTTCTTCTTGGCGAGACCGGCACCGGCAAGGGGGTAGTTGCCCGCGCCATCCATAGTAGCAGTGCCCGCAAGGCACGGGCATTCATAACGGTTGACTGCACGACTCTGCCGGCGACCCTGGTGGAAAGCGAACTCTTCGGGCGGGAAAGGGGTGCATTCACCGGGTCTGACACCAAGCAGATCGGGCGTTTCGAGCTGGCGGACGGCGGCACCATATTTCTTGACGAAATCGGCGAGATGCCGCTGGAGCTGCAAAGCAAACTGCTCCGGATCATCCAGGACGGCGAATTTGAGCGACTTGGCAGTCCACGTACCATTAAAACCGACGTACGAATCATCGCGGCCACCAACCGGAATCTGGGGGAAGAGGTCAAAAACGGCAAGTTCCGGGAAGACCTGTTCTACCGGCTCAATGTTTTTCCGATCATAATGCCGCCACTTCGGCAGCGCACGGAAGACATCCCGCTGCTCGTCCATCATTTTGTTGCCAAATTCAACACCAAAATCGGCAAGAAGATTGAGTCCGTGTCGAAAGACACTCTGAATGCCCTTCAGGAATACCACTGGCCCGGCAACGTGCGGGAACTGGAAAGCGTCATCGAGCGGGCGGTAATCGTCAGTCAGGGGAGCGCACTTCAGGTATTGGACCGGTTCGATACATTCCGGAAGCATGAGGAACCGGCAGGGGGGGAGGTCAAAGCCCTCGCCCTGTTGGAACACGACCACATCCTCCAGGTACTCCAGAAGGTCGGCTGGCGCATTGAGGGTAAAAACGGTGCGGCGGTACTACTTGGCCTCAACGCCAGCACTCTCCGCGCCAGGATGCGGAAATTCGGCATCGTCCGTGAGTAGAATACATAGATAACTTTCCGCGGTCTGCTTCAACATGAGCCTTCATATATCGCCGTTATGCTACACACATACGGATTCCGCTGACGGCTTTCCGCTCTCCCCGTGCGACCTGTTTCCACTTTAACTTGTACAATCAAGGTGTTACACGCCAAACAACCACAGTCATTCTCTGGCACGTTAGTTGCTGAGCATCTATCACTAATCCTGCGTCCCACTACCCTTTTCATCACAAAGTTCCAAAATAAACCACGAGGTTGCCATCATGGACAAACGAACAGAATATGTTGAAAGACTCTCTGCACAGATAGTCGCATGGGATGTGCACATAGACGAGTTCAAGGACAAGGCAGTAAGCGCTACGTCCGAGGAGAAGGCCGAATATTCCAAAGCAATTGCGGCACTGCAACTCAAGCGGGATGAGGTTGCGGCAAAACTGCAGGGGATATCGTCGTCCGGCGAGAGTGAATGGGAAGAGGTCAAAACAGGAACAGAAAATGTCTGGGGCGAGGTCAAGACTATTTTAAGCGACACTATTACAAATATTAAATAAACAAATACGCTGTACAGATGCTGCCACTCTCATTGACCATGCCATCAGCCCCCTGATGAACCTGAAGAAGTCATGCGGCACCAGGATGACAGCAGGTTCTGCCGGACAAACAAATGATACGATGGTTTAAATGGTTTGGAGTAATCTTTATCAGGTTCTGCCTCCTGGCGATAATGGGATGGGCGACTCTTGCCATTCTGTTTTCAAATATGCCCGGTCCCCTGCGCCCCTGGATCGCCGTCATCTTCGCAGTTTTCAGCCTGTTAGCTCTTGTCGGTAGGTATAGCAACCGGCGGTCACGGATCGGATTTCTGGTAATAGGTGCAGTAGTGCTCGTCTGGTGGCTGTTCATACCACCATCCAACACAAGAAACTGGCAGCCGGATGTGGCACTGCTTCCATGGGCAGACATCCAGGGGACCAGGGTGACAATCCACAACATCCGCAACTGCGACTACCGAAGCGAAACGGACTACACTGTCCACCACTACGACAAAACCTTTGATCTGACCACATTAAAAAGTTTCGACCTCTCCCTGATCTACTGGGGGTTCCCCTATATCGCCCACACTATGCTCAGCTTCGGCTTCGAGGGGAACGGCATCGTCTGTTTCTCCATCGAAACCCGCAAGGAGATCGGCGAACAGTACTCCACCATCAAAGGATTTTTCAAACAATACGAACTGACTTATGTAGTTGCCGATGAGCGTGACCTTATCGGGCTGCGGACTAATTACCGCGGTGAACAGGTCTATCTGTATCGGCTTAATGCATCGACAGATTTTGTCCGGAGTGTCTTTCTGGACTACCTTCGGGAGGTAAATTCCCTGAAGGACCGCCCCGAATGGTACAACGCCCTCACCGGCAATTGTACTACCGGCATCCGCAGCCATGCAACACCGTACAACCCCGATGCCTACCTCGACTGGCGGATTATCGTTAATGGCTTCGTCGATGAAATGCTCTACGAAAGAAAGGCGGTTGACACAAGCCTGCCGTTCCCGGAATTGAAAAAGCGGAGCCTCATCAATGAACGGGCAACGGGCATGGACAAATCCCCTGTTTTTTCGCAACGGATCCGGAGTGGATTGCCGGGCAAAGAACTAAACCGCTAATCACCAGCAGTGGCTTCAATGCGATCCGTTAAATAGTGCAGATATGTTAAACATGACGGATTCCACCGACAGCTTTTCCTTCACCGGCACACCCCCTTCCCGACTTTACCAGTACAATCGGCACCTTGCTCTCTCCACAGCCACAGCTACTCGTCTGGCACGTAAGTTGCTCGTACACTTTTAGCAATCATCCGCACGTCGTATGCTCTGCGTTATTTGAGTTGTTGCACAATTCACGGGGAGTTTCATGAATACACCCGATACCATGCTGGAAATACAAACACTGGGACGCTTCAGCATTTCTGCCAACGGCAAACCTGTTGCGGCTGTCTGGCCGGACGAAACGGTGAAAGTACTTTTCTGTTCGCTACTTTCGCCGCTGGACCTATACTTTTCCTGGGACCGGATCTGCCGCTCCATGTGGGGTATACCAGCCACACGAACCAACAGGGACCGACTGGAGGAAATATGCATCCGGCCTCTCAACAGCTTCCTGACCAAGGAACTGGGTTTCAACCCCCTCATTATAGAACAGGAGGGTATGAGAATCGACGTGAAGCGTATCCATGTGGATGCCCACGAGTTTTACAGCACTGTTTTAGAAGCTATCAGACTGCTGTCCTCGGCCAACAATGATGCGGCACTCGAAAAATTCAGCAGGGCAGATTCACTCTATTCCGGCATCTATCTACCCGGAGTACCGGGCAAAATAACCACAAACACACGTAACGAGCTTGACTCCCTTTACCGATCGGTGGTCATGGACGGCGTTCGACAAGCTATAGTTCGCACTGCCCAAACGACGCAGCACTTTCCGGCACAGAAACTCAGGATAGCGTAAGTCAAGTTCATTCAACGGTTACTGCGCACAGCCAGACGCACAAACAGTTGCCTCTTCATCGTTCGTCATATATGGCAGTTTTGTTAGATATGACGGATGAATGTTATTGCCCCCCACTATCACGCGCCTTCTCTCTCCACTTTTAACTCGCAATATCAATCCGTTACGCACTCCATACCCACACTCATTTTATGGCACGGTGGTTGCCATTACTTTTTGAGCAGAACAATAGCAGCGCCGTCAGTTCTGCTCAATTTGAGGTATCAGCATGGGGAGGAGTTCCACTATGAACTACATAACTGTTGGGAAAGAAAAACCGGCCGGCACCAAGCTCTATTACAAGGACTGGGGCAGTGGTCAGCCTGTAGTCTTCAGCCATGGCTGGCCGCTGAACGCAGATGCTTGGGAAGATCAGATGCTGTTTCTGAGCAACCACGGCTATCGCTGCATTGCCCATGACCGCCGCGGCCATGGCAGATCGAGCCAGCCTTGGACTGGCAACGACATGGACACCTACGCCGACGATCTGGCTCTGCTCGTCGAAGCACTCGACCTGACGAACGTGATCCATGTCGGACACTCCACGGGTGGCGGCGAAGTTGCCCGCTATATCGGCCGACACGGCACAAAACGTGTGGCCAAAGCCGTGTTGATCGGCTCGGTGACGCCGTTGATGCTGAAGACAGACGCCAATCCCGGTGGTCTGCCGATAGAGGCATTTGACAAGATCCGTGCCGGCGTCCTCGCCGACCGCTCGCAATTTTTCAAGGATCTTACCATGCCGTTCTACGGCGCCAACAGGCCGAACGCCAAGGTTTCGCAAGGTCTGCGTGACTCATTCTGGCTCCAGGGGATGCAGGCTGGTCTCAAAAGTGTCATCGATTGCATCAAGGCCTTCTCCGAGACTGACTTCACGAAAGATCTCGAGAGATTCAACGTGCCGACCCTGATCCTTCATGGCGACGACGACCAGATCGTACCGATCGGCGCATCGGCCGAGCTTTCGTCCAAGATCATCAAAGGCGCCACGCTGAAAATATATCCGGGCGCACCACACGGCATGTGCTCGACACTCAAGGACCAGGTCAACAAAGATTTGCTCGCGTTCTTCAAGGCCTAGGCAACCAAGCGACGCGGCATCTCTGCCGGTTGCGAAAAAAAGAATGCCCGCTATACTATAAAAACAGTTTTATTGTTTATCCGACCGAATATATACGGGATTGTTACAGTCTCACCCAAGGAGGAACTCCCATGAAAGCTCACGTTACCATTCTTGCTGTCCTCGTAACCCTCACGATTCCCGTACTCTGCGCGGCGGCTCCACCTCGTCCAGGCCCCTACGTGTCCGGTTTCGTCGGTGTAAGCGTCCCCCAAAATGCCGATGTAACAAGCTCAAGCTATAGTAGTACTAACGGAACGACGTCGCTTACTGATCGTGTTGAGTTTGATCCCAGCATCAACATTGGCGGCACCGGTGGTTTTGACTTTGGTCTCATCCGCCTGGAAGGCGAACTGTCGTACAAACATGGCAACATCGCGACGATTACAGAGCAAGGAGGTACGCCACTTCATAATGCAGACGGCAATCTCGGGGCGCTGGCCATGATGTTCAATGCTTTTTTAGACCTGCATAATGCTTCACCGGTTACCCCGTACTTTGGTGGCGGCATTGGTTTCGCCGCCATGCATCTGAGCGATACGTTCGTTTCAGAATATGATTATCCAATTTATCAGGAAGACGACGATGCCGTCTTTGCCTACCAGGCCGGCGCCGGCGTGGAGATTGCTCTCAACCGCATGCTTTCCCTGGATCTGGGTTATCGCTATTTTGCGACAACAACGGCCAAGTTCGGCAGAGACCGCGACATAACTACCGAACTTAAATTCCAGAGCCACAATGCAGCGGTAGGAGTACGGGTGAAATTTTAATCTCGTGTAAACCTGAAATAAGTACTTTAACCGTTACCTTTTGATTTCCGGATTCTCTTCCGTGTCCGGTATGCTTCAATGTTTTTATTATATAATCGGCACGTTACAGGAGAAGTCAATTGAAGATACTTCTCGTATATCCCCATTATCCCGAGTCATTCTGGAGCTTTAAATACGCGTTGAAATTTATCGGCAGGAAGGCAAGCTTTCCCCCGTTGGGGCTGCTGACAGTGGCCGCCATGCTTCCCCATGAATGGGAAAAGAGACTCGTCGATATGAACGTTCGCCCCCTCACCGCTGAGGACCTGGCGTGGGCTGATTTCGTTTTCATCAGCGCCATGACTATCCAGCGAAAATCGGCGCTGGAGGTGATTGCCCGCTGTCGGCAGCTGGGAGTGAAAACGGTTGCCGGCGGCCCCCTCTTTACCGCCTGCCACGCTGATTTTCCCGAGGTGGATCATCTGGTACTGGGGGAAGCGGAGCTTACCCTTCCACCGTTCCTGGCGGACCTGCGCACAGGAGGAGCACGGCATCTCTATGCCGACGCCCGTTGGGCGGACCTCACGCACACCCCTATCCCACTCTGGGACCTGATCGATGTCAGGAATTATGCCGCCCTGAATATCCAGTACTGCCGGGGGTGCCCCTTTGACTGCGAGTTTTGCGACATCACCGCGCTGTTCGGGAGAAAACCGAGGAGCAAGACGCGGGGGCAGGTGATCGCCGAACTGGACAGTCTGTATATCCGGGGGTGGCGCGGGGCAATCTTCTTCGTCGACGACAACTTCATCGGCGACAAGGGGAAACTGAAGAGGGATGTCCTCCCCGCCATTATCGACTGGATGGAGCAGAAAGAGTACCCTTTCTACTTTTACACCGAGGCGTCCATCGACCTGGCCGACGACTCCCGACTCATGGAACTGATGGTCAGAGCCGGATTCGAGGAGGTCTTTATCGGCATCGAGACCCCGTACGAGGAGAGTCACACCGAGAGCGGCAAGGTACAGAACAGGAACCGCGACCTGCTGGCATCAGTCAAGCGCATCCAGCGGGCCGGCCTGCAAGTGCATGGGGGGTTTATAGTCGGCTTCGATAGCGATCCCCCCTCAATCTTCGACAAGCAGATACACTTCATCCAGGAAAGTGGCATCGTCACCGCCATGGTTGGTCTACTTTCCGCGATCCGCGGGACCAGGCTCCATCAGCGTATGTCACGGGAGGGAAGACTTCTGGGGGACGACTCAGGCAACAACATGGACAGCGACCTTAACTTCATCCCCCGCATGGATGTCAAAGCACTCATCGGCGGGTACCGGACCATTCTCGAGACCATCTACTCACCCAAAAACTACTATCAGCGGGTGATCAGACTCCTCAGGGAGTACCGGCCACAGCATCTGGGGAAATTCCACCTCCAGCCGGGGTATGTCGGGGCGCTCTTCAAATCAATTCTGTTCCTTGGGGTTATCGGCAGGGAGCGACTCTACTTCTGGAAACTCTTCTTCTGGTCACTCTTCATGCGACCACGGCTCTTCCCGCTGGCCATAACCTATGCCATCTACGGGTTCCACTTCAGAAAGGTCGCAGAAAAGTACCGTGAGAGCGGTATGTTCGAATAAAATGCAGCAGGACGCAGTAAGGCATTCAGCACCGGCGTTTTCAATAGAACCCTTCGTTATAACTGTTTCTCACAATGACCTGTCATATATGGCAGTTATGTTAACCGTGACGGGTTATATGACGGATCCCCCCTTTCACCCCGCACACCACACTCCAACCTTTACCTGTACAATCAAATAGTTACACCATCAGAATCCGCACACATTCTCTGGCACGTTAGTTGCGTTGGCATCTTCTCAGCAGAGCATGCGCACAATATTGCTTTATGCTAAATTTGAGTTGTTACTATTCAAAGGAGGTGAGCTATGGAAAATCAGCAAAGCTAACTCTGATCGCTGGAAATTGTTGCAGTAAAATATCATCATACCAAGGAGAAAACATGAAAAAGATTAGTCTGCTGTTCTTGGCCCTCGCTGTCACTTTGATCGGCACAACCTCCCCGGCATCCGCGGAGGACACTCCTGCTGCAGAGAAACCCGCTGCAGAGAAACCCGCTGCAGAGAAAACTGCTACGGAGAAACCTTCTAACTATGTACTACTCAAGGGCGGAATGTATTCGCCCAGTATGAATTTCGACATAGATAACGCCGTCGGTGGTGCTGCCATCAATGATGGTAAAATTCACATTGACGGTAAGACCGGATTCGCCGGCGAGGTCGCCTTTGGTCATTATTTCCTGCCCATGTTAGCGATAGAACTGGGTGGCGGTTACTTCCAAAGCAAGGGGTCCGCAGCGGCACAACCCGGTGAAACGATGCTGAAAGTCGTACCGCTGATCGCCACCGCAAAAGTGTTTCTTCCACTCGGGGTGTTCGAACCGTACGGCTTGGCCGGAATCGGAGCCTATATTACTGATCTGGACGTAAGTGGCAATAGCGGCGACTTCCATGGTTCCACGGAAATCACCTATGGATTTCACGCCGGAGCCGGCTTCAACATCAATTTTACAGACAAAATGTTCGCGGGTCTTGAAGGTAAATACATCTGGGCCGAGCCTTCATTCGGCGGCGACCATGTCAAACTGGACGGATTTATTACTACCGCCAATATCGGGTACAGATTCTGAGAAATCTGAAAAAATACCTAAAGGAGCAACATCATGAAATCAAGCACGAAGGATCAGGCGGAAGGAACGTTTCACCAGGTGAAGGGTTCAGTCAAGGAGTTCGCCGGGAAACTAACTGACAATCCAAAGTTGGAAGGTGAAGGTACCGGTGAAAAGATAGCCGGTAAAGTTCAGGAAAAGATCGGTCAGATCAAGAAGGTTTTGGAGAAATAGATGGCGCAGCGCCTCATGCACCGGAGTACGCTAACCACGTCGACTGCGGTTGCATGAGTCGCCACACCGAGGGTTTCGAAATCCATGAGTCATTCGTGGTAAAATGAGTTCTCATACGACAGTTCAACATTAAGAGGAGAACATCCCATGAAAGTAATGCATTCTTTAACAGTAACAGCGGCAGCAGTTGCTCTGCTGGCGTTCAGCGTGCCTGTTCACGCGGGGAAAATGGACAACCGTATCGAATCTTCCGCCAAGCAGTCATATGTGTTCAGGACCTATCTTAAGAATGATGATGTCAAAGTTCAGTCCAAGGACGGGGCCGTCACCCTGACGGGGTCGGTTCTCGAAGAATCCCACAAATCATTGGCCCAGGATACCGTAGCAAGCCTCCCCGATGTCAAGAGTGTGGACAACAAACTGGAAATCAAAGGTGAGGTCCCAGCCAAGAGTTCGGATGCATGGCTCATCACCAAAGTAAAATCCACACTACTGTATCATCGTAGCGTCAGCGCCACCAAAACCGAGGTTGATGTTAAAGCCGGCATCGTGACCCTGCGCGGCGTTGCTGCCAACCTGGCACAAAAAGAGCTGACGACTGAATATGCCAAGGATGTTGAAGGCGTTAAGGACGTAATCAATGAGATGACCGTGTCCAACGCCGCGAAAAAGAAACAAACGGTGGGTGAAAAGATTGATGACGCGTCCATCACCGCTCAGGTCAAGATGACGTTATTGAACCATCACTCGACGAGTGCCCTCGATACAAAGGTCGAGACGAAGCGTGGCGTAGTCACATTGAGTGGCAAGGCTAACAACATTGCTGAATTCAATCTGGCCACCAAACTCGCCAACGACGTAACCGGTGTGAAGAGTGTAACCAACCGGATGTCGGTCGAGTAGTCTGATCACTTTTTTACAGAAATACGAAAAAGGGCGTATCACGATGCGCCCTTTTTTGTTGAACGGACTGGATACCAAACCCCATGTCCGGCGCGTCATCACAAATGGTCGAGCGTACGCCGGTATAGATTTCCCCACCAAATCCGGGACAAGAGAGAGTTAACGATGGGAACAGAAAAAGACACGCGTCGGTTGAACGCAGCCACCGAACTGCGCCGCCATGCGGAAGAGCGGCTCTGTAGAAAAACGGTTGAACCCCATCCACCCTGGACCGAGGAGGGTACTCTTCACCTCATCCATGAACTGGAGGTCCACCAGATTGAGCTGGAGACGCAGAACAGTGAACTCCGCCAAGCCAGGGACGAGATAGAAACGGCTCTGGAAAACTTCACCGACCTCTACGATTTCGCCCCGATCGGCTACTTCACCCTCGACCGCACCGGGGCGGTCCGGGCCGTAAATCTCGCCGGGGCCTGCCTTGTGGGGGGCGTGCGTTCTCGGTTGGTCGGCCAAC
>JGI24146J20443_1002021_pt1 | contig 11580 bp, 10 predicted proteins | sample BarGraIncub1131A_FD_20443 | JGI IMG/M metagenome (IMG submission 20443) | reverse complement strand
AGAAACGTGATTTTAATTATGACCTCCAATGCAGGAGCAAGGGAGGCTAGCAAACATATAATTGGGTTTGGGGATAGATTTGGGACAGAGGAAGCAATTAATAAAGAGGTAGAACGAGTATTCTCTCCTGAATTTAGAAATAGATTAGACAACATAATTGCCTTTAATAAAATTGATGAAGTCATGGCTCTTGCAATTGCTAAGAAGGCAATGAAGCAGTTTGAAGAAAAACTATTAACCAAAAATATAAAATTAAAGGTTGCAGATAATTTGTATGATTGGTTAAGCAAAAAGGGTTTTTCAGAGGCTTACGGCGCCAGGGAAATTAATAGAGTAGTTCAACAAGAAATCAAGACTTATTTTGTAGATGAAGTGCTATTTGGAGAACTCAGCAAAGGTGGGAGCGCAACAGTCGATATTGTTGATGGTAAACTTAAAATTAGTAAAGTAGAGTAGATAAAAGATGTTGCTAATGTATTTAGCAACATCTTTTATTTAATAACCTCTGTTTTAGAAAATATGCTACTTAATATTACAATATCCACAGTTCTATTCTTAGCTTTTCCTGCTTGAGAACTATTATTTGCAATTGGTCTATTTTCTCCATAAGCTACCGCTGATATCCTTTTAGAATTAATTCCTGATTGTGAAATAAGTAATTCGGTAACATTAGTTGCGCGAATAGCAGAAAGCTGCCAGTTTGAACTAAATTCATTGTTGCTAATGGGAGTATCATCGGTGTGCCCTTCTATTCTAATATAATTGTTAACATTATTTAGAATTTTACCTATGCTAATTAGTTTTTTAGAAGATCCTGTTATAACAGTTGCTTTACCAATATCAAAGAGCATAGTACTATTAAGACTTATAGCAAGACCTCTTTCATCAATTTTAGTAGATACACTACTACTTAGTCCATTTTTTTTCAAATAGTTATCAACATTTTTTTTAATAGCCTCCATTTTATTTTCTTCTATTGCCTTAGTAATATCAGCTGCTGATTTCTCGTCCACTGTAGTTTTGTCAGGGGGTGTACTACTTGAATCTAAAGAGCTTACGCCAGATTCATCTCCAACAATAGATTTACCACTACCACCTGAAAAAGCCGCATTAAGTGACTTTGATAACTGTTGATATTTAGTTGCGCTTACAGTGCTTGATGCATACATAATAACAAAAAATATCATAAGTAAGGTTATTAAATCTGAATAAGTTAAAAGCCACCGTTCGTGATTAGGTTCTTTTTCTTCTCTTTTTTTCATGATGGTGTAACCTCATTATTTATTCCATCAAATTTTTTTATTTGTTTCTTATCTAAGAAACCCTTTAATTTTTCAGCCAATATATTAGGATTTGCACCTTCTTGCATAAGAAGAACAGCCTCTATTATTAGTTGCTTCTCTCTAATTTCTTCATTATTTAAATCCTTTAATCTTGATGCAATAGGAAGAAATATTAAATTTGCAGATCCAACACCATATAGAGTAGCTATAAATGCAACGGCAATTTTCTCTCCTAAAACAGATGGGTCAGCCAGGTTACTTAAAACTTGTACTAATCCCATAACGGTACCTATAACGCCCATGGTAGGTGCAAAACCACCCGCTGATTCAAAGATAGCAGCATTTTCTTTATGTCTGTCATAGGTTGATTCAAGTTCAAACTCTAATATAGTTTTTACCATCTGAGGATCTACTCCATCTACAACTAGTTGCAAACCTTTCTTCATAAAAGGGTCCAATTCATCAGTTATTTCGCCTTCTATGCTAAGTAAACCCTCTTTTCTAGTTTTAAATGATAATTGCTTAAAATAGCTAACAATTTCTACTAAATCTTTTTCTTTAGCTGTAAACAAAATTTTGAGCATTGCAGGAATATTCTTCAATTTATTAGGAGATGATCCAAGCCCTACGGACCCAATTGTACCTCCAAATACGATTATAGCTGCACTTCCAGCAGCAAGCATAGCGGGACTTCCACCTTCTAAAATGAAGGCACCTATCATTGAACCAAAACTTAATAACAAAAATATTATTGAAAAAATATTCATAAAATCCTCCTAATATTGCAGTTCACATAATACTAAATTTAATATAATAATACTTACACATTCATAATAAATAAAATCATATCATATCATAATCTTCGAACAAACTTAGTTATTATTTAGTGTTTTTTAAAAAAAAATCAGTATATGTATTACTATTTCCTTGGTATAACCTCTGTCCAGTATCCATCAGGATCCATAATAAAATATATTCCCATAGGTTTATTTTCAAAGCAGATGTATCCCATTTTTTTATGGAATGCGTATGCCTTTTCAAAATCATCTGTAACTACAGCAAGATGAAATTCATTTTCACCTAAATCGTAAGGCTCAGTTCTATCCTTCATACAAGTAAGCTCTAATTTATGCTCAGTTGTTTCATCACCTAAAAATACTAGGGTAAAACTATCATCGGCTGGATGAAATCGACTAGTCTCTATGAATCCTAAGGCATTTTTATAAAAATCTATGCTTTTTTTCAAATCCAATACATTTATGTTATTATGGTCAAAAGAGAAATTCATTAATATAACCACCTTTCAAAGAAATTAATTTATAATATATTATCATTATATGCTTTCTTGAATTCAATTCATAAAATTTTAAAAAATAAAGTACATCATATATAATATATTTATATGTACACAAAGCAATGTTCGTATATAATTATTATAGCATTATATGCAAGGGCGAATATATAGACGAATTGATGTTTCTGTATTTGAATTGCAAATAAAATAATAATAATATAAGGAGCGATAATTAATGAAAGAAGTGGAAGCGAAAATATACTATATATACCATAGTGGATTTGCAATTAAAACTAAAAATCATTTTCTAATATTTGATTATTATAAGGAGCCCCTAGAAAATTATGATGATAATAGGTCTGAAGTGTTATCTTTTGAAAATATTAAAGAGAAGAAAAATGTTTATGTGTTTTCATCGCATAGTCATGCGGATCATTTTAATTCTAGTATTTTAGAGTGGGAGAAATGCAACAAAAATATTCAGTATATACTCAGCGATGACATAAAAGCAGATAAGAATAAGACAAACTATAGATTTATAAAGGAAGGTCAAGAAATATTATTAGAAAATGTTTATGTAAAGGCTTATGGTTCAACAGACATTGGGATATCTTTTTTAGTAAAAGTGGATGGGTTAACTATTTTTCATGCTGGAGATCTTAATTGGTGGCATTGGAAAGACGACAGCTTAGAGGAACAAAATGAAGCGAAGTCCTTATTTAAAGCTCACATAGAAAAATTAAAACAAGAAAAGAGTATAGATATAGCTTTTTTTCCTGTGGACCCAAGGCTTCAAGAATTTTATTATATAGGTGGGAAGTATTTTGCAGAAAAAATCCACCCAAAACTACTTATTCCTATGCATTTCGGAAATGATGTTTCTATTACTAAAGAGTTCGCAAGGCGAATGAGTGAAATTAATATAAGCGCGGTTGAAATAACTCATACAGGGCAAGAAATAAAATATTAAAATTTTTTTAATTTATTTGGATAATTATATTGATTTATGTCAATAATTTAAATAACCAAATAAAAAAGCATCACATGCAGTATTTTTTAGTCCCCCTAAATTAATATTGCGAGTGGTGCTTTTTATATGGGAATAAATACTAAAGTACGTTTAAAATTAAAAGTAATGTTTATATTTACATAGTTCACTAACTGTGATAACTTTACTTAAGAAAGTATAAAATAGAAAGTAGAAAGTAGGACGTGACTAATGGGTCGACAAATGAGGCTAGAAACTAAAAATGAAAACATTTTAAATTATATTTATATTATTGTTGGAGCGACAATACTGGCGGCAGGTGTAAATATGTTTTTTGCAAAGTTGAAACTAGTAACAGGCGGACTTTCGGGTCTTGCTATTGTTATTGAATATCTCACAAAAAAACATTATGGAATTGAAATACCATTGTGGTTCACAAATATTGCAGTAAACATACCTTTAATCGCTATCGCTATAAAACTTAAAGGTAGAAAATTTGTAGGTAAATCTATTTTTGCATCGGCATATCTATCTTTTGCATTGTATTACACAAGTTTTATACCATCACCACAAGTAGACCTATTGCTTGCTAGTATATTTGGTGGCGTATTTGTTGGTACAGGCCTAGGTTTTGTATTAAGAGCATCAGCGAGTACTGGTGGAACTGACCTAGCAGCAAATATTATTAAAGTTTATTTGAAGAATGTGCCAATAGCTAAAATTATATTAGTAATTGATTCAAGTATTGTATTACTGGGTGCTTTTGTATTCGGAGCTCAAAAAGCAATGTACGCGCTAATTTCAATATATATAGTTGCTAAAGTTATAGATAGTATACTTGAGGGGATAAATTTTTCAAAGGCGGTATTTATTATTTCAGATTATTCAAATGAAATAGCGGAAATACTAATGACAGATTTAAATAGAGGTGTTACAGGAATACATGCTACAGGGATGTATACAAAAGGAGAAAAGCAAGTATTATTTGTAGTAGTTGGAAAAAATGAAATAGTGCCTCTCCAAAAAATGGTTAAACAAGTAGATACCAAAGCATTTATTACTGTTGCAGATGTGAGAGAAGTATTAGGCGAGGGATTTACAGAATAAAATCATAATATAGTGGGGATAAGAATTTATTTTTAAAAAAATCTTCTAAAGGTGTAAATAGGGAACATTTCCAAAGTATATTTCGAAGTCTTCATGCACAGACTAGATTTAGAAAGGAAGTGATTATATATGAATGAAAGATTAAATAGTAAACCTATTATATTTGATCATCCAGAAAAACTTACAGAAGGAGTTTCTTTAGTAGAAGGTGATGTTTCAGCAAAAACTTTTATAAACGAAGTTGATGGAAAGGTAAAATCTAACATTGTTATTGAGAATAAGGTTACTGGAGAGATAGCTAAGAGAGATGCAGTTATTGGTGAAATAGTTGAGGATGAAGATGTAGATGTAGACAAAATTGACGATGAGGACTAATTATTTATATTTAATAGTCCTGAATTGCAAGGTAAATAGTTAAGAGGGAATGTTAAGAATATCTATTTGTTTAATTACGCTATAAAGTGGACGTAAGAAAAAAGTCTACTTTATAGCGTATTTATAATATATTTTGTTAAAAAGCAACTTCAAATGAATATTTGACAATTATTATGAAAAATATTATAATTACATACATATAAATAGTAATTAGTGCATATGCTAATACTTATAACATTTAAATATAAAGACAGTGAAGAGAAGAGTAGATATAAAAGGTAGTCAAAGCGAGTTGGTGATGGTGAAAGACCAATACGAAGTTTATTATTAAAGAACATCTCAGAGTTTCTAACCGAAATCATTAGGAGAGTAGGCTTAGACGGGTCCAATCCGTTAATTATTGGGTAGTATCGAATTATAATTCGCAGTAACGAATATAAAATTCTGTACTAATTAGAGTAGTCATATTTTATGACAAAATGGGTGGCAACGCGAACTATAGCCTTTCGTCCCTTTATTATTAGGGGATGGAAGGCTTTTTTATTATTTAAAAAATATAAAATTATAAGGAGGTCAATTTTATGGAAAAAGTACTAGTAAAACAGATTTATAAAGAGAAAGAAAAATATGCTGATGGAATTGTATCTATCTCTGGATGGATAAGAACAATAAGATCTTCTAAAGCGTTTGGGTTTATAGAAGTTAATGACGGAAGTTTCTTTAAAAATATCCAAGTGGTTTTTGAGGAAGATTTAGAGAATTTTGCCGAAATAGCTAAATTACCTATAAGTTCATCTTTGACTATAGAGGGTAAACTTGTCGTAACAACCGGTGCTAAGCAACCATTTGAAGTTAAAGCTACTAAAATAATGATCGAGGGTATGTCAAATACTGATTATCCACTGCAAAAGAAAAGACATTCTTTTGAGTATTTAAGGACTATTGCACACTTAAGGCCAAGAAGTAATGCGTTTTCTGCAGTCTTTAGAGTGCGTTCATTAACTGCTTTTGCTATACATGAATTTTTTCAAAAGAAAGGTTTTGTATATACTCATACACCAATAATAACAGGTAGTGATTGTGAAGGTGCAGGTGAAATGTTCAGGATATCAACTCTTGATTTAGCTAATATTCCACTGGATGAAAATAAAAAAGTTGATTACTCTAAGGATTTCTTTGGTAAAGAAACTAGCTTAACAGTAAGTGGGCAGTTAGCAGCAGAGGCTTTTGCTTTGGCTTTTAGAAATGTTTATACTTTCGGTCCAACATTTAGAGCAGAAAATTCAAATACAGGAAGACATGCAGCTGAGTTTTGGATGATAGAGCCTGAAATAGCATTTGCGGATTTGAAAGATGATATGAAGCTTGCAGAAGATATGATGAAATACATAATTAAATATGTTCTTGACAACGCTCCAGAGGAAATGGAGTTCTTTAATAGTTTTGTAGATAAAAATTTAATTGAAAGATTAAATGGTGTTGTAAACGCAGAATTTGGTCAGATAACATACACTGAAGCTGTAGATATTTTAATTAAATCAGGAAAGGAGTTCCAGTATCCAGTAACTTGGGGCTGCGATCTTCAAACTGAGCATGAAAGATATTTGACAGAAGAAGTGTTTAAAAAACCATTATTTGTAACTGATTATCCAAAGGAAATAAAATCATTTTATATGAGAATGAACGATGACAATAAGACAGTTGCAGCAGCGGACTTACTAGTACCTGGGATAGGAGAAATCATAGGTGGAAGTCAAAGAGAAGAAAGGCAAGATATCTTAGAGGCTAGAATGGAAGAATGCGGTCTTAATAAAGAGGATTATTGGTGGTATCTAGAGCTAAGGAAATACGGCGGAACTAAACATGCTGGATTTGGATTAGGTTTTGAAAGAGCTATCATGTATATTACAGGTATGAGTAACATTAGAGACGTTATACCATTCCCAAGAACAACTGGTTCAGCTGAGTTTTAATTAAGATTTTTTGATGTATAATTTTAATCTCTTAGCCAAAAGGCTGAGGGATTTTATTTTTTTATGTGTTATTATTAGTTATTACATTAAATATAAATGTACTTGCTTCGTACATATTATAATTTGGATGAGGGGGAAAGTAAGTATGAGAAAAATTATTAAAGAATATATATTGATAACTATTGGAATAGCACTAACAGCTGTAGGATTTTATTTTTTCTTAGTGCCAAACGATTTAGCGGTAGGTGGGGTTAGTGGACTTGCGATGGTTATAAATTGGTATATGCCAGGGCTTACTATTGGTGTTATAATGCTTGTCTTGAACGTGATATTATTCATTGTAGGGTTCTTATTCCTAGGATCAAATTTTGGAGTTAAGACGACTTATGCTAGCTTTGGGTTGTCTGCTATGATATGGGTATTAGAAAAGGCTTACCCAATGAATGGAAGTATAACAAATGATATATTTCTTGAGTTAATATTTGGAATATTAATAAGTGCAGTGGGTATGGGTATCGTATTTAATCAAAATGCTTCTACAGGAGGAACTGATATAATAGCTAAAATGTTAAATAAATATTTTCACCTAGATATAGGTAAAGCTCTGCTTTTAGCTGATTTTTTTGTAATCGTATTGGCAGCCATAGCATTTGGGCCAAGAATAGGAATGTATGCATTACTTGGGGTTATTATAAGTGGATTTACAATAGACGCAGTTATTGCAGGAATGAATAATTGTAAAAAGGTCGAAGTTGCCAGTTCAAAAGGAGAAGAGATTAAAAAATTTATAATAGAAAAATTAGATAGAGGGGCTACTTTATATACTGCAAAAGGAGCTTACACTAATGATGAAAAAGAAATTATAACTACTGTGTTAGGTAACAAACAGTTTATAAAATTAAAAAATTATATAAAAGAGATTGATAAAAAGGCATTTATAATTACTTATAATGTGCATGAAACTCTTGGAGAGGGGTTCAAGGACATAAACGAATAAAAAAAATACAAGCTACTGACAAAAGTCAGTAGCTTGTATACTAATATAAGAGCTATGTTTTAATTAAGCTTCTACTGGAGCGCCTGTTGGACAAACACCTGCACAAGCTCCGCAATCGATACAAGTATCTTCATCAACAACAAATAATGAATCTCCTTGGCTTATAGCGTTAACTGGACATTCAGGTTCACAAGCTCCACAGCCTACACATGCATCAGTAATTTTATATGACATAATAATCAACCTCCTTTTTAACTAATTTACTACATAATATCATAATTCGGATAATAAATAAAGAGTTTTTAATAAATAGTATATATTGTAATAAAATTAGTTGAAAACACGGGTTTAATAATTTCATGCAAGTCAATTTTTTTTGAATTTTAAACTAAATGACTTCAATGTTATTTAGTTTTGTAGAGCATTAATATGAAGGGTAAAAATAAAAACCATAGAAATTAATCTATAGGAAATTAGTATGAAATTCATAAGTTATAAATGTTTCAAGGATGTAATATTAAATGAACTGAATTAAATTAAATATTAGTCACAGCTAAAAACTAAATTTAAATCAGTTCATTTAATACATGTGGTAGTTAGTAACCTGTAGCTGTATCTATATTAAAGATGAGCTCATCTATTTAGCTGTGAGTTAGTAACTATTAACGATATTATGTGTAAGAATATAAGATAATATTCAATATAAAATAAAATTAATCTGTATAAAATCAAGTGTTTTAATAATGGAAATTACGAGTAAGATCATGTGCAATTGCAAGAGGATTTATACATGATTATTAAAATTGTATTTATGTGTATATTAAATATTGTCATTAATAGCTAATGACTAATCAATTTATCTTTTAATTGTTTGTAAATGTTTACTAGGATATAATTTAAATAAGGTAATTGAGAAATTGTTACTGCAGAGACTTTTAGTGATTAACACATAAATTATAGGGCAAACTTAAATGTCAAACATTTAAAGTGACTGGACACAATCTTTTAAAAATTTGGAGGAATTTTATGAAGGGTTACAAGATTAACTTGCGTATAAAGAATATTTTGCAAATTATATGTAATGAAAGTGATTATGTTACTATTTCTAAAATTGCAAAAAGATTAGATGTTAGTGGCAGGACAGTTCTTAGAGAAATTCCAGTGGTAGAGAAGATTCTTAAACAAAACGGAACTTATCTCGATAAAAAAACTGGTGTTGGCATTAAAGTAATCGGTACTATGGAAGAGAAACAAATTGTTATTAATTTGTTAAGTGAGGAAAAAAATGAAACAATCTACTCACCCTTAGAAAGAAAAAATATAATTATTAGCGAATTACTTCAAAACCAAGAGCCAGTTAAGTTATATAATTTTACGAAAACTTTAAAAGTTACAGAGGCAACCATAAGTAATGATCTTGAGAAAACAGATGAATGGTTTAGAAAGCATAGTTTGAAACTAGTTAGGAAACAAGGACTAGGGGTATATGTAGAAGGAAAAGAGGATTATATAAGAAAAGCTATGGTTAGTTTAATTTATGAAAACACTAATGAAAATCAGCTCTTAGGTTTAATAAGAAAAAACTTGGATAATTCAATAGTTGCAGCCCAAGATATTGAGGTTTCTTCTCGTAATAGATTACTTAATTTAATAGACAATGAAACAATTAAAAAGATAGAAGTTTTAGTTGAGACTATGGAGAAGGAAAAAAATCATAAATTAGTGGATAGTGCTTTTGTTGGATTAATTGTTCATATTGCACTTGCAATCGAGCGGGTAAAGAAAGGTGATAAAATAACTATAAATCAAGAGTTCCTAAAGGAGCTTAAGACAAGCGCGGAGTATATAATTGCATCCAATTTATCTATCAATATATCAAAATGTTTTGCAGTAGACATACCAGAGGATGAAATTGGATATATAACAATGTATATTAAGGGGTCTAAAAATTACAAGGAAAAATANAAATCAGGTAATAAGATAATAGGAAGTTTTGAACTTATAAAGTTATCAAAAGAAATTATTAAAATAGCTGAAATTGAAACAGGGAGATTCCTTGGAAATAATGAAGAGTTGTTAAATGGACTAGTAAATCATCTTGGAACAGCTATTACTAGATTAAAAATGAAACTTGATATTAGAAATCCACTTTTAGGAGAAATTAAGACTAATTATAGTGATTTAATGAAGACTAGTACTAAATGTGCTACGGTAGTGGAAAAACATATAGGAATAAAAATGCCTGAAGCTGAAATCGCATTTATCGCTATGCATCTAGGAGCTGCGATTGAAAATAGTGAAACATTGATTAAGACTATTTACAAAGTTGCAATTGCTTGTGCTACAGGGATGGGAACTTCAAGACTTCTTGCAACAAGAATAGAAAATGAGTATGACGATATTCAAATTGTAGATATTATATCTACAATTCACATTGAAGAAAGCATGCTAAAAGAGAAAGAGGTAGATTTCATTATATCTACAGTTAATATAGATAAATGTTTTAAACCAGTAGTAAGAGTAAATCCACTACTTTTTAAGGAAGACAAAGATAAAATATCAAAACAAATAAAAGATTTAAAAAACACAAACATTACTCATTTAAGTAAAAAAGCAAAAAACACTAATTTTAAGGAAAAATTAATTTCTTTAAATATATATAGTGAAGCAATAATACAAATTTTAGACAATTTTTTCTTGAAGGAAATTACAGAGATAGATAGTGTAGATGCATTAATAACCGAGGCAAGTAAGATAATAGAGCAGGGTTTTGATACAGAAGAAAAGTTAAGACTAGCGTTAAAAGATAGAGAAGAAAAAGGAAATACAGTTGTAACAGGACATGAGATGATATTACTTCATTGTAGGACTGATGTTGTAAAAAAACTATATTTTGGTGCCATAAAGTTATCTAAGAGCCTCGAGTGTTTAAATGGTGAAGGTAAAACAGAAAATATTAAGATTGGAATTATAATGCTTGCACCAGAAGATTGTAGCACAGCTTATATAGAAGCTATAGGGTACGTAAGTAAGATGCTAATTGAAAGATTTGATTTCCTTAAAGCTTTAAAGGCTGGAGACAGTGATTACGCATTTTATGAATTAAATGATATTTTAAAAGAGTTTTACAAGCAAAAAGTAAATAATTAATGGAGGCATGAAGTTATGACAAATACATCAAATACAAAAGATAAAGGGAAATCTAAAGAAAGAGTACAAAGTTTCGGAAGATTTCTAAGCGGAATGATACTTCCAAACATTAGCGCATTTATAGCATGGGGGTTAATTACAGCATTATTTATACCAACTGGTTGGCTTCCTAATTCTCATTTTGCTAAATTAGTTGGCCCAATTATAACTTATCTTTTACCATTATTAATAGGTTATACTGGTGGTAAAATGGTAGGTGGAGCACGAGGTGGAGTAGTTGGAGCAATTGCAACTATGGGAGTAATAGTCGGAGCTGATATTCCAATGTTCATGGGCGCAATGATAATGGGACCATTAGGCGGTTATGTTATTAAGAAATTTGATAAAGCCATCGAAGGAAAAGTACCGGCTGG
>JGI24146J20443_1002017_pt1 | contig 11603 bp, 8 predicted proteins | sample BarGraIncub1131A_FD_20443 | JGI IMG/M metagenome (IMG submission 20443) | reverse complement strand
AGATCTTTTAATCTGTTGCAACTCCACGTTGTTTCGCACTAAAATAGCGCGACCAGATTGTTATCAATCATAACTCATAACTTATACCGCAGTCAAGTGTAATCTGTATTTATATCGTTGACAAAAATACAACTATGCCAATAGCTAGGCCTAGTATCGATCCTAAAACAACTTCTAACGGCGTATGGCCTTTGGAAACTCTAGGTAAATCAATGTCACATTTAGTTTCTTTGATTAGCTTTTGAATAGCTAATCCCTGTTCACCAGACGATCTTCGGACTTTCAGGGCGTCATACATCGTTATCATTGCGAACAATACGGCCAGACCGAATATCCCAGATCCAAAGCCAAGTTTTAGTCCTATTATTGTCGTCATAGCCACTACTGTTGCACTATGGGCACTTGGCATGCCACCAGATATAAATAGATACGATCTGAGAGTTAGCCTTTCGTTATTCTTCAAGCTAATAACAAATTTAATCAAATGAGCCGATAACCAAGCCAGTAAAATTGTAATTAAATATGGCGAGAATATATCAAATCTCATGAACTACTACTCCTCTTCCGAGTCCTTAGTTTGATCTTGTTGTTCTGGCATTAACCCTAATGATGCAACCTTGTCACCTTCACCCATACGCATAACACGTACACCTTGAGTTGTCCTACCCAAGGTTGGAATATCTTTTAGTCCGACACGAATAGCTTGACCGTTGGTTGAAATTAACAGCACTTCGAAAGCGTCAGGCTCCAGTGTATGGACTGCAATTATCGGACCAGTTTTTGAAGTCACTACAGCCGCCTTAATGCCTACACCACCACGTTTGTGCGCCGGGAAGTTAGAGACCTTAGTAGCTTTTCCGTAACCGTTTTCGCTAATCACTAACAGTTTTCGGTTATCATCAACGATATCCATACCAACTACTTGATCATTTGGACGCAATCGAACTCCACGAACGCCTCTTGCTGAGCGACCCATTGGACGAGCGTCTTTTTCATTAAAGCGTATAGCTTGTCCGGCAGATGTCGATATGATTACATCATTTTCACCATTAGTCTTCTGAATCCACTTCAATTCATCTCCGTCGTCTAACTTAATAGCAATTAGACCGTTTGTGCGTATATTTGCGTACTCTTTCAATGGTGTCTTTTTAATGGTACCTTTTGTGGTTGTCATAAATAGGTAGCCTTCGTCGCTAGCACCCTTTTCGTGACGAATAATCGAAGTAATCTTCTCTTCTGGTTGAAGTTGCAATAAATTAACTGCAGCTACGCCGCGTGTCGCCAAGCTGGCAGCGGGCACCTCATAGGCCTTTAGCCGGAAAATTCTACCACGGTTAGTAAAGAATAGTAGATAATCATGAGTACTGGCAGGCACCAGCTGGTCAATGATATCTTCCGCCTTGATGGTCATGCCTCTTTTACCCTTACCGCCTCTATTTTGACGATGATATTCACTGACTAGCGTTCGTTTAATATAGTTCTCAGCCGTCAGCAAAATAACGCTATCCTCTTCTGGGATAAGCTCTTCATCGCTAAACTTGCCAAGTTCATAATTAATCATCTGGCTTCGCCTATCGTCGCCATACTTTTCTTTCATTTCTAACAACTCTTCTTTAATGACTCGCAAAATCTCATGCTCATCAGACAGCAATGATTCTAATTTAGAAATCAACGCTAATAATTCGTTAAGTTCGTTTTCGATTGCTTCACGTTCAAGTCCGGTCAAGCGTCGAAGCTGCATAGCCAAAATAGCTTTTGCTTGAATCGCTGATAGTTTGAATTTTTCTACCAAAGCCGCCTCGGCATCTTCGCTTGTCCTACTAGCTCTAATGGTCTTGATAACCTCATCGATATGATCAAGTGCAATCTTGTAACCTTCCAAGATGTGGGCACGTTCTTTTGCTTTTCGTAACTCATATTCTGTTCGACGACGCACAACGACTTGACGATGCTTTATAAATTCACCTAAGATCTCTTGGAGACCAAGGATGCGCGGCTGAATGCCATCAATCAATGCAAGCATATTATAGTGAAAACTTGTCTGAAGTGATGTCAACTTAAAGAGTTGGTTCAATACTTTTTTAGGGTATGAATCCTTCCTCAGCTCAATCACAACTCGTACTGACCCACGGGCACTTTCATCGCGCAAATCACTAATAGAAGTAATTTTCTTGTCTTTAACTAATTCAGCAATTCTCTCTATAAGTGTTGCTTTATTTACAGCAAACGGCATTTCCGTAATAATTATCTGATGACGACCTTTTTTGGTTTCTTCGATGTTAGCAACGGCACGAATCACTACGCTACCACGACCAGTTTGATAGGCTTGCCTCATCGGCGCCCCACCGTATACAATAGCGCCCGTCGCAAAATCCGGACCCTTTACGTGCTTTAAAAGATCATCTAATGTTGTCGTCTCTGGATTATCAATTAGATGAATGGTTGCATCCACCAACTCACCCAGGTTATGCGATGGAATACTTGTCGCCATACCAACTGCGATACCAATTTGTCCGTTTAGCAGTAAGTTCGGAAGCTTGGCTGGAAGCACGACTGGCTCTTGCTCGGAACCATCATAGTTATCTCTGAAATCAACTGTTTCTTTATCTAAGTCTGTTAGTAATTCATTTCCAGCCCTATCGAGTCGAGCCTCGGTATAACGAGACGCGGCAGCAGGGTCGCCGTCCATCGAACCAAAGTTACCCTGGCCATTGACGAGAGTATATCTCATCGTCCAATTTTGAGCTAAACGCACCATAGAATCGTAAATAGCGGTATCGCCGTGAGGGTGATATTTACCCATAACATCACCGACGATACGAGCAGATTTTGTAAATCTACCACCTGGGCGAAGACCTTGTTCCCCCATCGAATATAAAATGCGACGATGAACAGGCTTCAGGCCATCTCGAACATCAGGAAGTGCACGGTCTATAATCACACTCATCGAGTACCTTAGGAAGTTACTCTCCATAACATCTTCAACTGTTTCTTTTTCTACAACACGTGAATGTGTTTGCAAATCCTCTATAATAACCTCTTCGTCAATTGATGTATTTTTGTCATCATCCATAATTATATATCCAACTCCTCAAGGCTGAGTGATTTGGCACGGCCTTGTATAAAACTTTTTCTTAAATCAACTTGATCGCCCATCAGCTTTGTGAAAATAGCATCGGCTTTTTCGGCGTCTTCTATTCTAACCTGAATTAACACACGATTCTCAGGGTTCATTGTTGTGTCCCATAGCTGTTCGGCATCCATTTCACCAAGGCCCTTATAGCGTTGCAATAGCGTAATACCGGCCTGCTTGGTGCGGTCTATTTCATCATCTATTTTAACGCCCTTATTTTTTCTGTCAGCGATAAGACGATCAGTTATTAGCTCTCGCTCTCCCTCGTCATATGCATAGAATTTTTTAGCACCAGCTCTTAGGAGAAATAGTGGCGGTTTGGCTAGATATATATAGCCAGCCTCAATTACTTCACGCATATAGCGGAAGAAAAAGGTTAATAGCAGCGTAGCAATGTGACTGCCGTCGACATCGGCATCTGTCATAATAACAACGCGGTGGTACCTGGCACCTGTAATATCGACTTGATCACCTATTCCCACGCCCATTGCTTTAATTAGGCTAACAATTTCATTATTTCCAAGCATACGATCAAGTCTAGCCCTCTCTACGTTCAACACTTTTCCACGAAGAGGCAAAATTGCTTGAGTCTTACTATCACGACCAGATTTGGCCGAACCGCCTGCCGAATCACCTTCGACAATATATAGTTCGGAGTCGGCAGGATTTTTGCTTGAACAGTCAGAAAGTTTTCCAGGAAGAAGACTCATTCCATCCAACGCGCCTTTCCTGATAACATTATCCCTCGCAGCGCGAGCAGCTTTACGTGCCCTTGCCGCAAGTAGAGCTTTGCCCACAATACCTTTTGCGACATTCGGATTTTCTTCTAGATAGTATGAGAAGTACTCATTCATTACCTGCTCGACATATCGTCGAACTTCAGGATTGCCTAGTTTATTCTTTGTTTGACCTTCAAACTGAGGATCTGGTAATTTCACCAATATAACTGCGGTTAAACCTTCTCTTATATCATCACCCGTAAGGTTATCTTCTTTTTCTTTTAGCAATCCGCTTTTTCTAGCATAATCATTGATAGTTCGAGTTAAGGCAGACCTAAATCCAACTAAGTGCGTACCGCCATCTAACGTTAAAACGTTGTTAGCAAAAGGCTTTACGATTTCTACAAAAGTATCATTATATTGAACTGCGACCTCAACCATAGAATCCTCAACAAGTTTTTCAACATAAAATATGTTTCCAGTTAGGACATCTTTACCTATATTTAAATGCTTTACATAGCTTTGGATACCACCTTCGAAATAGAAGGCCTGGCGCTCATCGGTTCTTTCGTCTACAACTGATACATACACACCCTTAGTTAGATACGCCTGATGTCTTAGATAATTAACTACCCATTTATAATCGAATTCTATCGTCTCTTTAAAGATGGTTGGATCTGGATAGAATGTAATTGTTGTACCTTGTAAACGATTCGTTTTACCAAGTTTTTGAAGCTGGCCTTTTGGAACACCTTGCTCGAATTCCATACGATACAATTGTCCTTCACGAACGACCTCGGCAATAAGCTTAGTCGACAATGCATTAACTACGCTTGAGCCAACCCCATGAAGACCAGAAGATACCTTATAGCCACCACCGCCGAATTTTCCTCCAGCGTGTAATATCGTTAATGCAGTTTCTAACGAACTCTTGCCAGTTTTTGGATGTTTATCAACCGGAATACCACGTCCATCATCCTCAACTCGGGCAGCACCGTCTTTTAATAAAGTAACATTAATTTTTGTCGCAAAGCCCGCAATAGCTTCATCGACGGAGTTATCGGCAATTTCTTTTATCAGATGATGAATACCTTCGTATCCTGTGCTACCAATATACATACCTGGTCGTTTACGGACAGGATCTAGGCCTTCGAGTACCTGGATTTGCGATCCGTCATAAGAATTATCATTTTTTTGTTTAACCACTACCAACTCCCTCATCTACTTCAGACTAATATAGCTATTTACAATATTATCATTATACCGGATAAATTGTGTTCACTCAAGCTATTGCGCTGAACATATTTATTATGCTAAAGTGTAACATAAGAGGAATAAAAAAAACAAAACAAATATGTTTAAAAAAATAGTGTCTAATCTACCCTTCAGTCCCGCACTTGTAGGACAGCTTGGATTTTATGCTAAACGTTTAAGAAAAGAAGAGACAACTAGGCGACTTGGCCTCATATTTATCGTACTTGCCCTCGTTGTGCAGTCGTTAGTCGTATTTCAACCATCTGAATCGGCCAATGCTTCTAACGCAACTGATATGGTCAATGGAGGCATAGACTCAATTGGCAATTTCTTGTCCGCATACGACTCAAACACAAAACATTTGCGTGATGTTATGAATTACACTGGAATAACACGAGCCGAAATCGCGGCAGCCAAATATGACACATTTAAAACAGGAGAGAAGCTGTCTTGGGGTTTTGCGTCAAGGTTTAGCTATAAACAAGGTGAAAGACAATACAGCATTACTAACACAAAGGGCCAAAAAGTAACTACTGTATATTCTAGACCTCTAAAATTATGGGGCAGCACTAGTACGAGCATACCGGGCTGGGTGGGACATTCTGAAAAGATGGGATGGTTCGCCATAATGAAATCTTGTGGCAATCTAGTTACTATTAAAACCCCTCCGCCACCACCTCCTGCAAAATGTATTGTAAATTCAAAACTTCTCGAAGATGATGCTAACTGTAAACCATGCCCGGGCAACGAAACGCTTTGGATTAATGATGAGTCGTGTATTCCAAACATAACGAAAGTTAAAACAGCAACCAATACATCGCAGGGATTTATAGACGCTTCGTCAACTACAGCACGCGCCAATGACCAGATTAGCTATACAATCACAATTGAAAATACCGGGCTAATTGCTACAACGGCAAAATTAGAAGATAATATTTCAGATTTGCTAGAATATGCGACATTAATAGATAATGGCGGTGGCACGTTAAACGAGACAACTAAAGTGGTTTCATGGCCAGATGTTACTTTGAATCCAAAAAGCAAACAAACAAGAACATTTGTAATCAAAGTGCTTAGTGAAATTCCGGCTACTGCAAGTGGCGCAAGCGATCCAACATCGTTTGATTGCATACTGTCTAATACTTTTGGGAATTCCATAGATATAAACATAGAATGTCCAACACCAAAAGTAATTGAACAGGTCACCAAAGAGCTACCGGTAACTGGACCGACCGAAAATATGCTTTTTGCAGGTATGATCTTGGCTATTACTACCTACTTTTATGCACGGACTCGTCAGGTTAAGCGTGAGGTATGCTTGATTAGACAAGACGTTAGCACTGGAACAATTTAAGTCCTAGGGGGCAAGATAATATGAACGATAATAAAGAGCAGCTACCAAGTGGCAAAGAAAACAATGTCGAAGCAAAACAATCTGCTATTGAGCAGCTAGAAAAACTAGGAAATAGTCCAGAAGCATCCGTCGAACTATCCCCCAGGGATTTAGAGGCTCGAACCGAGAAAGCCCGTGTCGAAGCTCTAGAAAAAGCCATAAGTGTAGAATCTGGCGGCAAAGAGAAAGAAAATATTAGCTCTAATGCGCCTGCTCGTCGCGGACCTATCGGTAAAAAACAACGCGATAAAAGCTACGCTCAAACTATGAATCGAGTTCAAACTGAACTTCCCGTCAGTAGCCGCGTATTTAGTAAATTCATTCACAATAAGGTTATAGAGAAGACTAGCGATGTTCTTGGCAGTACTATTGCTCGACCAAATGCAATGCTTGCAGGAGCTTTTGTCGCGTTCATACTGACCCTATTAACATACACAGTAGCAAAAACGATTGGATATAAATTATCTGGCTTTGAAACCATTGCATCCTTCATTATTGGATGGCTGATTGGTATCATATATGATTATTTACGAGTCCTTTTTACTGGAAAAAAATCTTAACTTACTATCAATTATCGAAGTTTAATTGACACTCCATCGTCAGATCCACCAGACTCTCTAATATGAAGTTCGTCCTTGTTCGTTGTTGGTTCATTTGTTCCGCTAACTTTATCGTTGGGTGCAACTTCGGTTTTGGACTCTGAAATTTCAGCCTTAGGTGCGGCCACTATTTGCTGTCGTTTAGCTAACCATTCATCTAGGAACGAAGAATTGCTACTGGTCGCTGAATTTGTCGGTGCCCCAATTGACGATATTCTTTTAACTTGATCCATTTGCATCTGCTTCATTGCATCTAATTTTGCCTTCTTGGCAGCATCACCGGCCCCCAGGCGAGCAAATATCTCTTTTTCGACCAAGGCCCTTGGTCGTCCATACTTGGCCGCAGAAAGCTTCTTAATCGCGTCCTGCAACTGAGGATTTGGCTTCACCATTGGAGGCACTAGATTCATACTGAATGCAGCAGACGGCACCCCATTAATCATTACCGACGCTATTGTTTGATAGTTAGGTAGTTTAGTTAAATCTTCAGCGTCAAATGTTGGCGCAAACTTCTTTTGAAGTATTTCGGCATCAGTTATACCTAGTCGGCCACTAATAACAGTACCGATATTCCCCAGAATTGATTCACGGATATTATCCGTCAACTGTGTCATGAACTGGTTTGCAAGAATTAGATTAAGTCTATACTTTCTGGCTTCTGATAGGATCGTAGCAAATGAGTCGGTCGCAAAATTTTGAAACTCATCAACGTAAAGCGCAAAGTCCTCGCGTTCATCCTCCGGGACATCGGCTCGGCCCATGGCTGCAGTCTGAAACTTCATAATGAATATCATTCCAAGCAACTGGGAGTTTAACTCACCAGTCTTACCCTTTGAAAGGTTTACAAGCAAAATTTTCTTCTTGTCCATAATCTCACGTAGATTAAACCCACTTTTTGTTTGTCCGATGATGTTTCGCATCATTTCGTTGGATAAGAAAGCGCCGAATTTGCTGACAAACCAACCCAAGACTTCAGACTTATTAGCTTCGCTTGTTTGAGCCATTTCTTTATTCCAAAAATCAAGCACTGTTCGATCGGTTACGTATTTCAACTTTTCATCCGTAAAAGATGGATCGTTAAACACCTGTGGTACATCAATAAAAGTCGAGCCCTTTGGATCGCTCATTATAGTAAGGGCTGCATTCCTAAACCAATGTTCATACCTAGGTCCAATTATTCCAGTATGCCCTGGGTCGTATAATTTATATAACATAGCAATTGACTCTTGAATCAAGAAGTCACGCTGATCCTGAGTTTCAAACTCAAACAAGTTTAAACCAATAGGATTTTCCATATCGCCCGGACAAAAATAAATAACATCTTCAACTCGTTCTCTTGGAATGGCACCGAGTAATTCTTCGACAGCATCGCCGTGCGGATCGATGAAAGCGAAACCTCGGCCGTCCATCATATCTTGGTAAGCTAAATTATTAAGCAGACTAGTTTTTCCCGTACCGGTCTGACCAATGAAATATGTATGTCGACGTCGATCATTTGTACTAAGCCTGATTTGCTTCTTAGTTCCCCTAAACTCATTATACCCAAGCAAGAACCCTTCATCCATTATCTGAGTTGGGCCGTCTACTTGTTTTGCCATTTGTCTTTGAACTTGCGAAGACGGAATACTGTTATGATCTGGTAGGTGAAAAACTGAAGCAAGTTCAACACTATTTAATACATTCTGCGTCACCGTTTGAGGGAAAAAACGAAAAATATATGCCGTTATCAACTCTTCAATATCTTTTGAGATACTAAACTTAAATCCATTGTTTGTTGGTGAATCAAACAAGGCAAAGGCAGCAATAATATTTTTTAGTAATGCTTGCGACCTGGCTGATGTATTAGATGAAACGACAACACGTATTAACACCTCGTAACCTGGATGACGAGTCTTTTCTTCGATTGCCTCTACTAGACTCTGCTCGAGCGATGAAAGCTGCTTGTCTTCGGGCTTTGTGTCCTTTGACTCTGGCGGCTTCCATAAAGCCTCCATAAGATTCTTCGGCCTAAACATATCCCCGATACCAGCGGACTTAATTCCCTTGTCTTTTTTAATTTTATTAGCTGCATATATTGAATTCTTCGTCCAACCTTCAGATGCAGGCCTAAACATTATTTGAACTGCCACACCATCTTCACGAGTAACGGTTGATAATGCATTCAAAAGTGCCCTAGCCGCATCAGTTTTTGACTCTTGATATGTAACTATGGGATAAACATAGCTTTTCTTAAGAGTGAATTCTCCNCCTATGGTGCCACTTGTTTTTCCTGTCTGACTAAATATATTNTGTTCTTCTATTTCCTCTAGTCGTGCCAGTGGATAGGCAGCAGCAATGGCCTGNTTTACGATATCGGTCAAAACCGCAGGCACAACTGCGTAATAATGTATCAGACCTTCGTATGCCACAATTTCGAATGATAAATGTCGTTGTCCGTACACNCGGCTCTTAAAACCTTTTGTGGCAGTGCTAGAAATAATATTATACATAACCTGAGCCTGCGAAAGCACTTCCTCTGTGATGTCACGCTCNTCCCGTCCATTTGCCTCAACATCTTCACCGGACGGTGGAATGTGAATATGTATNGGTATCATTTTCAGGCCGCGCTCATAGTTCTTCGCCTCACGAAGAGTTTTTTTGTATTGCGAAAAGACAAATACCAATAACGCAACGACTACCACTAAGACGATCAAGATAGTCAGTACTGTAACTAATGAATTCATCATTATATTTCATCCAGCCCAGGCGACTTATTCAGCAACGCCCAGCTCCCTCCCAAAACGCTTTTTTATATAATCAACCTGTAATTTATTAACTTCTTCATCGCGCTTATGGGGATTATCTAAAGTCTCTGCCACAATCTTTTTGGCTTTATCGACCCACTCTCTCTCAATCAAATCATCATCATTGGCAACTATAGGGTTCCCATCAATAGTAGTAACATCTACTACACTAGTAGATGTTACTACAGGTGTTGGCAATACTGTTGTCAGATTTACATCTGCCATAATTGCGTTAATCTCGCCCTTTTTTTCAAATGCCTCAGCACCTTTCTCGATGCCCGTTTCGAGATTGCCTATATCCAAAGCTCTCTCAACATTAGGGACACTGTGAGTGGGCATTTGTTCAGGTGTTAAATGCGTTGATGGAGTTTCTGGTTTCATATCTGTAATTATATCACGATAGTAACAAGCTCATGTCAACGAATTTACTTAACTCTCCTTGAAACATACAGACATCCGATAACAACAAAAGCGAACATTAATAATAGCTCGTAAAAACTAACTCTACCCACAGACTGTAGTCCAATTAACATAACCGGAGCGGCTGAAATAACAGTAGAATAATAATAGGAACGCCTAAGCGACAATGCCTCAAACGGCCTTCTTGGTATAATACTAGTAGATAAATGTAAAACCAAACGACTCATTATATGCAAAAAATATGCAATTAAACCAATTAATAGCAGATATGCAGATATAAAAATCGCCAAAATTCCAAAAGGCCCAGCGGTTACTGGTGTTGTTAAGTTCAACAAGATGATTAGCAGGCAGAAGCTTACTATTGTTGTGATTAAGATAAATACTTTTAACATTGCTATATAAAACTATACCATTTATTAACGTAATGAAATTAAACTAGCCTGAGCGACAAATCTTAACGCCCGGATTGCAGCAAACGCCATATAATTAAAAATTGAGCGTGTGAACCACGGGCAACCTGCCGCTGCAGGCTGTTGACTGACCGCTCCGAGAAATCTCGGGGCACATGTCCTCGCGCACGATCCACAATGTTTGCCATGTACTATCGAAAAACGACAACAAATGAAAAACCTCGGTACTAGTGCACTCGCTACACGCCATTTGGCGGAGCATCGGCGACGCCAGCTACAATAAAGTAACGGATGTCGTCACCGAATTTCCGTCTAATGATACGATTCAGTGATCTTTTTGAATTGTTAAAGTATAATGTGCTGTTTTTGTTTTTTTAAAACCTAACGAAATCATAACACAAGCATCTTAATCGGTCAATATAATAATACGTAATTATTGATGTAAATATAACTTATATCCCAAATAATTATAAGTCTATAGGTGTGAACATACTTATATTTCATATATACAACATTGTTATAATAACTACAGATTTCGCGTATGGCCTACTCTTCGATATATTTTTTGCCTAATTTACTATTTTTATAATCGTATATTAGGCAAATTTAATATATTTTTGATTTCACTACTTGATGCCTTATTTGGTAGTAAAGTAAATTTGGATGGAAATATTTCCATTATTATCTATCATTAATAGTTGAAAAAATATATCAGAAAATGTAATTGTCTGTTTTTAATTTTCTTGTGATTTAACAATTAATTTATTCGACAAATAAATTAGCTTATAATATTCGATTTATATCAATATCGATTTATTTTTACGTGCTTACGATTGGTAAACATAATTTAAATATAGAATATTTTTTAGCTGTCATGGAATGTCCCAATCTG
>JGI24146J20443_1002011_pt1 | contig 11634 bp, 18 predicted proteins | sample BarGraIncub1131A_FD_20443 | JGI IMG/M metagenome (IMG submission 20443) | reverse complement strand
AACTGCTGCCATATACTAAAAGAACTCGATTTGGGAAAGGTCTCATGAAAGTCAATTTTCTGGTTAATTATGACTGGAATTGGGATTTGAATTATTCAAAATAAAATAGTGATGTTAACATAAATGATAATCTTATAAAGGGAATTGCTTCTTTTGATATCTCCAGGATAGATTTGATCATTCGTTGGGGCGGAAGACGCAGATTAAGTGGATTTTTACCCATTCAATCCATTTATGCAGATTTTTATATTTTAGATGAAATGTGGCCGGATTATACCATTGAACAAGTTTACAAAGCATTGGAATGGTATCAGGATCAGGATGTCACATTGGGTGGCTGAAAATGAACAAAAAAGGAACACAAAAGGCATGGTTCTTCTCGGATACACCTAGGGGAGCTTCCGCTATTGCTACTGTATACCGCATTGTCGAAACTGCTAAAGCAAATGGACTGAATGTCTACGCTTACCTTAATCATCTGCTCCTGTATATGTCGGCTACAGATTATCAAAATGAACCGGATGAACTGGAAGATCTGATGCCCTGGTCACAACGCGTACAAATAGAATGCAAACTATAAACAGAATTTATTCAGAACTGGACTGCTGATGCGCCAGTTCTATTTTATTTTTTGTGGAACCTTCTATTTAAGCGCTTGCGATGAACAAAAAAGCGCGTTTTTCCCCAACGGTAAAAATGAATACCAGCAATAAGACATACCCCTCCCAATATATATGCTCCTAACACATCACTGGCCCAGTGCTGGCCAAGATAAATGCGAGATATTCCAACCAGGACAATGTGACTGCCAAAGATAATAAACAGCAAAGTCCGTAGCCAGAATGGTTTGAGCAGTGTATAAGTCAGGAAACAGACAAATCCGAAAAACCCTGTATAAAACATGACATGTCCGCTAGGGAAACTATAGTCACTGAGTACATTGACTACGTGAATCAGATCCCCGCCCGGACGAGGACGGTGGACCAAAGTTTTTATGAGAAAGTTGAGTAATGGAATAATCACCGCGATGACCAAAGCGACTGTGGACTCCCACCGATACCCCAGAGCAAAAAGAGTCACAATAATAACGGCAGTTACTATTGTCGATTGCGGTGAAAACCCAACCCAACTTATGACGGTCATCAGCCCGGAAAAGACCGGATTATTGATCGATTGCAAACCAATCGAAATATTTAAATCAATCGCAAATGAAGGAATGGTGATCACTAAGAATGTCAAAACCGCAAAAGCTGCAAGCATTATTCCAACACTCAGTTGAAACAGACGTGCTTTTCTCCGACTTTCAACGGGGGAGGGAGTCTTGTCTTTAACTGCTTCCACAGCAGCATTTTGAGGTTTTTCAGTTTTAATGGGTTTGATCGATTTTTTCATTTTTTTGTACCGCCTTAAAATTGTTTCGTCCTGAAATAGAATCTTACTTAGGTTGACGATTCTTTATTTTGCTTAATAAAAGGAGAAAGTGGGGCAGATAATTCTTCTTCCCCATCCGCTTGCGACTTTTCATCACCTAAACCGATAGGCGGCGCAAATACGCGAAGTGCTCTTCTGTGCATTTTGATTGTACATGAGCCTTTTCCTAAGGAAATCCCATCTGCTGCAATTTCCAACTTTGGTGTGGATTCGACTTTTACTTTATGAGCGCGAAAGCGTTGAAGTTTCCCGTCCGGAATCAGATTTTCTTCCGCGGTTCTTTGAAAATAGCTAAGAACTTCCGCCTTGTTATAATCAGGAAATACCGAGATATCAAAGAGTCCGTCCTCCATTGAGGCGTCTGGAGCAACCAGATTTTTGGATCCAATGAGCGGACTATTCGCTATCGTTACCACCATCGTCTCTACCTTTATTTTGCTTTCGTCATCAAAAGTCAGCAAAACTTCAGGTTTCGCTTCATGTTCTACTAATGTCACAATTGCATCCTTCATAGAAGCAAATTTCTCTTTTAATTTACCCTTAGGTATTTTTTTGACATCTGGATACAGGGCTGCAGTCAGGCCGATTACGGTTACCATAAAGAAATAGAATTTCTTATGTTTGCGGGTTTTGATTTGCCCGAGATCCAACTCACGCGTATCGCCCTTTGCGATCAATGCACATGCAGCCTCAACGTCTTCAGGTATACCAAGACTTGCGGCAATATCGTTCATGGTTCCTCCGACAATAACTCCCAGTGTCACGTCTGAGCCGGCTATACCTCGAATGACTTCCCCGATCGTTCCATCTCCGCCCATGGCAATTACAATTTTATAGCCCTTTTTAACAGCTTTTTTAGCAAGGATTTGAGCCACCTTTTTAGGTGATGCATACACAACGTCTACTTTTATTCCATGATTGGTCAGGCAGCGAACCGCCTGTTCCAAAAGAGAAGGAGCATCCACTTCATTTCCTGCCCCCGGGTTCGCTATCAATTTGGCACGAATATGTTTATTTTTACTTTTACTTTTATTTTTCTTTTTCATTTTCTTTCACTACCTTTCTGGATATCATTTCAATTGACAAAATAACAAGGGTTACCCAAGCGACACCTAGTGCGGTTCCGGCGATAACATCCGTTATATAATGTGCCCCCATAAAAAATCGACTGTAACCAATAAAGAAAACCAAAAGTATGGCTAGCAGTATCGCTGCCGCCTTACCTGCCCGTGATGATATCTTTGGCACAATGAAATAAGCCAACAGTCCAAACATAATAACCGCGCTCATCATATGGCCGCTCGGAAAACTTGGATATGAAATGACAATTCCGATATTTTCAGTAAATACAGGACGCGGACGGGCAAAAAAATTGCCCAAACCTAAGAACAGGATAACCTGCCCAGCATAAAGGACAATAACCATAAACAATTCTTTCCAAAACCTTTTAATAAGAAAATAGAGACCCAATATTACGCCAGTCGCTATATACCCCTGCTTTCCAAGATAATCCCCGGCAAGCATTACATTTTTAATCCATTCAGGACTTGATAAAGCCACTGCATGCATACGGTTTACGACATCTAAATCCCACTCTACAAGGGATCCTTTCTGCAACACGAAATAAGCGAGTATTCCAAAAATCATAATGCTTAAGAGAATTATAGTGACGCTAAAAACAGGATGTCGCATCAGAAAATCCGGACTTTGCATTCCACCTGACTTTCTGTGCTTCTTTCTATCTGTGTGAACAGTGTTCGCAGTCATAAAAACACGACCTTTCAAATAACTATGTCCTGGTTTATTATTTTTTCAATCTAAAAAATACAGACATACACAAGGAATACAATCCCAAAGAAATAAGACCCAAAGCAACCGCACCCATTAGCCAAACCCCATAAGGCTGCTGCACAATATATGTTAAGGTGCTGTCAAAACCTTTAATTTGCTGTGAATTAGCGGTATATGCAGCCATAACTATGAAGAAACCGATAAGCGCAAAGACAATTCCCCGGGCTATGGTACCTAATCTGCCGAGAAACCTGACCCTTCTCAATTGAGCCGGATTCAGCTTTGTGAGGTGAATCCGCCGATCAAAGCCCGAGCTTAATCCCTGAAAAAATTGCATGAGACCAACTAAGATTAAAATTATACCCATAATACCCACCAACAACTGTCCAAATGGAATCACCAGAATCTGGGCTGTATATTGCTGAATTTGGCCTTGCTGAGCGCCACTTTGAGCGGGCTGTGCTCCGCCCGAGATGAGTGCATATGTAGGTATTACCAGCAGCCCGTAGGCAGCTGCGCTCACCAGATAGCCAATTCTGACTGCAAAACCCTTTGCATCATGACCTTGGTGAAACGGATTAAATATAACCCGGATTAGTCCCCACAACGAATAGCAAACCAATCCAATCAAAACAAGCCATAAAAGAATTCGGCCGGCAGGTTGTGTTCCAATCACAGAGATAGCACCCTGCTGATCTGTCGTCTTCCCTCCATATCCAACTGCCAAAAGAACCGCTAGCAATCCAATTACAAAATAGATAATTCCGCGTGCCGCATACCCTAAGCGAGCCAGTGTTTCAAAAGTTTTACTAAGAGCCGCATTATTAGAAGTTAGTGGTCCTGATCCATTGATCTTCCCTTTTGAATTTTTTTTGCCTGTCATATACTCATACATCCTCTCTTTAACGAAATATTACTGGTACCGGGGCAGTCTTCGTTTTTGTCGGTATTTATTGCCTACGATACTATGTTCCTAATCAAATCTACAAATAAAAAATACCTGCTATGCTCATATAAAAGAACGATAATCCAACCTGCGATATTTTCAAATTTCTTACTGACAAATTTATTCGCTTGTCATCCTTATAAAAAAGTTTGATTCTCTTTAAATTTTTATTCTATCTACGCCTGCCTTGAATGAGATTTACCACAATTACAATAACAGCAATTACGAGAAGAATATGGATAAATCCACCAAACGTGTACGAAGTAATCAATCCTAAAACCCATAAAACAAGAAGTATTATCGCTACAGTCCACAACATGTTCATCACCCTTCCTTTATTTACTCAATTTTCAGTTGTATTTTCAACCGCTGGTTCATTCTCTTTTAAGGCTTCATTAAAACAAACAAATTCATGGCGGCTCATTCACCAGGCAAACTATTGGGTTAATCTCTTACATTATATATCAACCAGCTACCATTTACAAATGTTAGCCTATTATATGGTCAAGTCAGCATCGGTTGTCTAAATAGTTCCCTTATCCATCCCAGAGGAACCTTTAAATCGGCGATTCTGTCCAATACCGCCGGTACATCCTTTTTCATAGCCCCCCGGCAGATCCGGAACCTTCTCTGGAAGAATTCAGCACCCACCACCACACCAATTAAAGATGCAGGAAAGATCATGGGAATTGAACTGCTGGACCATATCATCATTGAATTCACAATCCTTAGAATCATTGAACAAAAAAGAACCTACTTGAATAGACTTTTTTGTGTCCATTCTATAGGTTCCATTTTATTCGTCACAGGTCTATCTCAACATCAATTTTGATGCGTAGTTCTTGGTGGCGGAGAAGGTCATACTCAAAAAATCAACACGTCATAAAATTCTTTTCAGCATAACTCATGGTTCACCAACTAAAAAAATTTATAAAAGCAATGCCCCTCTGTCCCCTCCTTTAATTGATAAAATTACCAACTTCGTATTTCCAATTATTTTACTCTCAATCTGCAAGTTGTTCTTTCTGAATTGATATATATCCGGAAATCTTTATAAGCTTCGGTTGTCACGCAAAACCCGTAGGCACCTGAAATTCTGCCTTGGTCATTTCTACTAAGTTTAAAACTTTTCCACCTGCTTGTGCTATAAACTTCTTGTCGATTTCATCGAAAAATAGTATGTATTTATTTCGCATCATATTCCCATCCTTTTTAATCGTATTTCTTTTGCTAATTTTCATGAAAGAGAAAATAGTTAATTGACAGTTTGTCAGTGAAGTGTTATATTTATTTTAAAGGGAGGTGCTGATTTGAGAGAGGTTAAGGATGTAGAAGTTCGAAAATCCGAAATAATAGCGGCTGCAAAAAATCTTTTCTATACTAAAGGCTATGCAAAAACAACGACACAAGACATTGTTGATGCGTTAAAGATTTCAAGAGGATTATTATATTATCATTTTAGCTCAAAAGAGGATATCTTATTTTGGATTGTAGAAAGGCAAGTTGAACCCATGCTTGCAAAATTTAGAAGTATTACCTATAATGAGAAGCTATCAGCTAAAGATAAGCTTACTTTGCTTATAGCTAGTACCGTTAATTCAGAATCACCTGTTGATCCAAAAGATTATTTGTTGCAAGACGTCATTCAATCACCAGAAAATGCATTATTAATGGATAAAAATTGTCATAAACTTGCTTATTCTATGTTTGATTACTTTAATCATATATTACGACAGGGAAATGAGGAAGGTATATTTTATGTGCAATACCCAGAAGAATTGTCGGCATTTTTCATGACCGGTTTCTCTTTTGTCATGAATGATAGTTTCTTTCATAAAAATGATAATGAAATATCTACTCGATATTTTGTTGCATTTAAGCATTTGCTTAATCAGACATTAGGTTCCAAAGAACCACTATTTGAAGTAGAAGTATAAATAAAACCAATAGCCATATGCTATTGGCTTTATTTAACAATTTAACTGACAATTAGTCAGTACATCGTTGGACTCCCACACTTAAATAAGAAAAAATTCAAAATAAATAAATTGATTTGAAGAGGTTTATTACAATGAAAAAAAAATGCGTATCACTATTAATTGCTGCATTAACCATGTTATCTATTGTTAGCGGAGTATTTAATACCCCAGTTTATGCCACTACTTTAACTGACTCAGGAAAAGAGACACCATCAGGTCTTCCCATTTCACAAATGGAAAAAGAAATTGATCAATATGTATCAAAATATATAGGGCAATCAACACCAGGTGCAGCAATTGCTGTTGTGAAAGATGGCGAAATTATTTTCTCTAAAGGATATGGTTATGCAGATGTGGAAAATCAAATACCCGTTGATGCAACAAATACTGTTTTTGAATGGGGTTCTACGAGCAAATTATTTACTTGGACTTCTGTCATGCAGTTGGTTGAACAAGGTAAGCTTGATTTAGATGCTGACATTAAAACATATCTTCCTGCCGAGTTTTCCGCGAAGCTTAAATATCAACAACCAATTACAATGCGCGATATTATGAACCATGCTGCCGGCTTTGGAGACTATGCTTTTAACACAATAACTTTTTCGCCAGATCAAATTGTATCTCTCGAAGAAGCCTTATTGCATGATCAACCGCAACAATATTATAAAGTAGGCACTGCCAGCGCTTATAGTAATTATGCAGCAGCGCTTGCTGGATATGCAGTAGAATGTATCAGTAAACAATCTTTTTCAGATTATGAAATGAATCATATTTTCAATAAACTTGCAATGAATAATACTTCCGGTCACCCTACCTGTGATGATAATAAAAAAATCTTAAACTCAAAAGCCCAAGGTTATTTGCCTGATGGGAAAAGTGGATTTGTACATAGTAATTGGTCCTATGTTTCTCTAATTCCGGCTGGTTCTATCAATGGAACAGCAGATGATTTAGCTCGTTTTGCTATCGCGCTTACTCCGGGTGAGGGTCAAGGAAGCCCCTTGTTCTTAAGTCCAGATACTTTAAATACAATGCTTACACCAAGTTATCCCTTAGACGGATCGATGGTTGGAACTGATCATGGCTTTTGGGAATATGCAGGAGAGTATCCTACGCTGGGACATGGTGGTAATACTGCTGCATTTTCAAGTCAATTTGCAATCGTGCCAGAGCAACATTTTGGTATTGTAATTCTTTCAAATGCGAAATCCGAAATGAATATACTCTTTGGATTACAAGATTTGTTGATTGGAAAGAAAAATAAAGAAATCACATCCCCATCTATGCCGTTACCTTCTTCATCTGAAGTCATTGGTAATTATGTGCCCATGGAACGTGAAGAAGGAAATTTTTTAGATTTTTCAAAATATTTAAACTTAAGTAGTGTTACTGCTACTGGTACAAATCAAATCTCAATGAACTTTGGGCCATTTAAAGGTAACTATGTACAAACGAAGCCATATTACTATGAGCTTAAAGATGCTACTTCAACCATATTTACAAATGCTTTTCCTACTTTGCAATTTAAATTGGAACAAGGTAAGGTGGAACATATTGTGGTAGGACATGGTATGGATTTATCAGCATTACCACCAGGAAGAACAATGCCATTTTCAGTTGTTAGTATCATTTTACTATTTTCTAGTCTTCTGTTTTTTATTATTGCACCAATCATTGGGATTGTAATGATGCTGAAAGATCGAAAAAAACGATTTGATTTACAAAGAAAGTATTTTTGTCTGAGTCATTTAATACTCCTATTATGCGGAACCGCAACCATTTTAAACAATATAATTTGCTTAGTAAGAATTTTAATAATAAATAATTTCCGTACATTTTCAGAGATGAAAATACATATTTTACTAAATTATACCTTACTCGTAGTAACCATCATTGCAACCATTATTTCTCTTGTTTTCTTACGAAACGTGAAAGTTTCAAAAATACATAAATTGATATATATTATTACAAATATCTTATTGCTTGCTTTGTTTGCACTATTGATTGAATGGAATTTCTTTTCTATCATTGCCTAATGAATAAAAGTTACTTTCTGAAAACACATATATTCAAATAATCTTTTTACTTAATCCGTGGCCACTATTTTCTTTATATTCACCGGATTTATGTTCATTGAGATCACTTAAGCATAATCGTGCCACTACATACCCAGTTAGTATTTGGTACCCCTAAGATAACACTACAACGAACACTAGTAATTTTCAACGAAAGTGGTATAATGAAAAAAACGGGAGTGATTATTATGTTTCTTAATATTGAGGGATACAGCCCAACTATGATCCAGAATATGGATCTGAGTGATGTCACTACGGAAGAAATTAATAGGTGTTTAAAAACCTATTTAGATCACTATTCAAGCTGTTTAATCAACTAATCTCAGAGGAAATATGTCGATACTTTCATTAAAGGGCTTCTGAGTGACCTGGATCGAAAAAGCATTGAACCGATTGCACTCTCTTTTCTTGATGAAAAAGAAGTACGCGGGTTTCAACAATTTTTCAAACGCTCAAAACTTCCTGACAATGAAATGCTGCTTCAGTATCAGAAGTTACTGGCAGACACCATCTCAGCACCGGAAGGAATGCTGTGTGTGGATGGCAGTGATTTCATAAAAAAGGGAACACATTCCGTCGGTGTATCACGTCAATACTGTGGCAGACTTGGAAAACAGAGAATTGTCAGGCAGGCGTTTTTATCGCCTATGCCTCTGAACAGGGCTATGGACTATTAAATGAGAAGCTGTATTTACCACAAAACTGGTTTTCAGAAGAATACAGGGACAAATGGAAACACTGCCAGATACCGGAAGACACAGAGTTTCAGACGAAAAATACAATTGCTTCAAAACTGATTAACCAGATGATATCGGATGGCTTGTTTCAGGTTAAATGGACAAAGCGAACACTGGCGGAAGGGACAAAAGGGCCAATTTATGCTGACGTAAAATGCGTTCGATGTGTATCCTGCATCAGTTCTACAAAATACGGAAACTATTCCACACCGGGGGAAGAGATTTGGCTCTATATACGCAGGTATGAAGATGGAACTGTCAAATATTTTGTGAGCAACGCATCCGCTTCCACCGATCAGACAACGCTTGATCGGCTGTCCACAATGCGATGGTCAATTGAACAATGCTTTCAGGAATGTAAAAGCTATCTTGGCATGACGCACTATGAAACAAGGACCTACCCTGCATGGCATCGTCATATGCTGATGGTAATGATCGCTCATTTATTTACACTGAAACTGTGAATCACTTAAAAAAAGTCTGTATCACAATGCCGATGGCAAAATATCTGATCGCTGTTGTACTACGGGATGATTTTAATTTTCAAAAATCTTTAAAAGCTATCAGCTATCATTTGCGGAGAAATGCAGCATCTTATCAATCATATCGCAGGAAAAAACTCTGAATACAAACTTGTTCGTTGTAGTGTTAAGTATAAATTCAAATTCCATAACAACGTATACCTTTACTTTCACTTGTAAATATCAAAATATTTTTTCTTGAATCAACAGATGTAATAATTCCATATTATCAAGTTCAGATTTGTTAATATCATATTTAGCCCCTACCGCATCAAACAATTCCTCTAATGAATATTCTTCAGATTCGGCTAATGCTATTTCTGATTTATTAGGATAATTTTCTTTATATTTATTTTTTAACAAATCAATCATCTTTCCTGCTTGAAGACTATCGCTTCTATACTCTTCAATATTAGCATGTAAATATTCCAGCATATAAAGCTTCATTTTATATTTGACAAATATTTTTCTCGACAAAACTGTGATACTTATAAAAATAAAACCTAAAATTAATTGCCACCATTCTAAATAAAATTGGAGTTTGTTTTCCGAAATAAACATCGTAACTGCCTGAGAAGATACACCAAAAACCAAATAAAAGATACCAAAAAGATTTTCAAGTTTATTTTTTACTGAGTTAAAAAACGAAACCGCTCCATCGTCATAGAATGAACCGTCAAAAAAATTTTTGAAATCTTGTGCCAAAATACTCTTGCTCATTAAATATGCTCCATGAAAGGAAAAGATTAAACCCATTAGGGTTAAAAACATAATAACGCTCATACTATAATGTCCCCCTTGTCTAGACATATTTTTTAATTTATTAGTGTAACATGCTGGTGACGTTTTCCGGATGGGGTATTCCAATTACGTAGCTGGTTGGGACTAATCTCATGTTCAGTGGCGATTTCGCTGATGGTTTTTTCCTCACGGAGCATTTCCATCACAACTTTAGCTTTAAACTCAGGAGTGAATTGTCGTCGTTTCATTTCTATTTGAACCTCTTGCTTTCCTGACAGGATTAACTGCCTTTATTATAGCAGATTCACTTAGATTTAAAAAACGGTGTCTCGATCCATGGGTACATTATATACTTTTCCTAATAAATTAACCTTAACAGCCTTCTTGCCTTCGCTTGATACTTCCACATCCTGGAATTTGGGATAATTCACCTTAACCCCGTCATCAAGATCGATGGGAATGCGCTGCAAGGCAATGTGGGCAATGGCTTGGTCATAGATCTTCGTTTCGGCTAATTGTTTGATGAGTTTTTCTTTTTTCTTAACCGCGCTAGCTTTGTCAATCGCCGGAGCATCGCTGTTTAAGACCATATTGGAATGGTTGATGCCATCTTCCAGTTTTGCCTGAATTTTATGGAAGTAATCCGTACGAACACGACCACGGTATCTTCGTCGTAACGGTGCATATAGATGAGGGCTTTAAACCCGTTTTCCTTACCGCTGTCAAATAACCAGTAAATCGGGCGTTTCTGATAGATTTTCACATGATCTTTGTAGAAGTCTTTCAGAAAGTAATTTCGCAGTGCCTCTCTAGAGGTATTGCCTTTGTTCCCCAAAACATTGGCGATAAAGTCCAGATTTTCTTCCAAAGTATCTTTCCCATAAACCACTTTCACAAAGTTGACCATAAGAGCCACCATATCATCGTCAAAATATTCCTCATCGGTAATGGGAATAATATTATCCTTATCCGGAATAATGGTGTTGTAATTTGCCAGCATCCCACTCTACGTCGCAGTGGCATTTATACCCACCCCGGGTTCAGCTGGAGGGGCTGAAGCCTGTTTTTTATTGATCTTTGGACCTGTGTTCGGTGCAAGCTACACACCGGTTGCTATGATTCTCTGGCGAATAATTACCTTTTATTTTATTTTTTTATTTGGAGGCATTTACTCGTCCCTACATTCCATTAAAACGGGAAAAGAAAAGGGCAAAGATATTGAAGAAGATCAATCTGGTTGATTGCCTTTTAATAGAAAAAAACGAGAAATAAAGATAACTGTACAACTTTAATTCATAAGCAAATAAATCTTCAATATCTAATAAATCATCATTCATCGGAAATTTAGGTTATAATTATGATAAATAAAAATTTATGAGGTGGGCACGATGAATCATTTAAAACGACTACCAC
>JGI24146J20443_1002000_pt1 | contig 11691 bp, 10 predicted proteins | sample BarGraIncub1131A_FD_20443 | JGI IMG/M metagenome (IMG submission 20443) | reverse complement strand
AATCACAAAGAAAAACTCTTTACATCGATTGCCTATCTTCCCAAAGCGACTGTTCAAGCAGCGATCGGTTCAATTCCGCTAGCTGCCGGATTGGCTTCGGGCAACATTATTCTGTCGATCGCAGTTTTATCGATCATCATCACTGCCCCATTGGGAGCTATCGGTATCGACATGACATACAAAAAACTATTGACTCGATCGAACTGAGATTAATTGTTGACTGATACTGAATCATCGTAAAATAAAACCCGATAGATCGAATAACTGACGACAGTTACTTGATTCCACTGGGTTTTTAATCAACTATTTGTTTTTTTCTTTCAACTCGTTTATTTTCTCGGAAATGTCGTTCTGTGTTTCTTTTGCTTTTTCCACAATAACACCACCGGCATCTTTCCCTTTTTCAGCCCATTCACCGGCAACTACTTTACTTTTCTCGGCGAACTCTTTACCTTTCACACTTAAGTCTTCGGATGTCTCTTTGGCTTTCTCTGCCCATTCACCGGCAACTACTTTACTCTTCTCGGCGAACTCTTTACCTTTCACACTTAAGTCTTCGGATGTCTCTTTGGCTTTCTCTGCCCATTCACCGGCAACCACTTTACTCTTTTCAGCGAATTCTTTACCTTTCACACTTAAATCTTCGGATGACTCTTTGGCTTTCTCTGCCCATTCACCGGCAACTACTTTACTCTTCTCAGCGAATTTTTTACCTTTCACACTTAAGTCTTCGGATGTCTCTTTGGCTTTCTCTGCAACTTCCTCACTGATATCTTTGGCTCTATCGACGACATTTTTTAATAAGTTTTTAAAATTGACCATCTTAGGTCCTCCTTTCAATGTTTTTCTGTAATTTACCAGATCGACAGGTATAAACTACTCTTCGATTTTGGGTTGCCGGAAATCACTGATTTTATCGTATAATGACTCTCCGTAAATAAGTATTTACTCTATCCTATATTTATCATACATCAGAATTCAGAATAATTACATCTCTCTGACTCTAAAACAGGGTGATTACAGTGATTTTGATAGGTATGGTATAATATTAATGAGGTGAATTTTATGCAATGGACATTTGGTAGTAAAAAGAACGATACATTAAATAGTTATCGTAAAGACAAAGAGTCGGGAAGAGTGATCATTCCGATTTCTTTGGATAAATATGATGATGTTTTTGATGACTGGGATCCGTCACCTTTTAAACTACGGGATATAGAAGATGAATTCTTGGATTTTATCTGGGATTCCATTGAAGACATCCCTTCTCATATGGAGGTCATTTTCGAGTTCTCGATTCCACAACCTTTGCACAGCGAACAAAAAGAAAAAGTATTGGTCAGCGCACTAAATCATCAATTTGATTATATGCTTCGTAAAAATCAACGTCAGCGAGTTAAAGACTACAAAGAAGCACTGCGATACTTTGTGATCGGTATCCTGTTTTTCGTTATTTCTTATACACGCCCGGTGGAATCTTCAAGTTTCTTTTCACGGATCTTGAGCGATGGGTTATTTGTGGGGGGATGGTTATTCATCTGGGAAACATTTTCCGACTTATTTATCAAATCTCACAAATTGATGGAAGACAGACGTATCGTACAGCGCTTTAAAAGAGCCGAAATACAGTTCGTTCAAAGAGTTTGATTTATACTATGATATAGTTTATTCGTTGAAGAATCGTTTACCAACATTAAGAAAGGAAGTACATCATGGAAACAGTCCAAAAAAGAATTGCCGTCATATTAGCTGAGGGGTTTGAAGAAGGAGAAGCGATCACTATCGTCGATATTCTTCGCCGCGCAGGTTTCACTTGTGACACGGTCGGTTTATTGACTGAAACAGTCACAGGTTCACACTCCATTACGATTAAAGCAGACAAAATATTGAGCAGTGATATCGAAAATTACGACATGATCGTTCTACCCGGAGGTATGCCTGGAGCCTCCAATCTACGCGACAGTGATCAACTTATCCAGATCGTAAAAAACATGTATCATAAAAACAAACTTGTCAGTGCCATGTGTGCCGGTCCNATCGTTCTTGAAAAAGCCGGTTTGTTGGATGATCATAATTANACTGCTTATCCCGGATATGAAAAGAGAATCGTTTCGACCGGAACTTTTCTTGAAGACATCGTTGTCATNGATAATAACNTGATCACAAGTCGNGGTCCGGCTACCGTNTATGAATTCGCCTATACCCTTGTTGATCAGCTTGGCGGTGACAGTAAAACTGTGAAAGAACGGATGTTGTATCAAAATTCATTCAATTCAATTAAGGGGATCGCATGATGAAAAAGATCGCAGTACTTATGGCTGAGGGATTTGAAGAAAGCGAGACTCTCATAATCGTTGATATCCTGCGCAGATCAGGATTGACATGTGACTCTTTCTATTTCGGAAATAAGCTTGTTAAAGGAATGCATGGTGTCTATGTCGAAGGTGATCAACCATTCAGTGATGAAATCAACACTTATGACATGATCGTTTTACCGGGTGGAAGACCCGGCGGGCAGAATTTATTGGAGAATGAAGAAGTAATAAAAACAGTTCGTAATTTCAATACAGAAAACAAATTGATCGCAGCCATGTGTTCCGGAACATTGGTTCTGGAAAAAGCAGATGTAATTGCAGGAAAACAAGTTACCGGTTATACCGGATATGCAGACAAATTGACCAGTGCTCACTTTATCGATCAAGTCGTTGTCGTCGATCAAAACATCATCACAAGTCAAGGGACCGGCAACACCTTTCCCATTTGCTTATAAACTCGCGAGATACTCGGAAAAGACACGGAAACGNTACGTGAAAGAATGTTGTATACCCTCGCAGGCGGAAAATAAGTCAAACACAATTCATCATAAGGTAAAAAAGTTCNCAATGAGAACTTTTTTGTATGCAGTATAAGGCTCTATGGTNCTACATGCTTATCCTATTTTCGCCAAAATGTAGTACAATCCTTTTTTTNAGTAATGTTAAACTCGATTATTTTTCTCAATAGTTCGAAGTCAACCGGACTGTCCCAACGAAACTTCAACAATTGATTGGTATGNTCATACCCTGATTGGATGATCTCATCGGAAAAANGAATGATCCCTGCTCGTTCAGGTGCAATGGCTAAATGTTGCTTCGCAGTACTGAACCCAATAATGAAAGTATCGTGATCGGTGAACATCGGTTGATTCCATGCGATCTTCGGTAGCAGAGTTGGAAACTGTTCCTTTATCCAAGTAAATATTTCTACTGTTCTGGCGCGCTGGAGCGGATCAACGATATGTGCGAGATATTCTTCAAAGACTTCCATGTTTTACCTCCTTGACGAAAATATTAGCGAGTTAATTCTTAACTAATTATATCTGAAAATAACCTTAGATTAGATAAATCTGCCTTTTCTTAAAATCACTTATCTCCTTTTTTATCTTATCTATCCCGATTAAAAGATTGTAATAGAAATCTCAAACATTGATTATCCTTTACCGAACATCTATGATCAACATTGCAACTATAAAAGAAAAAGTGTTTAGTACCAAAAATAAGAGAATCAAGATGATTTTTTACTCAAGCGAATTCTTATGGTTCGAAGTAAATTCATCAAGTGCAAGTGTGAATATCGTTGAATCTTCTTTGTTCAAATAGTTTGATGTCTTTAATCCGTCTTTAACAATTTCCCCGAATTTAAGCGGAATGATATCCATATGTAGATCGACAGTAAAGTATGAATAGTAATCGGAAATCAACTGGTGTAACTCATCGGGATTATCTTTGATCTTTTGAAACCGATCAAAAATAGCTTCAAGTTTCTTCGGATATGCATCCATTTTATCCAGTGATTTATAAACACTGTTCGTTTGCTCATCACCGACAATCTGGCGAATGATTACTCCGAATGGATTCGTGATTTCTTTGATTGAAGAAGGATGTCTTTTTAGTGTACTGATTTCGTCTATGAACATGATCATTTCATTGATACGATTACGCTTCGATATCAATTCATCTCTTTTTTGTTCAAGCAGTTTAAAATCACTTTTATCTATCAATGTTTTGATTTCTAATAACGATAAATCGCATTCTCTGTAAAATAGAATGATCTTCAATTTATTTTCGTCTTCGGCTGAGTAGAAGCGAACACCGTTCTTTTTTTCCGGAACCAACAATCCGAAATTGTCATAATAGTGCAGCGTTCTGATACTGACATTGAATTCCTTTGAAATTTCAGAAACTTTCTTCATATTTTGATTGCACCTCACGTTACGTCATAGTATATACTATATTTCTGAAAAGGAGAATCAACATGAAACTTAAAAATGAAATTCAGGATGGAAATATTCTGATTCGAACGATCTCCGGACCTGAAATAGAGTATTTCGATGCGCTTTGTTGTTCTGTGTTAATCGGTTATGAGTATAAGTGGTTGAGTAAAATTCAATTTAATATATATAGTTCACGTGGTTCTGTCCATCTTGAATACAAAGACAGAACAGTATCTTTGTATGAAAAAGGATTCTTTGAAGAACCCTCTGACCTATTAATGACTGTTTCGATTATTCCTCAATTTGGGAATGCTCATACCTCTACTGTTAAAGCGATATCACTGCTTGATTGTTTTAATGAATATCTTAGAATAAGTGATCAACGATTAAGCAGCATCGAAAAAATCGATCAGCAACTGATCAGAACAGAAATTTTACCGAAAGCAACTTTGAGCTTATTCTCCGGTATTCTAGAAACAGTCGAAGTTGAAGTACTTTCTCAGAATAACTTGTTTTAATTCAATAGTTTTTTTATATCGGCCACATAATCTAAAAACATAAAAATATGAGCATTTACCCTGTTTAAATCGATAGATCGAAATATGAAGTCATCAAATCAAAAAAGTTCCATACTACGAGCTTAATGAGAAAGGTTCATTAAATCAATATAGATGAAACTTTAATACAGTATTCTGGTGGTGCGCATGTAGAAAGTTAAGTTGTTTTTTACTTCTGTCATCATCGTTTTTAGGTATTGAGTCTTAATGATCCAGTACTTTCGTGATGAAGATTTCAACGATTTCGGGATCGAATTGAGTTCCGGAAAAACTCCTAAGTTCAGTAATTGCCTGATCTTTGGATACCTTTTGATTATAGGTTCGGCTATTGGTCATCGCATCAAAGGCGTCGGCTACCGAGATAATTCTGGATTCGAGTGGAATATCATACTCTTTAAGTTGATTAGGGTAGCCACTACCGTTCCAACGTTCATGATGGCAAAGAATAAACTTTGAAACTTCTGAAAATTCATCTGTACTACTAAGGATACGCCACCCCGCTTCAGGATGTTTTTTGATTTCTTTCCACTCAAGTTCATCGAGTTTGCAGGGTTTATTGAGGATCTTTTCATCCACACCGATTTTACCGATGTCATGGACCAAACCGGCTAATTTTACTCTGTTGACTTCATCTTGACTCATCGCCATCGCGACGGCGATTTGTGTACAAATCTTACTGACTCGATTGGAATGGTTTAGTTCTCGAGCACTCTTTTCAAATAAGGCATTCATAATCAGTTTTACTGATTTATTGCGCATACTTGTATTCTCAAATGTTTTGTTGCTATACATCATGTTTTCAGCTTCCATCATCTTGTTTTTCATCAAAGAATTGCTTTCCGATTTGGTCGCATATCCAAAAGAAATCGACAATAATGGTTTTTGCTTAATGACTTCTTGAATCAACAACTTAACGCGAGAAAGATCATCCTCTGTTTCTTCTCTGCTTGTTTTCGGCAAGAGGATTGCGAATTCATCCCCACCGACACGGGCAATAATATCGTCTTCTCGGAACGCTTTTCGTAATATGTCGGCGGTAAGTTTCAAGAAGTCATCGCCTTCAAGATGACCAAAAGAATCATTGATCAGTTTTAAGCCATTAATATCTCCGATAACAATAGTCATCGGCCAATTACGCACGACATCAAGTCTTGCCATTTCGGTTTCAAAATATCGACGATTATATAAGTCGGTCAGAAGATCATGATAGCTGAGATAACGATTCTCTTCAATGGCTTCTTCACGATCACTAACATCAAAGATGATTGCATAGGTCACCACGATTTCGCTATAGTCAATTTGGCTTGAATAAATATCGACCATTTTGAGTGACCCGTCTTTAAGACGGTGTTGAGCTGTCGTGTGTTTACTTCCAAATGAAAAAGCATCAAAGCCTTCGACATTTAGATGATTATCTCTCATCGTACTGATTTCATTAATTCTCATGTTCAGTAATTCTGTTTTGGAATAACCGTAAAATCTAGTCGCAGACGGATTTGAATCAATGATTTTACCATTTTTCGGATCAATTAACAGCATGACAGCATTATGCCCACTAAACATCGATTGCAATTGATTGAGTAATTTCTCTATGCTCTTTTTGTCCAATATCCGTTCTGTATTATCCACTCCGATCGCATAAAATGAAATCACATTGTTTTTCTTATCAAAGATAGCACGCTCTGTCCACTCGATCCAAGTCTCTTGCCCATTATGGAAGATTTGTTCGATGGTTGTTCGAGTAGGCTTCTCAACATTCAGTATCCAACTCTTCTCCCAAGAGTCCTTGATTGGTTTATCATTTGTGCCGATCGTTGAAGGTATAGGGAAATACGTCGAGTAGGTCTCGTTGGCATAAATCAGTGTTCCATCGGTTTTGAACTCACAAATCAAAGCAGGTAAATCATCTAAGAGCGACCCGTATTTGTTTTTCGCAACCTCAAGTTCATTCTCGCTTATCTTGCGATTTTCATTTTCTTCTCTAAGTGCTTTATATGCGATCTTCAATTCATCAAGAGCGTGGACCAATTGTTCTGTTTTGTCGTTGACAATCTTACTTAGTCGCATGTTTTCATTGCGTTTATCCACATTGGAGATCCTGATTTTCCACATGACTTTGATCTGAGCTTTTAATTCACTGATGTCGATTGGTTTGGAAAGAAAAGCCTCTCCGCCAACTTCCAACGCTCTGATCCGATTCTCTTTATCTGCTTTTACAGCTGTCAAAAACATAACGGGTGTATCTTCAAATCTAGGATCGCTTTTGAGTGCTAGACAGACTTTAAAACCATCCATGTCTGGCATGTTGATGTCTAATAAAATTACGTCAGGGTTTACTTGATTCGCAATAAGTATACCTTCTTTACCTGACTGAGCTGTATAGATAAATGAATCCGGAAAACTTTCATTCACATAAGCACGGATGATTACCAAATTATCAGGGTTATCATCGATAGCTAACACAATAAGTGGTTTATCGGCCATATAACACCTCATCGATGACGCTAAAGAATTCTTTGGCATTGATTGGTTTCGCGATAAAAGCATCGAATCCGTGAAGCAATATCGATTCACGGTCATGTTCCATTGCACTGGCCGTCAACGCAATGACTGGGGTATTGTCCAAGGATCTCATCGTTCTGATTTTCTTAAACGCATCGATACCGTTGACGATCGGCAAAGCAATATCCATCAGGATCAAATCCGGTAGTGCCGATTTCGCCAAAAGAATTGCTTCTTTTCCATTGATCGCTTCCAGTATTTTATATTGTTCGCCTAACATCGCTTTCACTGTTATCATGTTATCCGGATTATCCTCAACCACTAAAACAAGCGGCTTTACAGTATCTTTACGTATCATAGGCGGTGCTTTTTTTGTTTGTTTGTGATTCAACATACTACCTATCGCGTTTTGTAGGCTTTCCCGTTTGATCGAACCTTTTAAAATCAACTCATGAACATTGTTTTGTTTCAGAAACTTCAATTCTTCTTTATTGATGTGTTGGGCTGTCAGAATCAAGACGGGGATATGTGCTGTTTGTTGGGCATTTCTTAAGATTTCCAACATTTTAAAACCGTCCATCTCAGGCATCATCAAATCCAATACCATTGCATCCGGAATTACTTTATCAATGATCACAAAGGCTTCTTGGGCGCTGTTTGCGGTTAAAACGTGAATTCCTGTCTCAGAAAGCAAATCTCTGATTTGGATCAGCGCTGTTTCGTTATCGTCCACCAATAAAACTGTTTTGTTAATAAAATTTTCCGAATTTTGATTGGGTTGTGGTGTACTTTCAAAACAAATATCCTTTTGAGTCGAGGTATCATTGGTATCTTCAAAAAGGATAGGTAAACTCAAGATAAAACTTGATCCAACATTCAGTTCACTCTTTATGTTGATGTTGCCTTTTAAAAGCAGAGCGTACTTCTTGGCAATTGCTAATCCGAGACCTGTTCCACCGTAACGTCTGGAAGTACTATCATCCGCTTGTTTGAATTCATCGAAGATAGAGGGTATATTGGTTTCCGAAATCCCGATTCCGGTATCCGTAACAATGATTTCAATCTGGTCTTCATTGATTCTGCTTGTCACCTTGACTGAACCTTCTTCAGTAAACTTGACCGCATTCCCAATGATATTTTGCAGAATATGTTGAATCTTCTTTATGTCGCTGTAAATTCTAAGTTCCTTGTGCTCCGATGTAGTTGTGAGCGAAATATTTTTAATCTCTGCTTGAGGTCTGATCAGATCGGTCATTTCATTGATCACTTTAATCATATCGAAACTGTTGAGCGTTATCTCTTCTCGACCCGCTTCAATTCGGGATATATCCAAAATATCGTTGATTAAAGCTAACAGATTCTTGCCGTTTCTTTCAATGATCTCAAGATATTCATATTCTTCAGGACTGACTTTATTTTCTAAACGACGGTTCAGAATCCCAGATAAAGCGATGACCGAATTCAAAGGTGTTCTCAGTTCATGACTCATGTTCGAAAGAAAACTGGTTTTAAGTTTACTGGCCTCATCCAATTGATTCTTCTGTATTTCCAGTTCAGTATTTTGTTGAATCAATTCTACGGTTTGGATTGAGAGTTCTTTTTCGTTCTCTTGTAATTCGAAATTGGCTCTCTCTAAGGTTTCTTTATACTGTTTGATTTCTTGTGCAGCAAGAACTCCCTCAATACGAATGCCCATCGTTACTACGATGCTTTCAATGAACTGAAAGGCTAATTCGTCAAAGCTATTAAGCGTAACCAAAGAGATGACAGCTACCAGTTCTTGTTTGGAAATAACCGGAATCGTCATAATTTCATGAGGTAACAAATTCCCTGAGCCTGTCTTATAGACAAAACGTGTCTGATCTGAGATATTTTTTACGATACTGACTTTACGACTTGCAAAGGATAGACCCAACTCTCCTTCAAAATCAGTGGCACTGAACGATTGTTTGATTTCTTGAGTTCCACCAATCGAAATCAAATAATCAAACATCTTATTATTGGAATTGTAGGAGTAGACTGCTGCAATCTGAGCATTGGTATCTATCATCAATTGAGCTAACGTCTTCTTAAAAAACTGATTCGTATCCTCTTCACTCAGCATGATTCTCGATATATTATTAATCCGATCGGCAACGACGCTGGCTATTTGTACTTTATCTGCCATTTTATTGATTGATTCTGTAATCACACCGAATTCATTGTGCCTGTTATACTTGATTCGAGAGTTCATTTCTCCATTGTGGAACTTTTCTACAGCTTCATTTATAGTTAAAATTGGTTTTTTAATGTTTCTGATCAGATAGTAACTAATTAAACCAAGTAAAATGAATATCGCGAATATTGTAACTAACATCTGCGTAAATAAATCGTTGTTTTTCTTAATCGAGTTCTGATAAAGAGAATTTGCGGTCGATTGTGCAAAATCATCGACAATTTTAACGGCTGAATTGAGTGAAGCAATTTTGACGTCCGTTTTTCCATTAACCAAGATATTATTGGTATACGCACTGCTATTCCCATCTAAAATGAGTTGTGTATCCGAATCATATGCACCTTTCCAAAGTGCATACTCTTGTTTAATAGCTAAGATGTCTGTATGCGATCCCAAATACAAAGAATCCAAGATATCAATATTATCGAGGACTTCGAGGTTCCCGAGACTCATTTGATCAAGGATCTTTTGAGCTAATGTTTCGTCAGCGACATGACTAAAATCACGTTGCTGCAATTGCAGATCAGTCAAAGTAATTCTAATAGTAGATATGGCTCTCCTTACTTCATAAGGATGCAGATATAATGTATTCATATTACTTTGCGATACATTTGAATCTACAATAGCGATGACCCCTATGGTACTAAAAAAGATAAAAATGGCAATAAAAGTTAGAATTAGTTGAAGTCCAATTTTCGTGTCTCTAAGTTTCATTCTTTTTCCTCGCTTTTAATTGAAAAATAGAAGTATTAAGTCCAAGATACTTAAGTTCATGATATTGAGTCATCAATAATCTTTCAGACTCCCCTATAATTAGAAATCCATTGTTGGCTAACGCTTGTATTAGTTTTTCGATGATCATTTTTTGCTGTATTGGTTGATAATAAATTAAAACATTACAACAAAAGATCAAATCAAAATCGCCATATATACTTTCTATGGGATATTGAGAGTCTGCATCACAAAGATCCTGTTGTGAGAACGATATATTATTCTTGACTGATTCTTTAAGAATATATGAATCATTTTTGATTTTAAAATATCGATCAATATCTTTCAATTTTACTTTTTCAACAGCGTTAAACTCATAAATACCTTTTTTTGCATACGATATGGTTGCTTCAGAAATATCAGTTGCGAAAATGCGATAAGGGATCTTTTTGCCAAGTTTCCGTTGCAATTCTTCAAACGTGATGCCAATTGAATAGGGTTCTTGCCCTTTTGCACAACCGGCTGACCAAATTCTGATTTCCCGCTTTCCATTGTTTTCATAGATCAAACGAGATAATAAAGTGTGTTCCAGGATAGAAAATGTTAACTCATCTCTAAAAAATTGGCTGGTATTATTATTGAGATTGTCATTCAATAATCGTGTTTCGTGATCGTCTTTCTCTAAAACCTTGATGTAATCTTCATCTAACTCGACACCGGTTTTATTTTTACGCTCGCAAATAATCCTTTCGACAAACTCCGAATTAAAAATACTGACATCTCTGCCAACTTTATAAAGCAAGATTTCTGATATTCGGTTTAGATTTTGATTCATGTGTTTTCGACATAATTACTTTCAGTTTGTAATCATCGGCTTTTATTATATGTATATGGATTATAACATATTATTTTCTGATACTAATCGATAATATGAAATAGCAACAGTAAATACGATACAATTTTAGTTATTCGAGACTAATTAGCTTAAAATGATGAGAAAATCGACATTAAAAACCTATCGTATGAATAAATTATAAATCTGCTTGTTCATTCAACGTCACTTTTTCAATCGTTTGCAAGTTTCATTTTAATTATTTTTCAGCACTTTTTTGAAGATTTAGTGTTTTCCTTAAAAAGTTTTCATAAAAAAAAGGTCCCCCCTCAATTAATAATTGATTATATTCACTTGTAACTTGTGAGGGGAGGTACGACCGAAATGCAAGAAACCTTATTGATACATTTATAATCTATGTTTTCTAACCCCATTCTATTTCTAAAATTACTCTAGGTTTGCGTGAAATCGCATAATATATGAGTCTATACTTATTCCTTTTTCAAGCGCAGCTTCTTTTTCAATAACTCTCAAAACTATTGCATCACAAACAATCAACATGTCTTGCTCAAATGTACTACCACTTGGTTGAAATCCGCTCTTCCCATTTTCAATGGGTATT
>JGI24146J20443_1001988_pt1 | contig 11764 bp, 12 predicted proteins | sample BarGraIncub1131A_FD_20443 | JGI IMG/M metagenome (IMG submission 20443) | reverse complement strand
AGAAGTGAGGTTAAGACTGCTACAAGATTTGCGGGATAACGCAGCATAAAGGCATACAGTATGTTACCCTTTTTAGTAAAGCGGTAATCGGCACTGCTCCAAGAAACCTCTACCTCTTTAAAGCCTTCTATTATTACGTTAGCAGGGCCTTCGCCAGACACTCTAAACGGACGGGTTCCATAAACGCCCTCTGAGCAAATTTTAATCCATTTTGCCATTTCCTTTAGAATATATTCGCATTCAAAATCAATTGTTCCATCTGGTTTTTGTGGTATATTAAGGAGAAGATTGCCGTTTTTAGCAATGATATCGGTAAAAATCTCAATAACATGGCCTGGCTTTTTATTATCTTTTGGGCGATAACAATATCTCCATATTGCACCTCTTCTTTTAAGATAATATCTACATAGCGTTTCAAATTACCAAAACTTAAGCAAGCTTTCTTTTTGCTTTCGAGATGCAAATCTGCCGCCATCTGATGGCATATTATTACAACGTTATGTTTATCTTTAGTATTTATAACGGTTACTACACAATTCACGATACTAAGTTCCATTCTTCCGCCGTGCAGCATATAATACTAATTCTCGTTAAAAGAGTAATTAATTTTACCGCGAAATAATCACAAAAAAGCAAACTCATATGCCGCGGTAAAAGATGCGTCTGTTATTTAATTTATTGCTTATTTGTCGAGAACAAGTATAATTATGGTTTTAACTCGTTTTCTTTAAACCTTGTTAAAGAGAGTGCGTAAATTAATGGCCTGTATCTTATAGAAAGGTAGGTTTTCGCATCTATTATTTTAAACCCTTTAAAACTTGGGAATACATTTGCTTCTATAAACCATACTCTTTTATTTATATCAACAGCAACGTCTATACCAAATTCCGCAAAATGTCCATCTATTGTATCCATATGTGAACAAAACATCTGGCATAATTCGTCTATCTGCTTTGGTAGCGTTTCATAGTCTTTTTTAAAAGATTGCTGCAAAGCTTCTTTTAGTGTTAAGGCGTAACCGCCTCTTGAGATATTTGTTAAATGAAAATTACTGTTTGAAACCCTACATTCAATTCCTGTACATCCCCATGTTTTATTTTCATGCTTTTGCATAACTACCCTAATATCGAAAAGCGAACTTCCAATTTTAGCAAGCTGTAAATATTGCTGAATAAGATATTTGTTAAAAAAGCCCTGATTAATTGAGAAATAATTCTCGAGCGATGAACTATCGTGAAAAAAAGACCTGATTGGATACTTGTACCTATAGTCCGTTATTTTATAAACCGCACCTGTTTTTTCAATTACACATATGCCTCTTCCTCTTGATAAATCTATTGGTTTTAGAATGGACTTAGGGTGTGAGTCCATAAATTTTTTAATTTGATTAAAATCAAAAGATAATTCAGTAGCGGGGAGATATTTTAGAAATTCCTTGTGGGTACTAAATAAATCGTAAAGCTCGAATTTCGATAAACGGCGAGAATTGAAAAGCTTACTTTCAGTAACAGTAACAAGTTTTTCTATAAGCTCTGGTTCGGAATGAAAATCTCTTCTATAAATTACATCTGGTATTGGAAAGCACCCGTATTCCCAAGCAGAGGTTACTATATTATAAAACAGGCCGTAAGCTGTGTTATTATCCCAATTGATAGACTTTGGCGAGAAAGCATAAATCAGGCCACCTACTTTATTATAGATTCCTAGCCTATCTGAGTATTTTTCCATGTGTCGAGGATTATAGCGATGAGCATGAATGCCAAGTAAAAATCCAATAACAGGTCCGATAAAGATGCTACAATCTGAAATTTTTACCCGATAAATAAGCTCAGTAGGGATTAAAAGTGCATCCTTTAACTTTTCCGATAGTCCTATAATTCCGGGAGTTTCAAACGAATTAACATTTTCCAGAACAAACTCATCACTGTATTCTATCTCTATATTAACGGTTTTTTTACCAAATATAATCGTTGTTACCTTTTCACTATCAACTGCAAGTGATGAGGGTAAATAGAGAACTTCGCTTTCGGATTTTTTTAATTCTATTTTAGCCCACATAATTTAAACCTTCATTCGCAAAGTAATCTTTTGTATAGTCAATTATATTGCTACACAGGCTGATTTTTACGCTGCTATCTTGATTTTGATTCAATAAAACATTTTGCCAACCGCCAAAATTCAAAAAAAATATGGTTTCGTTAGAACTATAAACATAATCGGTATGGCAGAAAACTAAATCCGGAATAAAGCAATTAATATGAGTTACCATTCGAAGCAATGACGTTTCTGTTTTTTCATCAAGTTTATTTGAAACTGTTCCGCTCTGCGTTACCTTTATGTTTAAAATTATTTCCCAGGTTTTCTTAATATTTCTTTGTAAATGGGAGCGAAATATTATAAGTTCTTTGCCATCGGTTAGCAGTTCAGGCGCTTTTAACAAATTCCATTTTCCCGTACGAAAAGCGGGATTAATTTCTGTCTGAATATCGAGTAATTTACAGTAACGCTCTTTCTCTGCATCGTAAAGATGATAGCCTGAATCAACCCGCTTGCCATAAATTAATTTTGAAAGGTTGGCACCATTTTCCGGCTTAAATATGAAATTATCTATCTGCGAGAGGTTTGAAATAACATTTTCTTTTTTAAAACTTATAGAGAGAAGAACATTCTGCCTTGTTAAAATATTAGATAACAGCATATTCATAATAGCCGATTGATTGTACATATTTGCCGAATTAATTAATGTTAAGTTTTCAACCTCCATAAGGCTTCTTAACTTCCTGATATCATCTCGTGTCCACTGTACGGCAAAATTAAAAACAAGACTCGGAAGTTCCGTTTTTAGTGGCGTAATAACATCATCAGATATTAAATTACCGTAAATAGATTTTTCTAAAATGTTTATATTTGTTAAAGAAAAAGTAATTATAGAAAAGCATTCTTCTTTAAACGAGGTTTTAAAAAGGTTTAACAGGGACTGCGTGATAATTTTTTCTTTCTTAGGGCTGCATAAAATACCAATCATATATATTCATCTCCGATTAAATTGCCGCATTATTCTTCAAGTTCATCGCTTTCACAAAAATCGTTTGCCTTAAGTAGTAAATTTTTCGTATCCTCAAGCTTGAACTGCAGCAGCAACTGTAGCATTGATACATTTTTTATTATACAATTAACAGACTCATTAATAGTTACAATTTCAGTAATACTATGAGTGTCGAGCCTAATGCTTTTAAGCATTTCTTCCTCTATATTGATAAGACTACAAAGAGCCCCATCCTCAATAGAAATTAGATTAATAATGTCATTAAGTGCCTGCTGCAACGCTGTCGATGGTATTGGAATGTCACAATCAGCTGTAATCATTCAACCCCTCCATTCTACGGCTTTATGCAATAAGAGTAGCACTGCCGTTTGACCATCAGATTTTTTACAGATACTTTACTATTTAATTGTAATTTTTTTAATTATATCTGCATTAGAGGTCATCATTGATGTTTTAACGAGGGCAACAGAGTTACTATCTAAAATTTTACTAAGCACGTGGGATGCTTCATTTGTATCCTGGCAAAAAAATACGAACTCCGATTTCATGCCATTTTGCATTGCACCAAGACCAATTTCCTTATTCGAAAATTCACTTATAACCGCGTTTGGATTATCTCTGTGAAATTTACTGATTCTGTTTCTGATGTCCGAAAATTCACTGCCTTCAAGTGCCACTAATTTTTTTATGTCATTATGTCTTTCAATACCCTTCCAGTTTACTAATCTAAATGTTTTGTCAAATTCGGGGCAGCGACGTAAAAAATCAAGCTGGTCACTATTGATCATTTTAATCATAGTCCTGCTTTTATCTTGCTTATTCCAATTGTAGCAGTACTGGGTGCACTTTTTTAAAACTCTGGTAACCTTTTCGGGGTTTGCTTTGCCAAAAGGCAAACAACAGATATAAAGTGTATCCTTATCTGAATGAACAAATGTAACCAACATATTATCTACTATTTTCCATAATACTTTTCGAATGCTTGATTGAGAAATAGACCATAAATAGGCAAAGTTTGAGAACCATAGATTAGCTGGATATTGAGTGGCTTTAATATGCTTTGAAAATAAAGCTAAATCAGTAATCTCTATTTTATGAAATTTCCATTTTCCGAGTTCTATTATATTCGGTGAACGATCTATCAAAAAATGCAACCCCAAACCATAATTTAAGTATAAATAATTACGTTAATCACTTATACATATTATGTTAGGCTTAAAGAGAACGTTCTTTAAAAATCTCTTGTGAAAAGACGATTTATATAATACTTAAGCTTTTTAAAAAAAGATAATTATAGTGTCCTTTTTGTCAAGGCACTAATTTCGTCAATCTAAATGTGCCCGGTATTGTAAAACAATAAAACACAAATACAACTACAACAGCAAAAAAATTACATAACAGACTAACACCATAAAACAATAAAAAAAGGCTGTCTCAAAATACTCGCACGACCAATGGTCGCTCCTACATATGGCTAAACTGTTTAAACATAGCCATATGTAGGGGTTGCACATTGTGCAACCCGAATTTTGAAATAGCCCCTTTTTTATTGTGTTGTAAGCCTTACTATCTACTAACAGGCGGTTGCCGATAGCACTTTAACCCAAAGATGACCGAAAGCGGAATAATCAGTAGGCATGCGATACCAAGCCATAGCAGGATAGTTTCTGCATACGCAGTGGTGTAAAAGAGCTGCATAATATCGCAATTTAAAGTCAGTGTCCCCATGCCTGAATCATTTGCAACTGGAATGCTCAGTTTAAGTAGCCACATAAGGGCATAACCGCCTACACTGAATAAAGTAATGCCCATTAACCGTACTTTTTTGTTTTTGGCTAATGAGAATGCAGTTACAACGAAAATAATAATCAAGAATACCATCAAAGAAAAAAGTACATTTTTCCACTCGCTGGAGGAGGCAATAATCGAGTCACCAGATGGGAATGCTTTCCCACTCACATAGCTTACTATTAATACAATTACAATTATTAATCCAATTCCTGCCCATGCAAGCAGCCATACAACTAAGTAACAAAAAACAGTAAGAATAATTGAAAGAAGAAATACATTTTCTGCAACGTAGCTGTTTGAAACAGGTATAAGCTGAAAGACTTTCCTGTCTCCATTTAAAATTCTGTAAACTAAATAAACACTTGCCACCGGTAAAATGATATTAAACGATGCCATGCCAAAAAGTGGAATAATGGCAATATATATCAAAGTAAAGAGAATGATAAAAGTTCTTATATCAGAGCCTTTATCAAGCCGTGGCATAGAATTTAAAAGCAGTTTTTGAAAAGCAAATATTCTCTTAATCATCCTGTTCTCCTCTCTTGCCCGTTAAACAAACCATAATATCCTCAATTGACGCTCTTGAAGTGCGAATACCCGGTATACCTAAAATTTTATTCTTGTTGCAAGTAAGCCCTTCGAAGGTAAAAGCCGTTTCTCTTAAACCGACAATCTCTGATTTTAACTGCTCCGTCATACGCTCTTTTTCCACACTAAACAATGTGTATTTTTCAACGAGTTCATCCTTGCTTTGAGATAATATAATTTCCCCATTATCAATCAGTGTGATATAGTCTGCTATCTTCTCAAGATCACTTGTGATATGGGTGGAAAATAAAATGGATTTTTCCTCACTTTGCATTAGCTCCATAAGCAAATAAAGTAGGTCGGCTCGTGCCACAGGGTCAAGCCCTGCTGTTGGCTCATCAAGTATGATGATATCCGGATTATGGCATAGCGCCATCACTACGCCAAACTTAGTTTGCATACCCCTTGAGTATGCAGATAATTTCTTTTTAGGGTCAAGTTCAAAACGCTTCATAAGGCGACTAAATTTTTCATGGTCAAATGCTTCATAGAAAGGCGACATCATATTCTTGATTTTTAAAGGCTTTAAATTCAAAGGGAATATGAGATTATCAAATACTACACCGATTTTTGCCTTCACAGTTTTCTCGTTGCCATACATCGGTATGCCATTAAAAAGCACTTCGCCGCTTTTCCGTGGAACCATATCAAGTATGGATTTAATCAGTGTTGTTTTTCCAGAACCATTTTTACCCACAAGCCCCATGATAGTGCCTTTTTCGAGATTTAAATTGAGGTCAGTTATAGAAAAATTGCCAACACTCACGTTCAGGTTCTTAATTTCAAGTGCATTATTTGTCATTACTGCAGCCTCCATATAATTCTATTACAGCGTTAATTATTTCTACTTGTGTAATGCCGGATGTATCAGCAAATTCTTTAATCTCAAGCATACGCTCTTTGAGCATGTCAAAGTGTATCATTCTAATTTTTTCTGTATCCATCTTGTTTACAAAACAGCCTCTGCCCTGTAGATTTGATAATATGCCTTCCTTTTCAAGTTCTTCATAAGCACGTTTAACGGTTATAATACCCACTTTAAGATCCTTCGCCATAAACCTAATAGAAGGTAGCTGCTCCCCCGCTTTTAGCCTGCTGGTAAGCACAAGCTCTTTTATCTGTCTTTGAATTTGCTCATAAATTGGAGTTTGAGAAAGAGCAGATACTAATACATTCATATACCTCACCTCATTCTAGTGTAATTATATAATAGATACACTGAAATGTCAATATATAAATGGTTTAATATGTATTAAAATATATCGTGCCCTGTTCTATACATATCAAAATGTAGTTTAATACTATTTTTCATCTATTCTAAGCGCAATATAAAAAAACTAATTTCACATATGTGAAATTAGTTTTTTCGTTTCGCCGAGTTCTCTATTTGTTTATAGTTGATTTATTATATATGGGTTTTAAAAGAAAATTGCACCGATTATTTTAAAGCCATTTATTGAGAAACTTTATTGTCTCTTTTCTCATTTCTGCGGTTTCAAGATGTGCTGTATGATATTTCTTTAATTCAAAGCATTCTTCCGCGCTATCTTCTTTATATATTTTTTTCAATTCCTTGTTGATAATATCCAAACCTTTTTTGGGAGTAAGTCTGTCGTAGATTCCATTTAAACTTAAATGAGGTCTTGGACTGATAAGAGTATTTATTTGTGCAGCAGTAAAATATTTTAATAGCTTCGGCACATAATAATATCCTGAATGACCGTCTAATCCTTGAGTTTCAATTAATGACTGGAAGTCTGTCATGCAGCATATATCAACGCAAACTTTTACTCTTGTATCTAAAGCAGAAAGCCACCATGCCTTTGTGCTTCCCATAGACATTCCCAAAGTTCCGATTCGTTCTGAATCAACGTCTTGCCTTGTGAAGAGATAATCAATGGCTTTAATACTGTCATAAACCATCATTCCCCACATAACCTGACCATTCCATAGCATTTCCTTGAATATTTCGCTCTCCGTTCTGCCTCTTCTTTCTCCAAATCCCCATTCATCAATACATAATACTGAAAATCCGCATTCTGTTAATTCTTCTGCATAGCATTTTTTATACATATAAGAAGCACTATTTAACAATTCATCTTTTCCGATATGATAATTGCCACCGTACGAATGATTAAATAATATTACCGGAGTTTTACCGCACGTGTTTTTAGGATATATAAAATATGCAGGCACCGGTTCAATTCCGTTTAAATCAAGAACGAGCCTTTCTATGTAAAAGTTTTCTCTTTCTTCTTTTGAAATCAACTTTGAAAGCACTGGCATACGTCTGTCAGGCAAATCCCCCAATAGGCCATATAGCTCTTCTCTTTTCTGTTCTTTTATCATAGGCCCAAGTTCTGCCTCCCTTTATCTTCTGCAAAATAATTAATGCTTTATAAAAAGCCGTCAGTTTTGTGTCAAGCAGTTTGACACAAAACTGACGGCTTTTTTATGGCTGCTGGGGGTGGTTTTCACGATAATTTTGCGCTCCGCCCGTTCATCATAATAAGTTAATTACAAAAAATCATTTCAAAGCCTATACCCGTTTTGGGTAAGCAATAAGCTCGGGCAGTTCACTTTCAGGCCTGTCAAGGTAAAAGTAAACACAGCTTGACCAATCATCCATTCTTTCATAAGCGCCATAATCGGGGGTGGAAGAAGAATTGGAGAAATCAACCTGTTCCATCTTTGTACTAAGTATTTCCGATCCATAAAAATGAAAATTCTTTTTGCTTTCAGGATCCCAGCAACCTATTTGCTGTATTGTTACCTTTATGTCTTTCCTGAAATATACGGGATCACAAATATGATAGCGGTAAAAGCAGTACTTCTGGTTTTCATGATCTGCTACAGTACAACCCTGAAACAGATTGCTGTAAACTCCTTGTCCCCATCCAGTGCCTATATAGTCCTCTGTCCCAGTTCCACAAAGTGTCGGATATTCATTATCTCCATCCAGAAAGACTTTTACTTCCCCTTCGCCCCACCAACTTCTGAAATACATATCTTTATTTGCAGCGACTCCAAAGTTGGCACCCAGATATCTGCCTTTTCCCTTAACTGTCGGAAGTATTACGTAATCTTCCTTAATAGTTGTGGGATTTTGCCTGTTGAAATATGAATGTAGGTAAAGAACATCTTCCCCGAGAATGTCGTTTATTGTATAATCTACTTCATAATAAAACATCTCACATACTTTTGAAGTTTCATTTGTAACTGTTATTCTCATACCACTTTTAAATGGCATTGGAACAAAGCAGTTAAAACTTCTGCCTTCAGGGCTGGAGAAAAACGCGCTTTCAAAAGCTTCAGACTGTCCCAGACCGATACCCATGAAATCAGCCAATGGGCAGCTAATGGCAGGCTTTAAGGCATTATCCCAGTAAATGTCGAGTTTCATTCCCCGGAACATCTCCGGACATCTATCAGATAAGGTAACCCAAATTCTTCTTACAATGCCACTTGTACCTTCCGCTTCCGCAAGTACATGCTGTTCACCGGGTTTAAAATTCCGTAAGGATGCTGCTCCTTTTCTTCCTTTATTGGCCTTTCCTCCATTTCCCTTTAAACCTTTTGGATTTTCTGCAGTTGCCCACCGGGTTTCTACAGCTTCCGGAATAATATATATTGATTCGTTATCAAATATCATTATTGATTACACTTCTTTCGGATTAATTTTCATTATTTATTAAATTCAATGATTTAGTCAAAGCATCCTCCGGTGTAAAGCGGCTCGTTTTTTGATATCGCCGGGCTTACCGAAAATGCGGGGCACAGCCCGGTTACATATATTCACACTATCTAATCCCCNNGGTTCAAAGGTGGCACTATCTTAGGCGATACACTCCAGGATGCGACTCGCCCGTCAACGACACGTTTCCGGAAAATTTATTGCAGCCCATTAGCTCACAACCATTCAATCGCTAATGCCATCCCCAGCGGGCCTGTTGATTACTCTTTTCGGATTCTCGGATTTTGCAATATTTTTTAAACTGCAAGTCAATTGAAGGATATAGTATAATAACAACCAACAAAATTCCCGAATTCAAAAGTATTCACATTTTAATTCTGTTTTTAATCTTCAAATATTCTTCTTTTAGTTCTTCACTCAAAACCTTTGGATTTACAATTCTTACCCTAATATAGAGGTAACCTCGTCTTCCATGCATATCCTTATAACCTTTTCCAGCTACTCTTATTTTACCACCAGTCTGAATTCCCGCGGGAGTTTTTACCACAATTTTGCCATCTATCGTGTCAACAGTTGCTTCAGTTCCCAACCCTGCATCCCATGGAAACAAGTCAAGTGTCGTTTCAAGATCAAGGCCATTTATTTTGAATTTTTCGTCCTTACTAAAATTAACCTTTATAATCAGATCGCCATTTTTTCCCCCATTAATTCCTGCCTCTCCCAGCCCGGAAAGTTTGATTTTTTCTCCAGATTTTATACCCGCAGGAATTTTAAATGAAATGGTTTTTTCTGATTTGCTGCTTCTAATACTAACTTTTTTCGAATTCCCATCAAAAGCTTCTTTAAGAGTTATGCTTATTTCGGCTTCGCTGTCTGCACCATCTTGTGCAAATGATCTTACACGTCCACTCCTAGAAGTACCTCTCCCGAATATGTCATCCATATTAGTCGGACGACCACCAAAAAAGGCGTTAAAAAAATCGCTAAAATCATTTTCAGATGTTGCTCCATCTTCATGTCTTACATTATCGTAACCAGCTTGTGCAGGATCAAAATCATGAGCATTTTGAAAATTTTCACCATTTTCCAAATCATCGTATTTCTTTCTTCTTTCGGCGTCTCCGAGTACTTCATAAGCCTCGCTGAAATCTTTGAACTTTTCTTCAGATTTCTTGTTATTTGGATTTACATCAGGATGATGCTTTTTTGCAAGAGTTCTGAAAGCTTTCTTTATCTCATCTTGGGAAGCACTTTTATTTACACCAAGAATCTCGTAATAATCTTTATATTTCAATGTGCGTCGCCCCAGTTTCATTTCTATTCTTAATTATGAAAATATCTCAAGTAGCTTATCATTAAGTATACCATATAAGTCTTTTACATTCTACAGAAAAATCGATTATTCCCAGAAGCATCACAATGTAAATTATCATAACAAGTTACGAAAACCAAATCGTGATAAGTATAATATATTTAGTCCGGGGCAGATAAAACGCTTTATCCCTTTTTGTCGATATGATATAATGAAACTGTTGTTATATTATATGCGGGGAGGTATCGCTTTGGATTACATTTTTGGTTTCAGTACTTTCGCAGGGATATTCCCGCTGCCGAGCGAAGCGGTGGATTTATATATTAACGAAGCTGAACCTGATGATATAAAGGTTCTGCTTTATGTTTTTCGCCACAGTGGCGGCACAATAAGTGACGAACAGTTGTGCAAAGCACTGTCAATTACAGCTGCAAAAGCACAAAAGTCGCTATCATTCTGGGCCGCTAAAAAAATCTTCTCATTTAAGCCTTCCCCCTCAGCCGAAACTGCAGCACAAATAGCGACGGCAATGATCCCATCGGCAAAACGTGTTGTAGAAAAATTACCACAGTACAGTGCAGCAGATATCGCAAAAAGGGTTGATAGCAATGCCGAAATTCGTTTTTTATTTGACGCTGCTTCAAGGCTTTTAGGTAAACTGCTTTCACCTACCGAATGCTCGTCGTTTGTTTATCTTTATGATGGAGCCGGACTGCCCGCCGACGTTATACTGATGCTTCTAGAATATTGCGTATCCACAGGCCATGCAAACATACGATATATTGAAAAAACCGCCCTTAATTGGGCAGAGGATGGCATAGATACCCATGAGCACGCCGAAAGCCGCATAAAAGAACTTGAGGCACTACGAAGTTACGAAGGCCAGATTAAAGCTATGATGGGCATAACAGGCCGTGCACTTACACAAAACGAGCAACAGTATCTTAACCGTTGGGCATTACAGTGGTCTATACATATTGATCTTGTTAAACTCGCCTATGAGATATGCGTAAATCGAACGGGAAAGCTTTCATTCTCGTACATAAACTCCATACTAAACGCCTGGCATGAAAAAGGCTTTGCAACACCGGAACAAGCAAAAAGTGAACAAAAACATGGTGTCAAAGCCGGCAAAGCACCCTCGTATGACATTGACGAGTATGTCAACCTTTCAATGAAAAGACTGCTTAATGAATAGGAGTGTCCGCCATGCCATACAGCAAAGAAGTATTTGAAGCCGCAACCGCAAGGCTTGCCCAGCGCCGTCAGGCCACAGAGGCAGAAAACGCGATGACACGAAACCAGCTTAATGCAAAAATTCCACGTCTTGCAA
>JGI24146J20443_1001977_pt1 | contig 11781 bp, 7 predicted proteins | sample BarGraIncub1131A_FD_20443 | JGI IMG/M metagenome (IMG submission 20443) | reverse complement strand
CCGACCTGGATCAATCCAACAGCAATGATCGCACGCCTGCCTCGCATTTCCTGAGGCCGCTCCCCCCCGCCAGACGGCTTTTTGCCACCCCCCAGGCATTTAATCGCATCAGATCGTTGATTATTAGTCCAATTTGTGACAAAGTAGCTGACTGCAAAAACAGGCAGATCATGCTGTTTATCCATCCCGGCAAGGAGCTGTTATGAAACCCCTTTTTTTGAATCCCCCTACCTTCGAGGATTTTGACGGCGGAGCAGGAGCGCGTTACCAGGCATCCCGCGAGGTGACCTCGTTCTGGTACCCCACCTGGCTATGTTTCCCGGCCGGAATGATCGAGGGGAGCCGCGTGGTCGACGCCCCGGTTCAGAAATTCACCCTTGAAGACTGCCTGACTATCGCCAAAGACTTCGACATGGTGGTGATGTACACCTCTACCCCCACGCTCCTGATCGACATCGAGACCGCCAGGCGCATGAAGGAGGTAAAACCGGGCATCGTCACCGTCCTGACCGGACCGCACGTGACCATACTGCCGGAGGAGTCGCTGCGTGCCGGCAAGGGGGCCATCGACATCGTCTGCCGCGGGGAGTTCGACTACACGACCAAGGAGCTGTGCGAAGGTCGGGAATGGGACAAGGTTGACGGCATCAGCTTCATCAAGGAGGGGAAAATCAGGCACACGGCGGACCGCCCCATGATCGAGGATCTGGACGCGCTCCCCTTTGTGGCTCCCATCTACAAGCGGGACCTGCCGGTAAAGGAATACATCATTCCCCACTTCAAGAGCCCGTACGTCTCGATTTACTCCAGTCGCGGCTGCCCTTCGAAGTGCATTTACTGCCTCTGGCCCCAGACATTTTCCGGCCAGCGCATGCGCACCCGCAGTCCTCAAAACGTCTATGAGGAGATCAAATGGATCACGGAGAACATTCCCGAGATGCGGGAACTCTCCTTTGATGACGACACGTTCAGCGCCAACCGGCAGCACGCCAAGGAAATTGCCCGACTGATCAAGCCGCTGGGCATCTCCTGGACCATAAACGCCCGTGCCAACACGGATTATGAAACGCTCAAGGGGATGCGCGAGGCGGGATTGCGCCACGTGGTGGTGGGCTATGAGAGCGGCAACGCGCAGATACTGAAGAACATCAAGAAGGGCGTCACCAAGGAGCAGGCCGTCCAGTTCACCAAGGACTGCAAGAACCTGGGGCTCTCCATTCACGGCGCCTTCGTCATGGGATTGCCGGGCGAGACCAAAGAGACCATACGCGAGACCATCCAGTTCGCCAAGGATCTGGATCTCAACACCATTCAGGCCTCGCTGGCCTCACCCTATCCCGGCACCGAATTTTATACCATGTGCCAGGAAAATGGCTGGATCAGCTCGGGTGACTTCATTGACGACACCGGACACCAAAAGTGTGTCATCAACTATCCGCACCTTTCCAATTCCGAGATCTTCAACTCGGTAGAGGAGTTCTACAACAAATTCTATTTCCGCCCCAAATACATCATGCGCAGTATCGGCCGCATGATTATGGATTCCGATGAGCGGAAGAAATTGCTGAAAGAAGGCAAGCAATACCTGGAGCACATGCGCAAGCGTAAAGCATCCGGTTGCGGCTGCGAGTAAGAGCTGCCTGAAGACCAGAGCGCGACAACAAAAGGCCCATCAGATCGATCTGGTGGGCCTTTTGTTTACAGAATATTGTTTACAGAAGCAGGTCGCCCCTGCATGTTTTTTCCCGGTCTTTACCAGGATCTGACGCTACCGGAATCGATGTGCACAAAACCGCTCTGGGGGTAATACCCGACTCCGCCCGCGGAAAAGGAAAGAGCCGCGCGCCGGATCGTGTCGAGCCCGACCCCCGCAATGCAGAGGTCAATCGCTTTCCCCTTCATGTGGAGGCTGTTCTTCGCCACCCCTTTCGACACAGACCTCAGCTTGCCGTTGTAGGACGGTGACCGGTAACCGGAGATGATCTGGATCTCGTTCCCCCCGCCGAGAGCGCGGTCCAGCCGGTTCAGGTATTCGATCACCCGCAGATCCATCGTGGTGGTCTCGTTGGTTTTGTGGCAGCGCAAAGCCCAGTTCAAGGCATTGAGCGCCTCCGGATCATCCTCGCCCGCCTCATTGCGGTAGGTGACGCTCAGCCGCTCGCGGGTGTTGACGTTGAGCAGCGAGAGCTTGCCTTCGGCCTGGCTGGCGCCGTCCCAAACCTTAGCGAGGGCGGATTTTGCGCAGAGCAGCGTGGCTGCGAAATACAGGGTCGATTTGAGAAAAGCCCTTCGGCATGTCATTGTAGTAAGCAAATAATTCTCCTTTAATCAGCATGTTACCCGACCGCGAAGTCTTCATTTGGTACCCCCTTGCTACCACAGAAGCGGTAAACTTGTCAACCGCAAGCCTGTCCTGCCGCTCCAGTTGCCGATTGACGGCGCCCTGCCCCGGCTCGGCAAAAAGGTGACCTCCCCGCCCCTTGCCCCGGATGGACCGGCCTAAAATGACGCGCCTTCCTTCTTCTGGGTGGAAAAGAGCCGTAGGGTGGGCCGTGCCCACCGGCAGCAGCGCAAGGCACCCGCAAGGGGGTGCCCCTGTAGAATCAGTTGTAGGGATACCCTTGCGGGTATCCTGGCCGACGCTGACCGGTGGGCATGGCCCACCCTACGCTAGTGCCTTGATGATTAGGTAAAATGAGTTTTGCCACAAAGACAGGGAGGAGAGCGAGAAAGCCAAAGCTGAAAGAGGGGAATCGGAGTCTGCCGGGAGCTTAAAACTCGTACCTGTTTCCATCGTGCAGCAGCTCCAGCTGAGGCATTCCAAGCGCGGCCAGTTCGTCCTGTATGGTCTGATAAAACTGCGGCTTCGGGTGGGTGATGAGAATGCGCGGCGGCAAGGTCGTGATCTTTTTAAGCTCTTTGAACAGCAGCTTCGCCGTCAGATGCCCGGTGAGAAGCGCCATCTGCTCCATCTCGTTGGGAAAGGAAACCTCGACGATCATTGCGCTCAGATTCGCCGCATGCCGCCAGATAGCTTCCGTAGGCCCGGTATCGCCGGTATAGAGCAGCGCCTGACCGCCTTTGCGCACGATATAGCCCTGCGCGGGGACTGCATGAGTAACGCTGCAGGCAGTTACCGAATAACCATCGACCTGAACCTCCTCTCCGTTTTCTATCTCACGGTACGTGATGATCGGCGCTTCAGGGGTAGGAATCTTGCTGAAATCTGGCCACACCAGGTCGTTCATGATGTGGTTTTTCAGCGTAGCCAGGATGTCGCGCGCCGCCAGCACCTTGACGTTGTGCTGCTGATTTTTCATGATGATGTTGTCGGCAAAAAAAGGGATGCCACGGATGTGATCGAGGTGGCTGTGGGTGATGAAGATGTGCCTGATCGCCCATTGTTCGTCCTCCGTGAGTACGGCTCCGATAGTGCCGGCGTCAAGAAGCAGGGTATCGTCGACCAGAAAGCCGGGCGGTCTGAAGTTCGGAAATTCGGCGCCCGCACTGCCAAGCACTCTCAGTTTCATCTGTTAGCTCCCCCTTGAAAGTCATAGAACGCGCCTGCAAAATACTAACTGAACCATGTTGGTTCGTCAACTGGCAAGATGGCAATGGCTGATGGCTCAGGAACAGCACTACAATTGGCAGACAATAATTAAAGCATGCCTAGTCCAATAGGAATTTTCATCTGCACCACCCTCTCCCTCCTTTGGCTTCCTGAATAACCAGCAAATAACCGGTTCGCATTCTGCATCTGAAAGCCTTTGTTGCACACAGTTATCGGCTCGAAGCCCGAAACCACAGTGAGACAAAATTGCAATGAGTTGTCCTCAACCCCCCTTCCAGGTTGTAATCCTTCCATAAAGCCGTAAAATCTGGCATGGCCACTCGTTCACTCCCACACCCCCATGGGACTATTCTATCTGAGGAAGAAGCCTGGCAGATGGAGCATGCCGTAGCGAAGCGCCGCCTGGAAGGCGAACAAAAGGAGATGACATGAACAACTGCCTGATACAGGTCGACTTCCAGAATGATTATCGGGGGGTGGTCGGCGCCACCTGAGATATAATTCCTCCACAAAGTTCTCGCGCGGAGGGAGATGCCGTGGAACCAATGCCCCTGATCGCAGGTCTCGATTACCCCGATACGTATCGCAGTTTTGTTGAAATGTTCCCTGATAACACTACTTGTGCTGCATACCTGGCAACGTTGCGTTGGCCACAAGGGTTTGTCTGTCCTGCCTGCGAAACTAACGCGATCCCATGGCGAGCCAGTCGTGGCTGCCTCGGGATAGCTTCCATTACGAAACCGCGGCCATTCTATCACGCAGGAAGGGATGATGAAAACTTCGGACGACAGTAGCAAAGAGATCGAGACACCCCCCCTGATTGCAGTCATCGCTGCTGCCTCGAAAGATATATGCTTCCACCTCGATTCCGACGGGACGATCCTTGACTACCAGGGAGGAGATGGCAGAAGCGCTCTTCTTGAGGCATTGCTCGGCAAACGGCTGCCAGGACTTCTCCCCCCTGAGGTGGCCGTCAGCTTCGGTGCAGGGCTCAGCCGGGCAGTGGAGGGTGGCGAAACGGCGAACATCGAGTTCAATCTGCCGCTCACGACAGAGAGACTCACCTTAGAGGCGCGTCTCATACCCTTTTCCCGCGGCAAAGTCGTCGCCATCATCAGCAAGCGGGCGCAGAAGATCACGCGCCTCGTCGAGGAGCGCTTCCACACCATCTTCCAGAACACCTCCGCCGGCATGGCACTGGTCGCCCCGGACGGAACCATCATCGAAGTGAACCCTGCCATCTGCCGCTTCCTCGGCTACACCGCTGATGAACTCCTGAAGCTCACCGCGGAAGAAATTACCCACCCCGACGACATGGAGGAGAGCCGACGCCTGCGCGCTGAAGTCGCGACGGGAAAAACCCCGACGTACAACCTGGTAAAACGCTACCGCCGCAAGGATGGCGCCACGGTCTGGGGGCACGTTTCGACCACTTGGATTTACGGAGACGACGGCACGCCGATCTGCAGTGTTGCTCTTGTCCAGGACATAACCGAGCGCAAGCGTATCGAAACGGCGCTAGGGCAGAGTGAAGAGCGCTACCGCCACCTCTACAAAGAAACCCCGGTCATGCTGCACTCCATCGACCGGGACGGGAGACTGATCAGCGTCAGCAACCATTGGCTCGAAGTCCTCGGTTATGAAAGCAGCGAAGTGCTCGGGCGCAAGTCCACTGAGTTCATCACGGAAGCGTCACGCCGCTATGCCGAAGAGATCGTGCTCCCTGAATACTATAAAACCGGCCTGTGCAAAGATGTCCCGTACCAGATGATCACCAAGGGGGGGGAGATAATCGATGTCCTCTTGTCCGCGACGGCCGAACGTGACGATTCCGGCAAGATAATCCGTTCACTGGCGGTCATGACGGATATAACCGAACGCAAACGCGCTGAGGAAGCGCTGCGGGAGTCGGAGGAGAAGTTCGCCAAGGCGTTCAGTGCCACTCCCACCCTCCTCGTCATCGCCACCCTGGCCGAAGGGAGATACGTCGAGGTCAACGAGGCGTTCGAACGGATCCTGGGGTATCGCCGCGAGGAAGCCATCGGTCGAAGCTCTCTTGATCTCAACATCTGGGAATACCCGCACGAGCGGGACCGAATGCTGAAGATGCTGCGGGATGAAGGCCGGGTACGGGACCAGGAGATCAACTTCAGGGACAAGAACGGCAAGATCCTCGTGGGATTGTATTCGGCAGAACGCATTGACCTGCGAGGAGAGCCGTGCCTCCTCAGCCTGGTGAACGATATCACCGAACGCAAACGGGCCGAGGAGAAGATCGAAAAGCTGAACACCGATCTCGCGGCACGGGCTGCAGAACTGGAAGCCGCCAACCAGGATCTGGAGGCGTTCAATTACACGGTGGCCCACGATCTGCGTGGTCCGTTGAATAGTATGGGCCTCTACTTCCAAACGATTCAGAGGCTGTACGGCGCAAAACTCGACGAGACTTGCAAGGGATATCTGACTGGAGGGTATGAAAACGTCCAGCGCATGAGCCAGCTCATCGACGTCCTTCTGGCATTCTCGAAATTATCTCATGTTGAACCTCGACGGGAGACGGTCGACCTCAGTGCCGTCGCGCGGGAGGTTGCAGATGAACTTCAACTCACGAGTCCGGAACGCCGGGGGACTTTCCGGATCGCTGCTGGAATAAAGGCTGAATGTGACCCAAAGCTCCTCCGTATAGTCCTTGGCAACCTTATCGGCAACGCATGGAAGTATACCGGTATGCGGGAGGAGGCGGTCATCGATTTCTGCCTGACCGAGGTCGATGGTAAACCTGCCTATTTCGTGCGGGATAATGGCGCCGGTTTCGACGAGGAGGATTCGGCAATGCTATTCATCCCCTTCCAACGTCTCCACGGTCCCGAGCAGTTCAAAGGTTTCGGAATCGGGCTGGCAACCGTGGAGCGAATCATCCGGCGTCACAGCGGCAGGATCTGGGCCGAAGGAAAACCGGGCAAGGGTGCGACTTTTTATTTCACCTTAGGGTGACCCCCGGGCCTATTGGCTCAATAAAAATGATAGGGGGGTGGTCGAACTTCTCGCGCGGAGGGAGATGCGGTGGAACCGCGGCTCCGGACTGGAAGGGATGCCCGACCGGCTCCCGGCGCGCCTCCCCTCCATGCATCTGGTCTACCACGGCGTGCGCCTGGTCCTTGTCTCCAAGCGCTACGGCAAAGAGCTGGAGATAGAGGTGCCGCCCGGCGATCCTCAAATCCCCGACTACCTCGCGTTTTTCAGGGTGCTGCTCACCAGGGAATTCAATCCGGCCAAACGGATCTTCGTCGAGCGGATCAACGGAGACCCCGCCGCAGGGTCGGCATACGCCGAAGCGCTCAAGGCGTTCGGTTTTCAGGAAGCGTACCAGGGACTGGAGTTGTGGAGGAGGTATTAGCGCAAAAAACAAAATATGATTCCAGACTTCCCCCCTTCACCCTTCACTTTTTGCACCGCCCCCTTTATTCCTCCCGCCAAATCTGCTATGCTGGCTCTCCCATTCCGTTTCCGTTAACGGCAGCAATATTTATTGAAGGAGAATACCTGTGGCAGAAACAACCTTTGAGAAAGTATCATTCACACCGAATATACCGGTCGACCTGAGCGGCGAGGCGGGCTGGGTCCCCTTCGATGCGCCGGCACTGGTCGGCGAGTCGCTCCGCTTCGTCTCCGGCGAGTCGGATGGAAACCGCTTCAGGGTCCGCTATTACCGTGACGGCGAGCAGCAGTTGCAGGCGCGTATCTGGTTCGGCCCCGAGACCGGAGGCCCTCCGGGGCATGCCCACGGCGGTTCCATGGCTGCGGTGTTTGACGAGGTACTGGGGCTGGCCGCCTGGGCGGCAGGCTATCCGATCGTGGTCGGCAACCTGAACGTCAGTTTTCGCAACCTGCTGCCGCTGGACAAAGTGGTGACCGTCGAGAGCAGGGTCATCTCCGCCGCAGGGCGCAAGGTGATGGTGCATGGCCGGATCTGCCACGGTGAGACGGTGTATGCCGAAGGCGAGGCCCTCTGCATCACCATTCCGCCGAAGTGAACTTCCTGACCGTTCGTTCTCCCCGGGAAAAATGAAGAAAGGCGGCCTAACGGCCGCCTTTTCTATATCGCATGCTGTCCAGTCTTGTACATGTCATTTCCGGCTGGAATTAAACACCAACGACTGTCACAGTTTCCCGGATTCTCCCGCCAATTTTTTAGCCAATATATCCAATCCCCGCTTCAGTTCAGCCATCGATTCCGGCAGGAAGCCGGCAATGAATCGCAGCTGCTTTGCCACTGAATCCATCTTTCGGGAGGTACCGAACTTATCGGCCAGTGCCATATAACGCAGATACAGTTCTTCCAGTTTGGCATCGGCCTCTTTAATCGCGGCTCCGCACACCGTGTCGAGCAGGATGCCGTAAAGATCGGCGTCGATTTCATACACGGCATGCCAGAATTTCGGATCGCGCTTGTTCAGCATTGCCCCGGCTTGGGAGATCTTGTTCAGGCTCTCCCTAAGCCGCGCGATCTCGGCGCCGTCACACTTGGCTTTCCGGCTTTCCAAAAGTATCCGGATGCAGATCCAGTTCAGCGCCGGATAAGGATCGATATCCCCTTCGAGTCGGGCCACTTTTCCATACCAGACGGCCATCCCTGACAGGATCCTGCTGGTCTCCTTTTTCGTGTGGGCATCCGCCATCAAAAGAAGCTTGTATGCGCTGGCAGTTATGGTGCTGCGATCGGTGGTTTCGCCACACTCTGCTGATCGTGCCTCCAGTTGGGCGATAACTGCATTGATCTCATTGCCAGCCTCTGCCTTGGACAATAGGCCGTCTTTTACCCGTTGTTCCGCCCGCCGGACCTTCAGGTTCGCCAACTGGTCCAGATCTTTGAGAGAACAGCCGCCGTCCGAGCATCCGGCGGCAGCCTCGTACTGTTCAATCGCCCGGTCGAATTTTCCCGTTTCGGCATAGGCCTCTCCCAGAGCCGCCCGGATCTCGCCGTATTGCGTCATCCATTCGTGAGGGACCAGGCTTTCCGTCTGTTGCAACTCGTGAAGCAACGCAGCCGGATCGAGCAGCTTGCCGTCGCCGTCGCGTTTCCTGTCACGGAGGGACCGCAACTCGTATAGTGCTTCGCGCGGGGCGAGGAAGAATTTGCCGCCCGGTGCGCCCTGATGGCCGTCCAGACGGTAGGCGGGGTCGCCGTAGCACTGGTAGGCAGCCCAGGTATTGTGTTCGGGAGCCGCTTCATTGGCCGCTTTTCGGGCCGCAGTGACGGCCTCGCCGAAGGACGAGCCATCGAGCAGGCAGTCGTAGAACCGGGCGGCAAAGGCTTCGGCGGCAGCGTCGTTTACGGCCCAGCCGGCTGCCACCACGGCGCGCACCCCCATGCCGATGAAACTGGCCGCCAGACTGGCGGCGAAAAGGTTGCGATTCCCGTGGCTGCGCGCATCCGGCGTGCTACCTTCTACTTTCCCCAGGAAACAGCAATTGATAAAGACCAGCTCCGGGACTACGGCCATCTGCTTTACCTCTACCGAGGTCAGAAAGACCGGAGCCTTGCTGTCCGCTGCCCCCTGATTGGGCCAGTCCAGCACCATCCCGGTCACGTAACGGGTTTTTTCACTGCAATCCGACTCCTTGCTGGTGATGGGATGGTTGTAGATGCCGTGCCCGGCCAGGTGCAGGATGCGATAGTCGTCGGCAAACAGGGCCGAGACGATCTTTATCGGCTCGGAGCCTATCCTCTGCGTCACCTGGTATCCATGGCCGGCAAGTGACGCCGCCACGGCCCGCCCTTCCTGCCTGGCGCCGGGCAACGGAGGAAGATCGCTGTCATCGGGGAGCTGGGGCTCCGCAATTACCAGGGCACGCGCCTGATAGGCCCGGGCCGGACGCTGGCGGAATTCCTTCACCGACAGCTGGCGCATCAGGCCGGCACGAAGGGCCAGCGGGATCTTCCTGCCGCCGACGCAGATATGCATCATCTCCCAGGGATAACGGGCGGCCTTCTCGTCCAGCATCATCAGGACATCTCCCTGGTCCGGGGCGCGTTCCTTGAGGGCGTTGGGAGAGACCAGGTTGTAGATGGCCACCATGTCATCCTGCGAAACGGTGGTCTGGGTGACGGCCTGTTCCACCAGCCGGTCTACCAGGGCCCGCTGGGTCGGCAGCACCGTCTCTTCGATGCGGGCCAGGCCGGTCAGCGTGGTAAACTTCATCTCGTCTTCTTCGTTCACCTCCACCTTGATCCGCTGCCACCAATCATCGTTCTCCTCGACCATGGCCCGGCAGCGCCCGCCGACCCCCAGCCGCAGTACCGTATCGTAGTCGATGTTCCCCAGCACGCCCAGGGCGGCGAACTCCCGCACGGCCCGCAATGCCTGCAACGCCCGGTCCTCGAATACCTCCAGGAACTCCAGTTCCGCCAGATAGATGCGCTCCCCGTCCAGGTCGGCCAGCAAGGTGTTGGCCCGGCAGGCCCCCTCGATCAAGGCGCGCACGCTGTTGCGCACACCCATGCCCCAGCCGGCGCCACTGCCGATCAGGATGGTGCTGACCGCGAAACCGTCCTGTTGCTCAGAAGCAGTGCTCCGTGCGGCCGGCGAGGTGGCGAACTTCAATAACGCGCCGGTAAAGCCGCTTGCCAAGATGGCCGGGGTGAGCTCGCCCACCTGTCCGAGACCGACGACGAGGGCGGTGCAGCTCTTTTTGTCGGATTCACGAATGAAGACCTCGTAGGTCCCCTCAGGGCCGGGGTAGACCCCCAGTGCGTGCCGCTGCGACATGAGCCCCGCCAGGCGGCGGTCCAGCACGGCCTCGCTGCCGCTTATGGAATCGCCCACATAATGCCCGACCGCCACGGGATATTGCGCCGCCGCGAGGTCGCCATGACAGACCTTCACCCGGAAGCCTTTCGACACCTTCCTGGTTCCCCGCTCCCTGGCCGGCATGATTTCTCCCCCAAGGGCTGCGCGCTGCAGCATGGTTTCATCGGGATAATACGGGATCATCCTGTCGATCATGGCCCCCGCTTTGGCGCCCTCCCCCCGCTGCGTCGGGGCTGAAGCAGGTAACAGCGTGGTCTCTCCCATGCCGATGATCTCGGATAACCCCTTGAAAGCGCTGTCATGGTTGAGCAGGTCGCCATGCTTGGCAGCCAGGTACCAGACCTTGACGCCGGCGGGAATGCCGGTATCCCAGAGCACCCGGCCATCCCCAAGCGGCGAGCTGTCAAAGACGAGTTTCCCATCGCTCACTCTCACGCCTGACGGGGTCGCATCGGCGCAGCCTGCCACGTAGCGGACCACCTCCTTTTCCCGGCCGAAATCAAACTCGTCCAGGGTCTTGCGGTTTTCCCGGCATTTGGCAAGAGGGGCCGCATCGGGCGCAGGCCAGTCGCCGCCATCGGCGTTTTGCCATTTCTCCCAGGTGGCCGCAGCGAAGCAATCGTCGGCACCGCCGGGTGGCAGCATCTCCAGAAACCCCTCGAAACCGGAGACGGTCTTCAGGATATCCCGTCTGTTGTGACGCAGATCCACGGTCTTCAGCACGCCGATGATCGAGTCGCGGCCGGTCAGCAGATACGGCACGGTCCATGAGCCGTTGTTGGGGGTTCCGGCCATGACCAGGCGGTTTCCGGTGATCGCCCGGAAGCGCTCCCACCAGCCGTTTCCTTCCCGCTTTGAGCTGGAAAGCACCGCCGCCATCCGCACCAGCAGCCCGCCCATCGAGTGGGCCAGGATACGCACCGGGCGGTTGTTCGCCCTGGCGCTGTTCAGCACCTCGTCCATGAAGTCGGCGAACTCTTTCCCCTTCTTCTGTAACGACAGGCGCCAGTCGTACGGGAAATAGAGCACCTCGTGGCTGGAGGAGAGGAAATCGCCCAGTGGCTGGTAGGACATCTTGACGACGCCGTCGGTGACGACGCCTGGAGCGTCCTCAGACAGCCCGGTGAACTCCCCCCTGCGATCTCGTCAAAATCAATCCAGATCCGTTTATCTCCCACCTTGAGATGCGTCCCCATGATCCCGGGCACCAGGATCAGCAGCGGCTTGGTACCGCCGGATGAAGGGGATTTCCGGACCAGCGGGTCGCCAAAACCCTCGCTGACAAGATCGAGCGCAATGCCGCGCGCAATCGGCTCATCCCCGTGAGGAGCCTGCGAGACCGGCAGGAATCCGGCACTGCGGGCGTCATCCTGCAACAAGCCGTTGGCAACTTGACCG
>JGI24146J20443_1001973_pt1 | contig 11807 bp, 11 predicted proteins | sample BarGraIncub1131A_FD_20443 | JGI IMG/M metagenome (IMG submission 20443) | reverse complement strand
TGAGCGTCACGACCGCGGGGGGCTTCATGAGGTTGGCGACAGGACGGATCAGCGGCTCGAAGGCCTGCGCCGCTCCCATGATCACGTCGATGAGGCCGCTGCCGAGCACCTTGTTGGGGTTCATCAGACCGGTCGGGTCCACGGTGCGCTTGTAGTGCTCGAGCCGGCGCACGCGCTCAGCTCCGAGCACGGTGGCGGCTTCTCCGCGGAAGTAGAGCCCCGTTGAGTAAGCGGCGCCGCCGTGGCGCTTGGCGATCTTGATGACCGACAGCGACAGCGCGAACGCCGCATTGAAGGCGAAGGTGCGGCTGTCGTGCGGGATGAAGCCGAGCAGGACGACCTTGTCGCCCTTGCCGACCATGCCTTCGAGCACGAACGGCTGGCGGATCTTGCGACCGATCTCGCCGAGGACCGGGGCGAGTTCACTCAGCGGCACGACGACCTCGGTCGGGATGATCGAAGGCCCCACGCGCTTCAGGCGCATCGGAGCGAATCGCTGCTCCCACTCGTGCTCCGCAGCCTCCGCGGGGAGTTCCGCGCCGCCGCGGGCGGCCGTGATCTCGCTCAGCGGGCCGACGATCCGCGCATCACGCGAGGTCGGGTAGGCGATGACTGCCAGATAGGCCTCGGGGAGCTTCGGTTCGTAGTGCTCGTGGGCCTCCTCGTACGGATGGCCGTGGCGGTGCGGGAGCGTCTTCTTGAGGCGCGTGGATTCCGGGTTGAGGAACGTGATCGACCAGATCGGCAGCTTGCGGGCCGAGATGTCGTTCAGTGCGGTGTGCAGTTCCGCGGCCGTCTCGAAGGCGATCAGGCGGTGGGTCTCCGGCTCCAGGTCTCGCAGGGACACGGTGACCTCGGTGATGATGCCGGTGATGCCTTCAGCATCGGCGACGAGCGTCGCGAGCTCCTCGCCGGTGAACGTGCGGACCTCGCCGGTAGGGAGCACGACCCGGGCCGAGACGACATTGTCCTTGAACATACCGAACTCGTACGAGCCGAACCCGGCGCCGCCCTGGGCCAGCCAGCCCGCAACGGACGATGAGGGCGTCGACGACGGATAGAGGCGCAGCGCGAGGTCGTGGGACACGAGCTTGCGCGCGAGCTCCTCCCAGATGAGGCCGGGCTGGACCCTCACCGTCTTGGCCGCGGCGTCGACCTCGAGGATGTCGTGCATCCCCGATACGTCGATGACGACAGCGCCCTCGACCGGCAGAACGCCGCCGTAGCCGGAGGTCGATGCGCCACGCGGTACCAGCTTGAGCCCCTCCGCGCGCGCGAGTCCGACGAGGCCGACGATCTCGGCCTCGGACATCGGGCGTACGACGGCGCCGGCCAGACCTGCAGGGACGAAGGGCTTCACCAGACGGGGCATTTCGCCGATGTCGGCCGAGTAGAGCCGGCGTTCGACCCTGTCGGTCCTGACGCGGTCGCCCACGATACCGCGCAACGCGGTCTCAACACGGTCGTTCACAACTGCCATCTTGGAAGGATCCTCTCGCACGCGTTGTAGGAATCCGTTCGCCACCTGGCGTTCGAGATACCCCGGTAGGTATAGGCCAAAGATACCTGCGGGGGTATACAGCGTCAACGAGGCTGCGCCAAGCGGTAGCGCCCACCACTTGTTCGCGGGGCGTTCACACCTCCTTCACCCCGATCCGCGACGCTGGCGGTGCAAGGTCACGCAATCCAAGGAGGAACACCGTGTCCGATCCGATCGACATCGCCAGCACGGACTCGACAGAGGGCCGGCCGCCGGGCCGGCATGAACGCGCTGACGGAGTCGCACAGCGACGCAGCAGGCTGGTCAGACTCGTCGTGCTCGTGTCGGGGCTCATCGCCGTCACTGCGCTCGGGTTGGTGCACCAGCTCGGAGGCACCAAGATCGTCGGGGTCGACGCACTCTGCCCGTTCGGCGGCATCGAGACGTTGTGGGCGCTCGTGACGAGCGCCACGTTCGTCAAGCAGATCGCGGCGTCCAGTGTTGTCCTGCTCGGCGCGATCCTGGTTCTGGCGGTGTTGTTCCGGAGGTCCTTCTGTGGCCAGCTCTGTCCGCTCGGCGCGCTGCAGGAGCTGTTCGGTAAGGTCGGGAAGGTCGTCTGGAGGCGTGCTCGGCCACAGGTCCCAGCTGCGATCGATCGCCCCGCGCGGTTCCTCAAGTACGTCGTCCTTGTCGTGATCGCCGTTTGGTCGTGGCAGGCGGCCGAGCTCGTGATCCGGCCGTACGACCCCTGGGTGGCATGGATGCACCTGTCGAGCGCGGAGGTCCTTGCCGAGTTCTCGATCGGGCTCGCCGTCCTCGGTGCCTCGCTTGTGGGATCGATCGTCTACGAGCGCTTCTTCTGCAAGTACCTGTGCCCGACCGGTGCGCTGCTCGGCGCGATCTCCCGGTTCTCGTTGTTCAAGGTGCGCAGGAACGTCGACACCTGCATCGACTGCCGGCTGTGCGACAAGGCGTGCCCGTCGAACATCAAGGTCTCCGAAGTCGCGGTCGTCGAGTCGCCCGAGTGCATCAACTGCAACGAGTGTGTGAACGTGTGCCCGGTCAAGGACACCCTCGAGGTCTCGACGAAGGCGTCACCGAGCGGCAAGCGCACGGTGCTCACCGCGCTCCAGATGACCGTAGCGGTCGTGGCTATCGTGGCCGCGCTCGTCGGGGTCGCGACAGCGGTCGGGACCTTCTCCTGGACGCTGCCATCGCTGGAGCAGTCGGCGGCTACGAACGGCGGCACGGTCAACGCCGACGACATCCGCGGGTCGATGAGCTTCGCGGAAGTCGCCGTCGCCACTGGCCTGCCCGCGGCGGAGTTCATGAGCCGGTTCGGCGTGTCGGAGGCCGATATGGCGCTGCCGATGAAGGACATCGCCGAGCGGTACGGGTTCGATGTCCACACCGACGTGCGCGAGTTCGTGAGCGAGCGACTGGCTGCGGGGAGGTGAACCGGCGGCCCGTGCCTGCCCGCTTCCGGCTCGGGGAATAGAATGTCCGAGACCGCACCGACCCACGTCGAAGGAAGCGCACATGGCCGACAAGAAGATCGGACTCGTGGTCACCCATGCTGCGGACGATCCGGAGATGGCGACGCTCCCGTTCATCATCGCCAACGGGGCGCTCGTGATGAATGTCGAGCCTGTGATCATCCTTCAGGGCGAGGGCGTCCGCCTGGCGGTGCGCGGAGGCGCCGACGCCGTGCGTGCGGAGGGCCTTGCTCCTCTCGGCGACCTCATGGACGCCGTGCTCGGGTCGGAGTTGCGGATCATGGTGTGTTCGCCGTGCTTGGCGACCCGGGGTATCGCGGAGAGCGACCTGCGGGACGGGTGCTACGTCGGCGGGGCCGGCGTCATCGTCCAAGCGATGCTCGATTGCGAGAACTTCCTGCGCTACTGAGCGACGCTGACGGGGCTGGCGCGTGGGGCACGGGTGGTACGATGGCGAACCTTTTCGCCATCCTCCGGAGGATCCGTGCCCTCGTCACCGCCCCGCGTCGCCAGTGGCTCGCTGCTGCTCATCTTCGTCATCGCGTTCATGAACACCGCCGGTGCCACGATCGTCATGCCCGTACTTCCGTTCATCACGATGCGCTACGTGCACGATCCCGCCGCCATCGCGCTCTGGGTCGGCATACTGGCTTCCGCGTACTCCTTGTGCGCCCTGCTCGCTGCGCCGGCGCTGGGGGCACTCTCCGACCGCCTCGGTCGCAAGCCTGTGCTCGTGGTGAGCCTTCTCGGTTCCGCGATCGGGTTCGTGATCTTCGGTATCGGCGGCGCGATCTGGGTCCTGCTGCTCGCCCGCGTCATCGACGGGCTGACCGGGGGCAACATCTCCACGATCTTCGCCTACCTCGCCGACGTCACGGCCCCCGAGGACCGCGCCAAGCGCTTCGGTATGGTGGGCGCAATCATGGGAGCCGGGTTCATGTTCGGCCCCGCGCTCGGAGGCCTGCTCGCGGTCTGGGGGCTGTCGATGCCGGTCTACTTCGCGGCCGGCATCACGTTCGTCACCGCGCTGCTCTCCGCGTTCGTGCTGCCCGAGAGCCTCGACATCGGGCATCGCAGCGCCCGCTTCTCCTTCGCGGACGTGCACCCCTTCAAGAGCATCGGTGACGCGCTGACGCGTCCCGCGCTTCGCCCCCTCCTGCTCGGTGTGCTGCTGCTGAGCATCCCGATGGCGGGCTTCCAGACCAACATCGGAGTGTTGTCGAAGGACACCGTCGGATGGGGCCCGGCACAGGTCGGCCTGTTCCTGTTCTGCGTGGGGATCTGCGACATCGTGGTCCAAGGCGGCCTACTCCGCATCCTGCTTCCCCGGATCGGCGAGCGAGGCGTGGTGCTGGTCGGACTCATCGGGCAAGGGGTCGGCTACCTGCTCGTAGCCGTGGTCGCCTCGTTCATCGCGCTGCCGTGGCTGTTCGTGGTCGGCGGGCTGTTGTTCGCCGCCAGCGAGGGCGGGACGGGGCCCGCGCTGTCCGGGCTCATCTCCAAGTCAGTCTCGCACCGGGAGCAGGGCTGGGTGATGGGAGCGCTGCAGTCCATGAGCTCAGGCGCGCGCGTCATCGGTCCGCTGCTGGCAGGTGCGCTCTACGCGAGTATCGGCCACGCGTCCCCGTACTGGTTCGGCGTTATCGTGGTCGCGGTGCTGATGGTCCTGGCGCTCCCGTACCTGCGCACCTCGGACGTCGAGGCTGCGGAGGCCTTCTAGATCGTTCGCGTCGACTCAACGAGAAGACCCTCCCACCGGCGACGGCGGGAGGGTCTTCTTTGCGTCCGGTGATGGCCTGCGCGGCGGCTATGCCGTGGGCTTGGAAGCGCCCTCGACGATCAGGGCCTCGGCCACCAACTCCATCACCGGCACGATGCGCAGTCCGAGGTCATGGACCTCGTTGAGCTCGGCGATCTGCAGGCGGCAGTTCTCGCACGGGCAGGCGAGCAGCGTGGCGCCCGTCGCCTTGATCTGCTCGACCTTCTTGGCGCCCGACTTGAGCCGGACGTCGTTGAACTCCTCCATCGCGACGATGCCGCCGCCTCCGCCGCAGCACCACTGCTTCTCGCGGTTGGGCGTCATGTCCACGAAGTCCGGCGCGATCGCGGTCACGATGTCGCGCGGCTGCTCGTAGATGCCGCCGTTGCGGCCGATCTGGCACGGGTCGTGGTAGGTGACGCGTTCGCCGATGGCCTTGGGATCGACCCTGATGCGGCCGTCCTTGATGTACTCGTCGAAGACCTCGAGTACGTGGCGCACCTTGAACGGCATCTTCTCCTTGGCCCAGGCCTCGTAGAACATCTCCGCGACGCGGTACGCGTGACCGCACTCGGTGATGACGACCTCCTTCACGCCGAGGGTCTTCGCCTCGTTCATGAAGCGGTCCGCGATGAGCTTGGCCTTGGCAGGATCGCCGAAGAAGAACCCGTAGTTCGCGGCCTCGAACTTCGACAGCGTCCAGTTCGCGCCCGCTGCGTCGAAGACGATCGCCGCCGGTTTGATCGAGTGCGAACCGGCGAGCGCGACGTAGAGGATGTCCGCGCCCTGCTTGTCGACCGGGATCGCGATATCGCGTCCGGTCTCCTCGTGGAGCTCCTTCTCGATGTCCGCGAAGCCGTCCACGATGATGTCGTGGAACATGTCCATGTTCTCGCTCTTGAACAGCGCCGCGTCGGCCAGCTGGCCGAGCATGTCGTTGCCCCGGCCTGCAGCGATCAGGACGCCCTTCGCCACGGCGGTGATCCAACCCGTGTCGATCGAGAACGGACAGTAGTACGTGCAGCGGCGGCATCCCGTGCAGGCGTAGGTGGACTCGTAGAGCTCGTCGATCAGGTTCTCATCGGGCTCGCGCGCCTCGTAGAGGGCCGGCAGGAACTGGCCCGCCTTCGTGAAGTACTTGCGGTAGATCTGCCGCAAGAGCTCGGCGCGCCGGGCCGGGAGGTACTTGTCGTCGCCGGTGCCGACGTACTGGTGGCACGCGTCCTTGCAGATCGCGCAACGGACACAGATGTCCATGTACTGCTTGAGCTGGCGGTTCATTCGAGCGTCGAGCACGCCCACCATCGAATCGATCGTCTGCTTCTCCATGGCTACTCACCGCTCCGCACGAGGTTGGTGGCGAAGGCGCCGATGGCGTGCGTCATCTTGCTGAACGGGAAGTAGATCAGGAATGCGTCGACGAACAGCATGTGCCAGTTCAGCGCCAAGCGTGTCGCGGAGTCCGCCAGTTCCGGCGGGAACGCGGGCTTGAACGCCATGAGCGAGGCGAACCAGACCTGGTAGGTCGAGGCGTGCAAGTGTCCGACGAAGCGCAGGTGGTCGCCCATGACCACGATCCCGAGCAGCAGCGCGAGCAGCAGGTAGTCCTCGGGGGTCGAGAGCTTGCGGTACGCCCCGTAGGTGCGCCGCGCGATCCAGTAGAGCACTACCACGAGCATGATGATGCCCGCGGCGCCGCCCGACAGGCCGGCGAACTGGTTCATTCCCTCGACGCCGAGGAGAGCGACCAGCGGAGTGAACTCGTGCACCAGGCGCAGGTGCCCGACGAACGCGGCGAGGGCTGCGAGATGGAACGCCATCGCGAACGCCATGAGCGTGCCGGCGGTCTCCCACGACTGCGGAGCGATGAGCGTGTCCTTGAGCAGCTTGCCGAGTCTCCCGAGTGATGTCTGCGGCTTTGGGTAGAGCGCGAGGCGTACGGGAGAGCGGGGCGTGCGCATCCACTGCCACACCCGCCAGCCCATCCCGAGGGTGAAGACGACGAGGCCGACGTATACGCCGATCCCCGACGCCAGATAGGAGAACAGATCCATTGAGGCTTCAGGCCTTCCGGGCTACTTGACGCGCTTGACGAGGAACACGAACTCGCCATCGGTCTTCTCGGCGGACAGGACCTCGTTGCCGGTCGACTTCGCCCAGGCGGGGATGTCGGCCATCGCGCCGGCGTCGGTGGCCACGGCGCGCACGATGCCGCCAACCGGCACCTTCGAGATGTTCTGGGACACCTTGACCATGGGCATCGGGCACAGCAGGCCGCGCAGGTCGAGATCGAGATCCGGGGTGATGTCGCTCATCGGTGACTCCTTCGGGTCGTGGGTATCCGGTCGACATCGGGCCGGCCGGTCTTCGATCATGACGGCTAGATGAACAGGGTGACCTGGGACTCCTGGGCCTCGCCGATGAAGAAGCCGACGCCGACCGGGTCCTGAACGCCCTTGACGAACGACTCCTGCGGGATCTCCATGACGTCCATCGACATCTGGCAGCCGTACATCTTGATGCCCAGATCGATGGCGAGGTCACGCAACTGCGGCAGCGTCTGCACGTTGTGTGCCCCCATCATCTTCCCGAACATCCAGCGGCCCATGCCGCCGAACGAGAAGTGCGAGGGGTTGGCCTTCTCGATGCCGCCGCCGTACATCATCCCGAGCATCTTGCCGAACAGGGTCTTGCCGGTCATCTTCGCGTCGGCGCGCTTCAGGGCGCGCAGCCCCCAGAACGTGAAGAACATGGTGACTTCCATGCCCATCGCCGCCGCGCCCGTGCCGATGATGAAGGCGCCGAAGAGCTTGTCCATGTCGCCGCTCATGACGACCATCGAGATCTTCTTGACCTCGTCCTTCTGTTCGAGCGCGCGCAGCCGTTCGAGCGCCATTTCGAGTTCCGTGCCCATAGCCGTGCCTCCTTGCGAGTGGCGTGCAGGACCGGGGCTCCGGCGGCCCCTTTCTCTCCGGACCGGGGTGGTACTAGGCCTGTGATGTGTCCGCCACGCGCGCGCGGGCATCCATCGACTCCTGCATCACCTCGGTGATGAGGTCGAAGGCCTGGATGAGCTTGGGGTTGGCGATGGAGTAGTAGATGTGTGAGCCCTCGCGGCGCGCGAGCACGACGTCGTGGGCTCGCATCGTGGCGAGGTGCTGGGAGAGGTTCGACTGGGCGATGCCGGTGCGCTCGGAGAGGGCGGTCACGGAGAGTTCGCCGTCGCGGAGTGCGCCCAGGATCATCTGGCGCTTGTCGTTCGCGAGTGTCTTGCACAGCTCGGAATGCATGCAGAAGAAGTCAGCGTCCATGTGGGACCTCCGGCAAGGTTCTCGTGGGCGACCATCGTGCGACATGAGCATATGCGAATGTGTGCATACGAACGCTATGCAAAGCGACGAACGGCGGCGACCGCCGGATGCGGCCGCCCGCCGATGACGGAGGAGCGTGGATGATGCCGGTCGAAGGGCGCTACGGGCCGACCGGGGTGGGGGCCGGGTCGGAGCGGCCCAGATAGAAGGCGACACCCTTGTTCCAATAGCTGGCGCGTTTCCCGGTGGTCAGTTTCTTCACGCTCGACGCGTACTGCGTGTACAGGATGGCGCGCGTCTTCTTGTTCTCCATGCGGTAGACCGGAGTGCCGCCGGTGGCGGTGGTGGAGACGTAGCCCACCGTTCCTGCCGACCTCCAGTAGTGGGGATGTGCTCTCAGAATGGCGTCGCGAGTGCTCTTGTACGCCGTGTACGTGTACCTGTGCGTCTTGATGTTGCTCAGCCGGTAGAGGGGCTGGGTGTTGGCCGTCGAACTCGTGTCGATCGTGAACGACACCCCACCGTAGACCCACGTGCGCGACGACTTGGCGATGAGGCTGTAGCGGGTCCCTTCGGAGGAGGTGTAGTAGTAGGCGCCCGTTGACCGGTTGCGGAAACGGTAGACCGGCTGGAGGCGTGCCGGCGCGTGAGGGTCGCCGAAGTAGCGGACGTAGATGTCCCAGACGTTTCGCTGCGGGTAGTACGGCGTGTAGGTGTACAAGGCGAACGTCGATGCGTTCGCCGGGACGATCGTCTTGTCATACGGAACGGTATTGTCGTAGTGCACGATCTGGCCGCTGACCGTCTTGGTCGCATCGACGGTCATGTAGGCGGTCACGGTCTTCGTCTTGCCCGGGAACCAGTTGTAGGTGATCTCGTAGGTCGAGAGCTTGTTGGCGCCATCCCATATCTGGTGTCCGAAGCCCGGGGAACGGTTGGTCGTCAGTCCGGTCTTCGGATCGATCGCGCCCCAGACGCCGCATCCCATGGCCTTGACCAGCCGAGCCGCGTTGCTCGAGTTGCTGACGGTCAGCAAGCTCTGTTCCTTCTGCAAGGTCGCGAGGATGATCTTGGGGTTGAGGTTCTGCGCGTGCGCCGCATCCCAGATGATCTGCGAGGCTGGCTTGACCACTCCGGCATAGTCGGCGATCACGAGTGACTTCAGCGGTCCCGGAAGCGCAGCGAGGAAGGTCTGGATGTCGGCCGCGGTCATCGACGAGGAAGCACGCCACGTGTCGTAGGGGATGACGTCCAGGGGATCGTAGGTGGCTGCGAACGCGGGCGCGGCAAGCGCCAGCATCGCGCACGTCGTCACGGCGACCGCGATCAGAGTGGCGCGCAGGCGGAAGGTCGGAACAGAGTCCGCGGGTGTCTTCAGGGGTATCGCCTCGATTCTCAGCGCCTTGTCGTACCGGTCGCCGCCAGGGTGCAGTTGCTCGACAATAGTACCGCGCGCGACGTGCTTCGACAGCGACCGACGGTCGGTGGCGATGGGGGTATCGGAGTCGCTCGAAGCCTCGCGACGACGACCGATTCCTGTCGTTGCCTTTGACGCGGATTACTCGACCGTCTAGTTTCTAAGGAACCAGACATGGACGGGGGACGAGATGGCTGAAGAGAAGATAGCGATCCTGGTCGATTCCGGTTCGGATGTTCCGAAGGAATACCGCGACAAGTACAACATGTACGTGGCGCCACTCACGATCATCTACAAGGACGCTGAGTACCGTGACGGGATCGACATCCAGCCCGAGGACGTGTTCGCTCGGTTCTCGACGGAGATCCCCTCGACATCGCTGCCGAGCCCCGCGACGATCGCGGACCTCTTCAAGCGGATCAAGGCCGACGGCTACGCCAAGGTTCTGGTCATCACCATCTCGAGCGGGCTCAGCGGCACATTCGAGGCGATCAGGAGCTTCGGCGTCGCCCCCGAGGGTCTCGAGACCTGCTACATCGACACCAAGAACATCGGCATCGGCAGCGGCATGACCGCCATACGCGCCGGCGAGCTGGTCGAGCAGGGGCTGCCGTTCGCGGAGTTGTGCCGCCGGGTCGAGGATGTCGCGCAGAACACGAAGCTCTTCTTCTGCGTCTCGACGCTCGAGTACCTCATCAAGGGCGGCCGCATCGGCCTCGTAGCGGGGATGCTGGGAACGCTGCTCGACCTGAAGCCGGTCATCGCGTGCAACAAGGACGGGATCTACTACACCGTGGCGAAGGCGAGGGGACGTAAGAAGTCGCTCACCCTTGCGCTTGAGAAGGCCGTCGAATTCGCGGCCGGTGCCAAGGAGTACAACATCACGGTGATGCATGGGGCCGCGAAGGAAGAGGCCGACACGCTGCTCGCAGCGATGAAGGAGCGGTTGCCGCACTACCGTATAGCGGTCGAGGGCCAGATAACCCCGGCGCTCGTCGTCCACACGGGTCCGGGCCTCATCGGTATCGGCGTTCAGCGCCTGGCGTAGGGTGTCCGCCCCGAGCGCGACTTCCTGTCACGGCGTCGTCGACCGTCGTCCTCGTCAAACTGACAAAGGAGATCGAATGTCAAAGTCGGCAATCGGGAGCGCAGCAGCAGCGGCTCTCCTCGCAGGCGTGCTCGTCCTGACCGGGTGTTCGGTGGCGGGCACGGACCAGTCCGCAACGCCCGCGAAGCCGGCCGGGTCGGTGGCCCCCGCAGCCGTCAAGATCGGCACCATGGCAACGCAGGACACTCTGCCGTTCTGGGTCGCAGAGGAGAAGGGCTACTTCTCCGCGGCCGGCATCAAGGACGTTGAGATCGTCACGTTCCAGAGTGCCATCGAGCTTCAGGCGGCGTTCTCGGTCGGGTCGGTCAACGCGATGATGACCGACATCATGGTCGCCGCGAACATGCAGGCCTCCGGGATCAAAGTGGTACTCCCGACCATTATGCTCGGGGCTACGACGGGCCAGGGCCGCTTCGCCATCGTCTCGGCCCCCGGACAGAAGTTCGCCTCGATGGCGGACCTCAAGGGCGTTCCGGTCGGGACCGCCTCTCACACGATCACCGAGTACGTTCTCGACAAGCTCATGGATGAGGCCGGCGTGGGCGCTGCCGACATCAAGAAGGAAGAAGTCGACAAGATGCCCGTGCGCTTCCAGCTGCTGATGTCGGGCAAGCTGAAGGCGGCATCGCTCCCGGAGCCGTTCGTCTCGCTCGCCGTGAAGCAGGGCGCACAGATCGTTCCCGGCGGCGACGATGCGAAGGCGAAGAACAACATCTCCCAGTCCGTCTTGTGCGTGAACCGCGCATTCGCCGAGACTGGTGGTGGCGCGGCCACGGTCGCCGCGTTGCTCAAGGCGTGGGACCGGGCCGTTACCGACATCAACGCGAACCCGGACTCGTTCCGTACGACGCTCGTCAGCAAGGCCCGCCTGCCCGAGCCTCTGGCCACGAGCTATGCCGTGAGCACCTATCCCATGGCCCAGGCCCCTACTCCGGCACAGATCCAGCCGGTGCTCGACTGGATGAGGGCAAAGGGGTACTTGAAGGCTGACGTCACGCCCGCGGACTTGCTTCCGTAGCGAGCCCTGCTCGACCCGGCGAGACCGACGAAGGCCCGGCCCCCCGTGGTCAGGCCAGCGCCAGTCCGAGCGCGAAGAGTACGGAGAAGAGGAGCGTCGTCTGCCCCGTCATGGCGAGCGCGCGGTTGAGGGGCCGGCCCGCCTGCGTCGCGACGATCCGCCAGGTCGCCGCGGCGAGCGGCATGGAGAGCCAGCCGGCCATCGCGTAGACCGGCAGG
>JGI24146J20443_1001968_pt1 | contig 11827 bp, 5 predicted proteins | sample BarGraIncub1131A_FD_20443 | JGI IMG/M metagenome (IMG submission 20443) | reverse complement strand
AATGAAAAGATTATCAATGAAGCACGCATCTGGCAGATGCGCTGCTACAACGATATGAAATGGTTTTATGAAGCCGAGGATCTGATTCACAAGATTGATGTTGAGAAACTGGAAGGTACTGCGAAAGAGCAATACACTGCCGCTTACTGTGACTATCTCCTCAAACAGAAAAAGTACAAAGAAGCAATCCCCTATCTCAAAGACGCACTCAAATCGGCGAACAAAGATGAGAAGATGAGATGGCAATTTTTGCTGGCGCAGCTCTATCAAATGGATGGCCAGAAAGAAGAAGCCTATAGTTATTACGGAAAGGTCATTCGCCGAAATCCACCATACGTAACNGAGATCAGCGCCAGGATTAAACAAACCGAGGTAGCAACCGGNTCAAATACAAAGAAGAGCCTTTCCAAACTGAAACGCATGGCTAANAGNGGGAAGAATCTAAACTACCTGGACATGGTCTATTACGCATTGGGCAATCTNTATCTTCAACAGGGAGATACCGTNAAAGCTCTTGAAAGTTATGGCAAAGGGGTCTCCTTAAGCAAACGTGCAGGTATTGACAAAGCGGTCTGTTTCTTGAAAATGGGAGATGTGTATTATGCGCAGCATAAATACATGCACGCCCAACCTTGCTATTCACAGGCATTTGGTCTTTTTGAGAAAGAGAGTGAGGAATACAAACGCCTTGCCATACTTTGTCCTGCACTTGATGATATGAGTGTTTTTGCCCGAAACGTTGAAGAGCAGGATAGTATACAAACACTGGCCCGCATGCCTGAAGACGAGAAAATGAAAGTCATCAAAGCTGTCATCGAACAAGTAAAGAAGGCTAAGAAGGAAGCAGAATCGGAAAATATTCGGGCGGAGATGGAAAAGAAAGGTGGGAAACCCACTCCTGCAACAAACAGGCCTACACCTACGCCCAAAAGCACGAATGTGGACAAGTCATGGTATTTTTACAATCTAACGGCTATGTCGGAAGGGAAAAGTTCTTTTCAGCAGAAATGGGGAACACGCAAACTCGAAGACAACTGGCGCAGGAAGACGAAAGCTACCGCAATCTTAGCAGACACGAAGGAAGAGACTCCAAAAGCGCCGGGTGATTCGACTGCTACAACTAAAACGCCGGCTGACTCGATTAGGAATGACTCCACCAAGGTTGCTCCAAAAGACTCTCTGGAAGATGAACTGGAAACTCCTGAGTATTACCTTGCACAGCTGCCTTCTACACCTGAGGAGTTTGAGGCTTCGAATGTACTTATCCGCGAAGGTCTTTACAATGTAGGCTTCATATTGAAAAACAATCTCAGCGATTACGATGCTGCATTGGCTAGCTTTGAGAGTCTCCTCACGAGATTTCCGGAGAATGATTTTCTGGCAGACACCTATTATAATCTATTCCAAATCTATTATCGAAAGAAAGATAAAGAGAAAGCTGAATATTACCGTTTGAAGCTGATTAATGAGTTCCCGGACAACGAGAATTCCATTCTACTGGCTGATCCGAACTTTGAGCGTGAGTTTCTGATGGCGCGTCAGATACAGGATTCAGTCTATGTGGATACCTACAAGGCTTATCTCGATAACCAATCCGGTTTGGTAAAAAGTAATTATCAGATGATCCGGGGCAAATATCCAAAGGCTGAACTGATGCCAAAATATATACTTGTCTATGCTCTTTCTCTGTTGAAGGAGGGTGACAAAGAAGGATTTAAGGAGATGATAGATCTGCTATTGAAAGAATATCCTTCCAGTGATGTCAGCGAACTGGCCACAGCTATAGGGAAGGGCATCTATGAAGGTCGTGACTTGGCTGACGCGGGTGATATCTCTTCTTCAATCTGGGAAAGAAAACTTGCGGCAAATGACTCCACGAAAACAGACTCCGTTAAGATATCATTCTCTGATGAGAAACAAACGCCATACATACTGCTGTTTGCCTATCCTTCCGGTACTGTGGATAATAACAAACTGCTCTTCAACGTGGCAAGTTACAATTTCTCCAACTTCCTGGTCAAGAACTTTGACCTTGCGAACAGCACATTTAATGACATTGAATTACTTATTGTTTCGGGTTTCGCAACATATGATGATATCATGTGGTATAAGCAAATGTTTTACGAACGCGAAGTACTTGATGCTGATATGAACAGACAGATAAGACCTGTCATCATCTCTGTGAAGAACTACGATCTACTGAAGAAATACTTCTCTTTTGAGGACTATTTCAACTATTACGAAGAGCATTACAATCAACCTGATACACCTTTGACAGAATGAAACAAGAACGGATCTTATGGGCAGACGACGAAATCGATTTGCTTCGGCCTCACATAGTCTTTTTGCAAAATAAAGGCTTCGAGGTGGTCACTGTGACCAATGGTCAGGACGCCGTTGACAAATGTAAAGAAGAAGACTTTGCAATCATCTTTCTGGATGAAAACATGCCGGGTATCAGCGGATTGGAGACTCTTTCTTTCATCAAAGAGATCAACCCGAATGTGCCTGTGGTCATGATTACCAAAAGCGAAGAGGAGAATATCATGAACCAGGCGATTGGGGGCAAGATCACGGACTATCTGATCAAGCCGGTCAATCCAAACCAGATCCTTCTGACAATTAAAAAGTTTGTCCATCAGAAAGGAATCATCAGCGAGACTACGACGACTTCCTATCAGCAGGAGTTCGCAAAGATTAGCACGCAGATCAATGAGGCTTCTTCGTATGAAGAGTGGGCTGAGGTCTATAAGAAGATTATTTACTGGGAGTTGGAACTGGAGAGCAGCGATAGTTCAATGGATGAGATCCTGAAATCTCAGAAACTAGATGCCAACAGTGAGTTCGGGAAGTTTGTCAAACGTAATTACCTGAGTTGGATTAACAACCCGGATGACCGTCCCATCATGAGTCCGGATCTGTTTAAGAAGAAGGTCTTTCCTATTCTGGACAAAGGTGAAAAAGTATTCTTTATTCTCATTGATAATTTCAGACTGGACCAGTGGCGTGTAGTCCAACATACACTCTCTGACTATTTCACTTTTGAAGAAGATCTTTATCTGAGCATTCTTCCCACTGCCACTCAATATGCAAGAAACTCTATCTTCTCAGGATTGATGCCACTGCAAATAGAAAAAATGTTTCCGGAGCTTTGGGTCGATGAAGAGTCGGAAGAAATGAAGAATCTCAATGAGGCTCCGCTCGTTCAGACCCATCTGGACCGTTATAGGCGAAAGAACAGTTTCTCGTATAACAAAATACTGGACTCACAATCGTGCGAAAAGTTGATTCATAATATCTCACAGTTACAAAACAATGACTTGAATGTCGTCGTATTAAACTTCATTGATATGCTTTCCCATGCACGTACGGAATCAAAGATGATTCGCGAACTGGCTTCTTCTGAAGCTGCATACCGATCGTTGACACTTTCCTGGTTCAAGCACTCTTCCACACATGAGTTATTCAAGACATTGGCAGAAAAGGGGTATAAGATTGTATTGACAACTGACCACGGCACTATTCGCGTGGATAATCCGGTGAAAGTGATAGGCGACCGTAATACCAGTGTCAACCTCCGCTACAAACAAGGAAAGAATCTGAGTTACAACCCCAAGCAGGTCTTTGAGATCAAGCAACCGGAAAAAGCGGGTTTGCCTAGTCCAAATGTAAGTACCTTCCTATATCTTTGCGCTAAACAATGATTTCTTTGCCTATCCTAATAATCATAACTATTACGTCTCTTATTACAAAGGAACTTTCCAACACGGAGGTCTTTCTTTGGAAGAGATGCTGATTCCTTTAATCACCCTGACTCCAAAAGAATAAATTATGGAACAATTCACGTATCAATTAGACAAAATAGACGAGGCAGCCCGCTTTTTCATAGACCATATGGGAGACAACACGGTCTTTGCTTTTCGTGGAAGCATGGGTGCCGGAAAGACGACACTCACAAAAGCGATCTGCGAACAATTCAAAGTGGATGATCCGGTAAACAGTCCCACATTTGCTATTGTCAATGAATACCGCACGGCAACGGCCGAACTTATTTATCATTTTGACTTCTATCGTATCAACAAGATTGATGAGGTTTATGACTTCGGATATGAGGACTATTTTTACAGCGGAGCAATCTGTCTGATAGAATGGCCGGAAAAGATAGAAGAGCTTCTTCCTTCTGATGCTATAAATATCTATATCACAGAACAGCCGGACGGTTCAAGACTCCTTCAGATCGGCGATTGAAACTATTATTCGTAAGATATATTTTTCACTCCTTCTATCTTCGCCTTTTTGACGGAAGAATAAAAGAGAGCCTGAAGTTCTTCTACGGATAACTCATCTTTGGGGTTAAACTCTTTTGAAGAGACATATCGGCAGATAGCGCCGTAAAGTTGATTACACTCCTTGTAGTTCATATGATTAACCAGATCGCTCATACAGACAAAGAGTTTTCCTTTACCTACTTTGCACTCAAACAAAACACCAAGTTTGTGATTTCGTTCCACGTTATCGATTGCTTCAACAATAGGTGAGATGGAATTTGTAAGATTATCCAAAATCAAGGGTCGCGCATTACGAGCAATTGCCCACCACTGCCAGTCGCTGTGATAGTCGGTCGGAAACTCCTTAAACAGGGGATGTTCATTGTTAATCAGATAACCCAAAGTACCCGGAGATACGGGCTTCTTTGCATTCTCGGAGATTCTTTTGAACATAGAATAGCTCCAATAGTCGCTGGTAAACAAACCTCCCACTGTCTGTTCCTTGAATGCATCCGCTTTCGGTATTAATAATGCTGTGCCACCTTTCTGTAAATAACTGTAGAGCTTCTTATCAACAGCAGTAAATTGTCGGACAGACGCAGGAAGCTTCACCGCTTTTTGCTTTGGATACACCCACGTGTTATATTCGTTGGCATAGTTGGTATTACGTATAGCGAACCGAAGTTGAAGTTGAGTGGCTTGTTTGATATCCGACAAGTCAATGTTTAAAGTAGCTAAATCGGATAGTTGTCCTTGTTTGGCACTCCCTTCTATCGTACCATTCTTCACAATCCTTCCATCCGCAGCAACGAGTTGCCAGTCCACAGAGATATCCTTCAAATCATTGGCGGAATAGTTGAACACTTTCACCTCCCCATTCATCACAGTATCGTTCATCCATGTATAACTATCAGCCACCCATAGAGGAATAACCGGAGCATTGAATTTCGAATATTCTTCCGGTGTAATAATCCCTTTACTTTCCATAAAAGCATCCAGCATACCAACCAAAGCTGTGCCTTGTCCGGGGAAATCCTGAATATCAAGCATCTGATAACCGGCAAAGTTTGGAGTGCGGAATGCCATCTCCAGATCTGCCTTATAGCAAAGCAAACTCAATGCAGCGCTGGCTTTGAAGAAGCGTTCTGTCTTTTGCACCCCATGCTTCTCATTTGTCCGATTTATAAAAGTGATCAGGTTATACGGAGTTAGCACACCGGTATATTTCTTTATTTCTTTCGGATTGGGGTACATTTGGAACTGCCCTACCTCATGACCTACTACAGGTTTGGGCGACTTTGCCGACCCTTTGCTGTAATCCATCTTTGTGTTCGGATAACGACCGTTCAAAGCACCTCCGTCCAACGCATCGACATACGCAAAAGAGCTGCGCACCTGTGTTTCATAGTTTGCTTCATCCCCGGCTCCGACTCTGCAGGTCACAAGATAATCTTCTCCGTCCAAACCACCACTCCATCCGAGATTATAGTTTGTACCAAGGGCAAACAAGAAGCGGTTATCGTATTTCCGGAACTCATCAGTCATGAATTTCATTGCTTTAGGTGTGCCACCAATCTCATTTCCTGTTGAAAACATCACAAACGAAGCATGGTTACCAAAATTATCCATCACTCCTTTTGCTTCACGTAACAAGAACTGGCTCACCGGATTTTCCAGATTATCAAAGACAGTACTCCAGATTGGCAACTCCGGTTGCAGATAAAACCCACAAAGATCGGCTGCCTCAAAAGCTGCTTCCGGCGGGCACCAGGAATGGTAGCGCACATGATTGAAACCATACGAATGAAGTATCTCAAAATAACGTATCCAATCATCTACATTCATCGGTGCATATCCTGTCAAAGGGAATACACACGCATCGTGTTTGCCGCGAAGGAAGGTCCTCATACCGTTTATGGTAAAGAATTTACCTCCTGCTGCAAAGTCTCTGAGACCGATATTAAATGTATACGTATCATTCACGAAGGTCTTCTCTTTGTATAGCTGAATGTTTAGTTTGTATAGATTTGGCGCAAACTCACTCCAGAGCAAAGCATCATTTCCCAATTCATACTCAACTGTATATATCTGCTTTCCTTGTTGGATATCCAAAACGAATTCTTTTTGCAGAGGCTCTTGTTTCTCATTGGAGTTAAACAAATGAGCTGTTACGCCCAATGTACCTTTAACAATAGCACCTGTAGTATTATCAATGGCAACAGTGAGTTTTACGCTTTTCTTTGTAATATCAGGATCACTCTTCACAAGCACAATATGTAACGGATCTTTTGCCTCCAATATTATCTCTCCCAGTATACCATTCCATATCGTTTGCGTTTCATCCGTCCACATGTGAGAAGACTTTACCACTGAAGGCAAACCGCAGTCATCTCCATTGTCCACCACAATAGTCAAGGTATGGTTTCCGGACGAAAGAAAAGTGGTCAGATCATATTGTTGCGCAGAAGATATGACAAGGGACGAACCAACATAGGTATCGTCCACCCAAAGATGGGTAACACGGGTACGTTCCATATTCAGGAGAATCTTCTTACCGACCCAATTGGCAGGGATAGTTACTTGCTTCCGATACCAAGCCTTGCCATAAAAACTATAATTACGGGAGAGACGACCTGTGTAGGTCGGTACTTCACCCTTATTCCCTTTTTTAGATTGATCTAATGTGCCTGGTAAAGTAATCATATCATCAAACTGAACCTCTTTCATCTGAGTAACCTGATAACTCTTTTTCAAGTCAACAAACAATTGCCAATTACCACTCAAGTCAATCTGATATTGATTAACGGCTTCTGCTTTGGAGATAAGAAGGATGAATAAGAAGGGAATTATCAATATTCTCTTCAAGTGTGTTGCGACTTTCTGCTTCATGGATATTATGTTTTAGGATACTTATTGTTTGATAAACTTCCGGACAAAAGAACCGTCAGAAGTTGTGACTCTCAAGAGATAAAGGCCTGATTTCAGATGACCAACCGGAAGCTGATAGTCCCTGCCAACTGCATTCCTGAAATCCACTCTCTGACCGGAACTATTTATCACCTCCAACTGTTGAATCTCTTGTTGTGAATCAATCGTCAGATAGTCAGATGCAAAAGTAGGATATACCTTCAATGAAGAGTCAATCAGTAGTTCTTCCATCCCCGTTACATCCGTCGACACTGAGAATGTTCCGATTTGATTTGTAGTGCCTGACAACAACTGTTCATTGTTGTTACTGTCAATATAGTAGAGAGTTACTCTGTAATCTCCAGCATTCAGCTCTACAGGATAAGAAAAGTTGATGGTTTGAGTCGTAGCCGATTCTACAAAAACCGGACGATCGTACCTCGAAACATTCACACTTTCCGGTGTAGAGATACGAACAAACAATGTTCTGTCAAAAGGAGCTGATCCGGTATTTTGTACACTCACAGACATTTCCAGGAAGTCTTTCGTTGCAATAGGTGATCTGAGTATCGAAAATCCGGAAGCTTGTTTAATCGTATAATGACCGGAGGGCTTTGGATAAACCAAGACCGTTTCTGCCTTATCCTCCGAATAGAGCCTGCTCCATGTCTTTCTGTCATAGGATAGTACCGGATATATCTTATAGCTACCAGCCGGCACAGTAACACTTCCGGAAAAGGTAAAGTCAGAAGAACTGAATGCTGATAAAAAAGGCCTGTTATAATCCACTACCTGATGACTTGTGTCAGATACCGAAACCAGTTCTATCCCCAGATAAGAATTAAACTCACGCGACAGGTTCTTTACATTCATCGTAAAATAGCCATTATAACTTTCATACAATTTATTCGTCACTTTTACAGAAGTAACGTCAAGAGCATCTCTCAGTTTCGGTTCGGAAAAAGTAACAGTAGATGCCGTCACATGGACATTATAGTAATTGCGTAATGCTGCCTTCATTCGTATAGGTTCCCACTGATCCGAAGTCTTTCCCTTTGCTACCAGGTAAAACTGATAGTCTCCGGAAGATATATCTGAAGGTATAGTAAAGGCAGAAGAAGAGACGGATATTGTTTTATCACAAGCAATCGTGGCATTGCTACGTACAGTACCCACCAGACAAACCAGACTATTCTCTTTGTACAAAGCACCTGAGACAGATCCTGTAAACGCAGTTCCGCAATTATATAGTGTATTACCATTCACGATAAAAGAAGCCGAACGAGCAACTTCGGTAGCTTGAACGGTCAGTTCATCTATTAAATCTAACTGAGGGGTGTAGTATGTTCCGGAAGTTTTGGGTTGAAGACCTCCTATAAAATTTTGGAACGAACTCCAATCCAGACCTTCAACTTCAATAGTCAATGCGTTTATGACAAAATAGCCATTTAAATCGCCGCTCCATCCCCAATTTATATGCATACGGTTACTCGTGTCATATCCATCCACAACAAAAGCATGCCCGTAAGTCTCCTTCGCATCATTGGCAAAATAGAGCAATGGCCTTGCTTCATTCAGTTCCTTCTTCATCATATTGATCCATTCGTTGGAATAGTAATAATCGCGGGAAAAATATTGCGTATTCGGATCATAACCAAAATAATTGACCAACGCTTCAACGATACCAAATAATTCAGCGGCACTACCACGATCCTGAGTATATTGCATATTTACAGAAACTCCGCAATCGTACATCAATGTGGCTACAGCATTTGCCTCAGCAGTTGAATAATTACCGTCAGAATAGACATCGAGCATATTGTTCCAATCATACGTTGACTCGGCAAAGTTTGCGGAAAAAGTTCGTCCTTCAAAAGTATAGCTGTATGACCCGGCCCCTTTTTCGGGATACTCGTGATATTTCATAACCTGTGCCATTGCTGTTGCCACACATCCGGTATTCACTTTATCGGGAACTTTATTGTTATAAGGTGCACCCTGATCCCACATTATATTTCTTAAGAGTGGGGATACAGTAGCTGAATAAGTCGAATTTGAAGAAACGGTTTCAGTGGATTGAGTGGAAACGTCAGAAGAGATGGATACAGCATGAATCTCATCCGCATACACTGACAACCAATAGCGCATATTTTCAGGGATACTATCCTTATTGAATCGTCCGTCTGAATAACCCAGAATTGGTTTGGCACAATCATCGGAAGAAACAATAACAAAACCGCCGGTTGGATAGCCATAGACATAAAACGCGTCGGTGGTATCAGATTTAGATTTGAGACTATCTGCAAGTATTTCAGTGGAAGAGGAGAGCAATTGGGGGTCTGTCTCAGTGATTGAACGAGAAATGCCCTGCGCTTGTGCACTCGCAAAATGTGTAGAGACAATAGTCTCAAGTTGATCAATGGTCCGCTTACGTGCAAAGCTATCTGTAAAAAGCAAGAAAAGACAAAGCGAAAGAATAAAAGTCCTTTTCATAGATTGTTACTATCAGATTGATTATTTGAGGCCCATTTGTTCATCGACCGTCTTGCGGCTGTTTAGCTGTCCGTTGAGATAAAGTAGCCCAATAGAGTAGCTCTTGCCGGACTTATTCAGACTAAGTTGAACTATATTGCGACTTTTGTCATACCAATAGCAAGTAACCGTTTCATCTGTTTCTACTTTCGGTTCACCATACTTAGCAGTTAATGATTCACGCACCCGAAGGAAGGTAAGAGTCGCTTCCTCGTTTTCTTTTATTTTCTTAGAGAAGAAGGCTCCAAGAAGCTTATCATGATAAAAATCGAGTAGCACATACTGATAGCGTTCATCATCAAGCAAGACATGATCAACTATTATCTGAGTTTTTCCATTTGTGACGGACAAGCCTTTGTTTTGATTCTTTTCCTTCACGAGCTTGTAGACTGTCTCCTTGTCCATGGTATAATCCAAACCCCAGAAACTATTCATTTGTTTCACTTGTGCTTGAACCTGCACAATCGATAACAAACAAAATAAAGCGACATATACTTTTTTCATACTTTCTTCTTTTAGTGATGTATACTTTTATAACGCAAAAATAGCTGATTCCTTTTACTCTAGCAACTAATAGATTTCAAAACTCATAAATTCTTTAGGAAATGCTGTATCAAAAACTGTTTGAAACGAACTCTTGCGGTGAACAAGAAAGGTACTCTCCTTTTGCAATCACATGATTTAGAAGTTTGTTATACGTATTGTTCAATTTTATTAGATCCGGAACTCCTGTCATAAACAGTTGCTTTCTGGCTCTTGTCAGGACGACATTTAATTTGCGGTCAATCAAAACACCATCCTCCTCAATTTCATTGGATAGCATTTGGAGCTGAAAGACATTATTGACACAAAAGGAATAGAGGATAATATCCCGTTGACCACCCTGAAAACGTTCTACTGTATCCACCACCACATTCTCAAGCAGAGATATCTGTTTCTTTTGTAATGCTTTGCGGATCATTGCTATCTGACTTCGATAGGGAGTAATGATGCCCAGAGTTGTTTCGGGATCAAAGGTCATCCCATTCCTTTCATACAAAGAGACTATCCCGGAGGCCATTTCGGCAATAATCATCGCTTCGGTTTCATTACTCTTGAAGGAAAAGCGATCTATCTCAGCAATAGAGGGTACAAAACCAATCCTGTTCTTTGCCAGAAACGACTCTATCCCTTTGTGCCAATCATACTCATAATCCAGCAACTCCAGCTGATGGTCAAGTGGTACTAACTCCAGTTTCCCTCCATAAAAATAATGATTGGCAAAAGAAGCCACTACCGGATGCATGCGTCCCTGTTGGCGAAGCATATCATAACAAAATGTATTGCCTGCACTTTTGTTCCATCGGTATAGTCTTTCGAAAAGAGACATATTCAGATTGCTGATGCCGCACATTTCCAGCGAAGGATGATGCACCTCTGAATCTTTGCTTGATTGCTGTACCACAGCGGGCAACTGCTTGTGATCGCCAATCATCACAAACCGACGGATTGCATTCTCCCCTTTCGGAGTACAAGCGGAAAAAATCCCAAGCAAGTGTGGCTCAAGTATCTGTGTAGCCTCATCAATGATGGCGACCTCAAAACTCTTCAAACTGAATAGGGACATTTTCGAGGATATAGATGCTACAGTACCGACAAAAATACGGTTGCCTTCAATCAATTCCCGCACTTCATTCCGTTTGGTTAGCCCCTCCATCCGATTTTCCAGCAAACAAGGGTTTGAAGCCTCATCCGCCGTCAATTCGTTGCCGATCCGAATAAACGGGAGCTCTTTAGATATGGATCTCAGTGTGCGGCACATTTCATCCACAGCCCGGTTGGTATATGACAGTAACAGGATACACCCTTCTGTCTTTTCCAGATACATCTGAATCATCTGTTTCAGTGCACGCGATGTTTTTCCGGTGCCGGGGGGACCCACCAATAAGAAATAATCCTGAGCGTGAAAAGCTTTCAGAACTGCCCTTTCGGTATCATCCTTCGTCATTTCAATCTCCGCCATCTTCTTCGCTTCAACGATAGGAGTGCGTTGAGCGAGCAAAAGATCCCTGCGTTCTTTTCGTGCGTGCATGAAATAATGCAGTGAACGATACATCGAAAGATAGGTTGTATCCATATAG
>JGI24146J20443_1001967_pt1 | contig 11828 bp, 12 predicted proteins | sample BarGraIncub1131A_FD_20443 | JGI IMG/M metagenome (IMG submission 20443) | reverse complement strand
GGTCCCGCCGGTGTTATTGCTGTTATATCACCAAAAGCAGGATAACTTTTCCACTCTCCAACGGCCTGTTGAGCAAAGGAAGAAAGTCCTATTAAATAGAGTAAAGAATAGAAAAAGACTCGCTTCATACTCTTGTATTTAGATATTGAATAAGTAATTGGGTTGCCTTGCCACGGTGACTGATTTTGTTCTTCTGCGCACTATCCATCTCAGCAAATGTTTCGGAATAACCTTCGGGACGGAAAAGAGGATCATAACCAAAACCTTCTGAGCCATGACGACTCTCAATAATTTCGCCTTTGACAATCCCCTCAAAATAAGAAACTTTATCCTCCAGTATCAATGCGATGACGGTACGAAATTGTGCTCTTCGGTTACTTTTGTCCTGAAGTTCTTCGAGCAGTTTATCCATATTCTTCTCTGCTCCTCCACCACTATACCGGGCAGAAAAGACTCCGGGTGCATTATTCAATGCTTCAACCTCCAGGCCAGAATCATCAGCGAAACAATCTATCCCATACTTTTCATGGATATAGGCTGCTTTTTGAAGAGCATTTCCTTCAAACGTATCTGCTGTTTCCGGTATCTCGTCCTCACATTGAATATCTTTCAGACTAAGTATTTCAAAGTGATCACCGACAATCTGAGAGATTTCTTCCAGTTTATGTTTGTTGTTAGTCGCAAAGACTATTTTCTTCTTCATTTTCTTTTTATGTCCGGATTAAACGACAAATATACAATATCATACCAAATAAACGGATTGACTGCCGCGGTTATTTCATGGATTACGTATATTTGCGATACAAATTTCAGGGATATGAATATGTACAATTGGGACGGACCTGTGGTATCGGTCGTAATCGTTACCTATAATCAGGAAGCATATATTAGTCAGGCGATCGAAAGTGCTCTGACTCAGAAATGCTCATTTCCAATTGAGATCGTGATTGGTGAGGATGGTTCGACAGACAATACCGGCAAAATATGTCAGGACTACGCGCTCCGTTATCCGGATATAATTCGAGTGACTCGAAATGAAACGAACAAAGGGTTGATGAACAATTACTTTGATACAATGCTGCGAGCACGGGGAAAATACATTGCAGACTGTGCAGGAGATGACTATTGGGTAGATCCTTACAAATTGCAAAGACAAGTGGATCTGTTGGAAAACAATCCGGAGGTGGTACTTACTCATACGAATTATAAGGAATACCACACTGCTGACAATCGCATCGTGGATGATATTTATGGACTACGCCATATCGTCAAACCGGAAAGAAGTTCTTATAAAAATAATGTGTACGAACTTATTAACCAGGTAAATGCTCCCTTTGTGTTTACAGGAAGCTCTTGCTTTTTGACAAAGGCTTTTCGGAATGCATATCATTTAAACACATCCTTTTTTCGTAACAAAGAATATCCTTGTGAAGATTATCAACTGGTTTTTTTCCTCCTTAAGGAAGGTGACTTTCTATATGAAGCCGAAGAAACGACAGTTTATCGAATCAATGACAGGTCTTTAAGCTACATGACTGACCTTAGAAAACAATTACAGTTTGCTTTCTCTTCTTTCAAATTGAAGACCGATCTGTTAATGACTGATTCCTTTGAGATGAAACGATGTGCTTCTTTCTTTGAAACCAGATTGAAAGAAATAATATCACTCTGTATACGTTTAAAGGAGCCCAACCCCGCTACTGAAGCATTGCAAATAACACGCGATCTGGGATATCCCATTTCACTGCGTATCCAAATGTATGAATGGGTATTAAGTTCGCAGACACTCTCTTTCTTTTTCCGCAAACTGAAAGGTGACTGAGAGAAGGCTGATTTAATATCGAATGCAGTATCTCATATCAGAAAAATAGTTTGGCGAAAAGCCATGAACCTCGACCACCCATCGAAATATAGCGGTAAATCAACGGACAAAACAGGCGAAACATATACTCTTTGCGAATCATTTGAATCAGCTGATCATAGTAATACTCACCCAAGTCTTTACGACCTTCTCGTGAATAGTTACCGGCAAGCAATAGAAATCGAAAATAAACGGCCATAACAAGTTTATTCGTATCCGGACGTTCCATTGTTTGTACATAGCTATAAACTGTCTCCACGGCTTTGTAAAGCTGAATGTGCGCATCTGAAAAATTGTTTCCAGAAATAGTAGCATCATGGATATGGGCACGACACAACGGAGGTTGTTTAATCCAGTACACATCTTCCGTATAAAGTAATAATCGAACACCGACTTCCCAGTCCTGCCATCGCTGAAGAGATTCATTCCATCCACCTATTGCACGGATCACATCTCGTTTTACTGTAAAGTTTTGAGTAGCGAGCATTCCCCTGATAATCTGCATCCTTGCCTGATTGGAAAAACAACGAATCCGCACATATTCCTTATGCTCATTTTCATAAAAGGTATACGTATAGGCTATTATGTCTGCATGTTTACTTTTAATTGCTTGATGAATGATGTTCATCATCTCCGGAAAAAGTTCGTCGTCTGAATCAAAGAATGTAACATATTCTGATTCTGTTGCTTCGAGCCCCCTGTTTCGTGCTGCATTGGCTCCTTGTTTAGTCTCTTCCAATACTTTTACAATCAATTGATCGGATTGATTTTTCTCTTTGAACTCTTTGCACAAAACCAAAGATTCATCTGTTGACCCATTATCTACCAAAATCAATTCTATCGGACGATAGGTCTGACGGACTACAGAATCCAACGTTCGTTGTATCAACTGCGAACGGTTATATACCGGAATGACGATTGCAATTGATTCCATTATACAGATGGCTTATTTGATTTTTTAATAATCGAAATACCTTTCATCATCTGAAACAGATACGCAAACGGATATACTTTATTCTGAAATAAAGATTTTCTCTTTTTCAGTACATACCAACAGATACGGGGAAACGCAGAATAACCATACACCTCCCAGGTTAATGCTCCCAATGTTTGATTTCTCTCTTGTGAAAGTAAATTCTTCTTTCCGGTGGACATATACAGATGGGAGACTATCGGATATGGAAAATAATAAACATTCAATTGCTGTAAGGTACAGTCATGAATGAACACATCTTCCTCACCTGATAAAAAAAGTCCGCTACCTAATCCGAAACGGGTATCAAAATGTATATTGTTCTCTTTTATTTTGGATATTCTGAAGGTAATTTCTATCGAACTGATATCATACCTTTGGTGTTTCTTTAGTTGAAAAGGTTTTGATGAGTAAGTTTTATAGGGAAGTTCACCTTCCAGAGTTTGTATTTGAAAACAGGCAACGTCTATACTTTTATCCTTATAAATACATTCTACCGTTTCAAAGTATGAGAGTTCATATCTCACATCATCATCGGCTATAATGGCAATGTCTCCATCCGCCATATTAATTGCATTATTTCGGTTACGGCAAAGACCTTCCCCTTTTATATGACTAATTTGCACATCCTCTCTTCTTAATCCTTCCGGTATGCGTACATAGGAAGAATCTGTATATTGATGAGAAATTTTGTAGCGGATTGTATTCTTTACTTCTGGTAACAATACTTTTTCCACTTTATCTATCCCATCGTCAATGGTGCTAATTAGTACATTTATAATCATCACATTTATAAGTCTAACTCTTCTGATAATTTCAACATCCGGTGGATTGATTTCACTGCTTTCACCTGAATAGTATGATCAACCTCTATCTCGGGTAATTCATACTTTAAGCAATTATATAGTTTTTCTAACGTATTCAACCGCATAAAATTACATTCATTACAGGCACATGTGCTATCTTCCGGTGGAGCAGGAATGAATTCTTTAAAAGGATTTTGCTTTATCATTTCATGAATGATTCCTGATTCTGTTGCAACAATAAATTGTTTGCAGTCTGATTGAGTTGTAAACTTAAGTAAAGAAGCAGTAGATCCTATATGATCTGCCAGCTCAAGCACAAATTTCTTACATTCCGGATGTGCCAGTACGAGTGCATGAGGATATTTCTTTTTTAAATCAACAATCTTTTCAACAGAGAATTGTTCGTGTACATGGCATGCTCCATCCCATAATAGCATGTTACGACCAGTGATGGAGTTGATATAATTTCCTAAGTTTCGATCTGGTCCAAATATAATTTTTTCATCTTTGGGAAAACTTTCAACTATTTGTCTGGCATTGGTTGACGTAACAACTATATCTGTGTAAGCTTTTACTTCAGCAGTTGTATTGACATAAGAAATGACTGTATAACCGGGATGCTCTTTGATAAACTGACTAAATTTATCGGCAGGACAACTATCCGCCAACGAACAACCGGCATTCAAGTCCGGAACAAGTACTTTCTTTTGCGGACAAAGTATCTTAGCTGTTTCTCCCATGAAGTGAACCCCACATAATACAATTATATCAGCTTCAGTTTTGGCTGCTTGTTGAGCAAGCGCCAAACTATCTCCTATATAATCGGCTATATCCTGAATATCATTGTTTTGATAGTAGTGAGCCATTATCAACGCATTTTTATCCTTCTTTAGTTGATTAATGGCTGCACGAATGTCTATATTTTTATCAATCGGCATATCTACATACCCTTTTTCGATGTTAATCATCTTTTCCATTATTATAAGTATTTATTTTAGATATATATATTGAATAATGATAGTAATAATAGATTGTGGATACTGTTTATAACTTTATAATTAGAAGCTTATTTATAGTTGTGAATATATATATGCAACATATAAAGAGGATATGAACAATAATTATTTATCTTATCAATTGTATATCTTATTATTACAGACTTTATTCACAATTGTTGATAATAGTGCAAATGTACAATGTTCATTTCTAATTTTTACTAGTATTGTTCATAAAAGCATCAGTAATTACGTGAAATATTCCCCTAAATCATATTTCATTTTACGAATACTTTATTATTACGGTTGTTATTCGTTATTTTGCAAGTGTAAGTTATGAAAAGTAATACATGTGCTAATAACAGGTTATCAACATAGATATAAACAATGCAGAAGCTAAAAATAGAAGAATTAAACAGAGTCACTCCTGAAGAATATATGATGCTAGAGAAACTTCCTTTGGTGGTGGTATTGGATCATATTCGCAGTTTGAATAATGTAGGGTCAGTATTTCGCACATCTGACGCTTTTCGTGTAANCAAAATATTGTTATGCGGTATTACAGCTGTTCCNCCCGATGCAGAGATTCATAAAACAGCATTAGGTGCGGAAAATAGTGTGCAATGGCAATATTTCAAAGANACAAAAGAGGCGGTAATGGCATTACAGGCAGATAATTATACGGTACTTGCNATCGAACAGGTAAAAGGTAGTATTATGTTGGATAATCTCATATTGGATAAANNAAAGAAGTATGCAGTAGTGCTGGGTAATGAAGTGAAGGGCGTACAACAGGAAGTGGTTGATATCTGCAACGGATGTGTAGAATTGCCACAATATGGTACGAAGCACTCTTTAAATGTGGCGGTGACTGCAGGAATTGTAATTTGGGACTTTTTCAAGCAACTTCAATAAACAAGAAATTAAATACGTTATCAACAACTTATCAATATGTAATTTATTTGAAGATGAGAGAATTACAATCTTTATAAACAACTGTTGAGAAGTAGTATAAACAGCTGAATATTTTGAAACCGTATACACATAAATAGTGCGGAAAGAGTGGATTACTTTCCGGTACTGTTCATACTTTGAATAAAAGGAAAGATGGATAGCTTAGAGAGTAGAAGGTCTAATGGATTGCAAAAGTACCAATTTTGATTCAGGTCCCATGTTGAAAAGCAAGTCGATAATACTAAGATTGGGAATGAATCCATTGCGTGAAGAGAAGACTTGATAATAAATAGGAGTGCTGAATAATGGATCCTGCAAGGAATCTTTTCCTGGTTGAATGGTTTCACGGTAGTCTTGAAAATCTGCGTTCTCCGATGTCAGATAAGTCGAAGTATAATGGATCTCCGGTTGAATATCTATGAGCGCGCAAACAAGTTCGCGCAGTTGCTCATTCATATCAAAAAGAAAGGTATATTTCTTCTCATAAAAAGGAGCAAAGTCATCTTGATAATACTCAAAATAAGGTGTCGAATTATATGCCGATATGATTGCATTCCAATGTAAATGCCGCCAGTTACCATGGTCTGATATCCGGATGTCTTTGGTCGGAGCTTTAGGTGTGTCTGGTTTGACTACAGGGATGGAGAGTGTCAGAGGACCATTGGCTCCTGCAATAACACAACGGTTTCGGTAACTCTGCTTGATGTAGTTTTCATTGATCTCTATATATGCGGGTAACTTAGAAATCAGTTTGCAATAATACTGAATTGGAGCCAGATAGTTGGATGTAAGACAAGCCGCTTTCATTGCGTGATCAATGAACTATTTGAAAGAATCGATTCCAACGAAAATAACTTTTGGAAGAGTTTTCAGGAGAAACGGAAAACCAAATTGAACAGGCTTCGCTTATCAAATTTGTTTCGGGCACTAAACCGTAGTTACGAGAGTCATTATATGCTTCTCGATTGTCAGAAAGCATCCAGTAATAGTTATATTTAAAAGTATAAGATGTAATTTTCTTGCTGTTCACATAGATATTATTTCCCATCTTCAAAGCCCTGACTGGTTCGTAACAACATATAATCGTTTCATAACGTTTAATATTCTCCGTTGTTAGTTTAATTGTCATATTTTGGGCAGGAATCACTATAGAGACGCTCTTTCCCGGTAGAGAATAGGGTACCAAATCGATTGATTTTGGTAGCTCTCCCTTGATTTTATAGAACTCGAGACGGTTGAGCAAACAAAAGGCCAAAGAGTCTTTTGTTTGGTGAAAGATTTGGAAAGAAACCTCTTCTGATGTTTTCAATAACTTCTTTATTTCTTTAAGGTAAGAATAAGGAAAAGAATAAAACTTCTTAACCAATGGACTTTCCAAAGATGATTTACCATTAATAACAAGAGGAAACGAACTTTTCTCATCGAACATAATTGTGTCACCGGGAAGTCCTACGATACGACTGATTTCGATTTTTTGCTTATCCAATGGTACATCTGTCTTTATTTGAGAGGGTCTGTTGAATAACACGATATCGTTGCGTTCTGCCAACTTACTTCCTATCCGAAAGTAAGGAGCCTGCAAGCGTGAAGAATAGGCTTTAATACCAAAAATAGAAATTGAATCGTGTGCAAAAGGAATTGAAAGCAAGGTTTGGGGCAAGCGGATGCCATAACTTAGCTTGGAAGCAATAACATAGTCACCCGGAAGAAGGCTATCTTCCATACAAGAAGATGAGATTCTGTATGATCCAAACAGAAAACAACGGATTAACAGGGCAAAGCTAAATGCGATTGCCACTGTAATCCATCCTCTTATATTTGATCTCTTTTTCAATCAGCGGCCGCTAAATTATCTACCCAATTGAATAATCGACTGAAACGAATCTTGCCATCAAACCAACCTCTGTCTTTGTCCAACGAAAGCCAAACCAGAATTGGTTTTCCTACAATGTGATCTTCCGGCACAAAACCCCAATAACGAGAGTCTGCAGAGTTGTGACGGTTGTCCCCCATCATCCAATAATAATCCATTTTGAATGTGTAAGAGCTTGTTTCTTTTCCATTAATGTATATCTGACCATTCTTTACTTCTAACTGATTCTCTTCATAGACGCGGATAACACGCTCATATAAAGGCAGGTTTTCCGCTGTAAGTTTAATAGAAACTCCTTTGGAAGGAATCCAGAGAGGCCCGTAATCATCACGCGTCCAACCCGTTTGAACTCCAATAGGATAGGTAGAGTTGTCTTTTCTCGAAGGTTCAATAATAATTTGATTTACAAATGGATATGTTTTCAATACTTTAAGAGCATCCTGTGTCAATGGGAGTCTGTAAACAGGAAGTGGGTTACTTTGTTCCAGTTTCTGATCTTCCACAGAAACATTCATAGCACGAAACTGTTGCTCTGTGAAAGTCACTCCGTTTGTTTGAATATAATAACAAAACTGTGCATGTTTCGGAGTATTTTGTTTTTCTCCGTTGATATATACGATATTTTCTTTAATCTGAAGTGTCTCTCCGGGAAGACCTATGCACCGTTTTACATAGTTTTCCCGGCGATCTACCGGACGGTAAACGATAGGACCAAATGCCTCTATGTTTGTATTGACTTCATTTCTTCCAAAAGAATCACAAAGCGTGTAATAATCGGCAGAAGTCTCATATTTGACCGCAACAGTATCACCGGCAGGGAAATTGAAGACTACAATATCGTTGCGTTTGATGGAGCTTATTCCTCCTAAACGTTTGTAGTCAAAGTGAGGGAAATCAAAGTAAGATTTGCAATTCAAAATAGGCAAGGTATGTTGTGCCAATGGGAATGACAGAGGAGTATTGGGAACTCTTGGTCCGTAGCTAAGTTTGCTAACAAACAGGTAGTCTCCTACCAGCAAAGACTTTTCAAGAGAAGAACTTGGAATCTGATAATTTTGAAAGAAGAACGTATTAATAAAATAGACGGCAACCAATGCAAAAACGATAGCATCGACCCATTCCATTACCTTCCTGAAGGCCAGGTTCTTTGATTTCCTCCAAAAACCGTACGGGATAAACTTTGTAAGATAGAGATCTATGATAAGCAGTTCGCCCACCAGAATCCAATAATTGCCCATCCAGGCANCAAATGNAAAATAGAGCAGCGTGGCAATACCAAACTTGATCCACTGTTTTTTAGAGAAGTTCATATCTTTAGATTAAAAAGTAAACATATCTTTCATTCCCAGAAGTCCTATTTTACCACAAGTAAATTCTGCGGCAAGGACAGCTCCCATTGCCAATCCTTTACGGTTTTTGGCATCATGTTTGATGGTGATGGTATCAGCGTCAGATTCATAGTTGATGATGTGAATTCCCGGAACAGCACCTTCACGGATAGAGTGAATAGCCAGTTCGTTGCTGGATTTTTCCACTTCTTTCACCCATTTATCTTTACGGTCAAGGTTTTCGAGGATGCCTTCAGCGAGAGTGATGGCCGTGCCACTTGGAGCATCGAGCTTTTGTGTGTGATGAATCTCTGACATGGATACGTTGTATTCCGGGAAACGATCCATCATTTTAGCAAGGTATTTATTAAGTGCAAAGAAGATATTGACACCAAGACTAAAGTTGGATGCCCAAAAGAAGGTTTTTCCTTCTTTCTCTACTATGTTACTGATTTCATCCCAACGACTTGTCCATCCGGTAGTCCCAGAAACGAGTGCTACTCCAGACTCAAAACAGCGTTTGTAGTTGTCGACGGCAACAGCAGGAGAGGTAAACTCAATGGCAACATCAGCACTTCGGAATGCCTCCGAATTTATGTCATCCATGTTATTGATATCTATGATAGAAACAATTTCGTGTCCGCGGGACAGGGCTATCTGTTCGATCTCTTTGCCCATCTTTCCATATCCAATCAAAGCAATACGCATATTCTTATAGTATAAAAGAGAAATATTAGGCAAAGGTATAAAATATTATCTACTTTTGTCTGTATATAAATGCTAAACATGGAGAAACTCCTGACGTATGTCTGGAAGCACAAATTAATGCTTCAACATCGACAAACCACTACTGATGGCTATATTTTAGAAATCATTGATCCGGGGTTGTATAATTCAGACGCAGGTCCGGACTTCTTTAATGCGAAGATACGGATAGATGGAGTCATGTGGGCTGGTAATGTAGAGATTCATACAAAGTCATCGGATTGGTTCCGCCATCACCACGAAGTTGATCCGGCCTACAATTCTGTCATTCTTCATGTGGTTGGAGAGATGGATCGTGACGCTATTTGTCAGAATGGCCATCATCCGTCTCATTTTGTACTTACTTGTCCTGAGGTTATCAGCTTAAATTATTCCAACTTAATTTCAAAAGAACGCGGTGTGTGTCACTCGAGGCTCTCATTACTCGAGCCAATTCTTATCTCTTCCTGGAAATCAGCACTTCTTACTGAAAGGCTTGAACGAAAGACATCTTCAATTATAGCACTACTGGAGCGAAACAAGGATGATTGGGAGGATGTGCTTTATCAGACTCTGGGGCGTTACTTTGGTTTTGGAATCAACAATGACCTTTTTGAACAACTGGTCCGCTCACTTCCTTTGTCTTGTATCAGAAAGCACCGAAATAATCTGATGCAGATTGAGGCCCTGTTTTTTGGCCAGGCAGGATTGTTGGTTCAGGAAGACCTTCACGACAAATACGCGGAAGACCTGAAAAGAGAGTATGAGTTCTTACAACATAAGTTCGGGCTTACTCCGTTAGAGAATCCTTTATGGAAGATGCTCCGAATCAGACCGAATAATTTTCCGCATGTGCGTATTGCCGAACTGGCAGCATTCGTGCAGAAATCAGAGAACCTGTTTTCTAAGTTGATTGAAGCTGAGACCCTGAATGATTTCCGTTTGCTCTTCAAAGTCGCAGCCTCCCGCTATTGGGATACTCATTTCAGTTTTACTCATGAATCTCCTCGTGAAGTGAAAAGTCTCGGAAAGCTAGCTACAGATGTATTAATCATCAATGTTGCGGTGCCTCTTTTATTTATTTATGGTCGCAACAACGATCGTTCTGACTTAGAAGACCGTGCTTTTCAACTGTTAGAACTATTGCCTTCTGAACAGAATTATATCGTCTATTCGTGGAAATCAGCAGGATTGAAAGTAGAAAACGCTTTGATTCGCAAGCCCTTATTCAGCTTCAAAAAGAATATTGTGATGTAAAAAAATGTTTGTATTGCCGTTTTGGACACAAATTATTGACCATTCCTCCTTTTTATTGATAAAATCCTTATACTTTTGTGGTATGGTAAAAGGATTCAGACATTTAGCTAAAGCAATAATACTTTCAGTTTTAGTTACCTCTTGTGCAAGTATGGGCAATCCTAGCGGGGGTCCGAAAGACGAGATGCCGCCGGTCTTTGTGGGGAGTACGCCGTCTCCCGGACAGTTGAATTTTGATAAAAAGAAGATAGAAATATTGTTTGATGAAAACATTAGTCTTTCGAAACCTCAGGAAAAGGTAGTCATCTCTCCACCTCAAAAAGGCATGCCTGTAATTAAAGGTGGAGGCAAAAGGATCTTTGTAGAAATGAAAGATAGCCTACAGGCAAACACGACTTATACCATTGATTTTAGTGATGCGATTTCTGATTTGAATGAAACAAACTTACTGCCGAATTTTGCTCTTTCATTTTCTACTGGTTCGTATGTTGATTCCCTCATGGTTTCCGGGACTCTTATCAATGCAGAAAATCACGAATTAATACCAAATGTGATTGTAGGTGTTCAGCGTGCCGGAGATGATTCTTTGTTTCAAAAAGAGCCATTACTTCGGATTACCAAGACTAATTCGAAAGGTCATTTTTCTGTTCGTAACATAGCCCCGGGCTCATACAAAGTTTTTGCGTTGAACGATAAAGACCGTAATTATTATTACAGCCAACCAGCTGAAGATATTGCATTCTCTGATTCTCTTGTCGTTCCTTCTTTTGCACCTGAACTGAGATCCGATACCGTTTGGAAGGATTCAATCACAATTGATACTGTGCTGATTGTTCCGTTTAATCATTTTTATCCGGATGATGTGGTACTCTCTCTCTTTAAGAAAGAGTATGCACGGCAGTATCTTGTCAAAAGCGAACGCTTACAGAAAGAAAAGTTTACTCTTTTCATGGCGACCAAATCTGATTCTCTTCCGGTGGTCAAACTATTGAATAAAGAGATCAGGGATGATTGGTTTATCATGGAGCATAACTCTC
>JGI24146J20443_1001966_pt1 | contig 11830 bp, 9 predicted proteins | sample BarGraIncub1131A_FD_20443 | JGI IMG/M metagenome (IMG submission 20443) | reverse complement strand
CACTTGACACTGTGGAACTGATTATGGAATTCGAAAAAGAATTCGGAATCTCTATCCCCGATGATCAAGCAGAAAAAATCACCACTGTAGGTGAAGCGATTACTCATATCGAAGCTGTTGCCAAATAATAAAAGGCAATTAACGTATGGAATTAAAAAGAGTTGTCGTAACAGGCCTGGGAGCCATTACACCCGTGGGCAACAACGTGGCCGAAACATGGTCATCGTTGGTCAAGGGTGTAAGCGGAGCCGGGCCTATTACGCGCTTTGACTCGTCAAAGTTTAAAACAAAATTTGCCTGCGAAGTAAAAAATTTCGATCAAGGCGCCCATTTTGACAGAAAAGAGGCTCGCAAATATGACCAGTTTGCGCAATATGCCGTCATTTGTGCCAAAGAAGCGATTGAAGATTCAGGCCTGGATACCGAAAAAGAGGATCTCGATCGTATCGGGGTAATCTGGGGTGCAGGCATTGGCGGAATTGAAACGTTCGAACAGGAAGTCATCGAATATGCCAAGGGCGATGGAACTCCGCGTTTTAGCCCATTTTTCATCCCGAAAATGATTTCTGACCTTTCCGCCGGACACATTTCCATCATGTACGGCTTCAGAGGACCAAATTTTTGCACGGTTTCTGCATGTGCTTCTTCTTCCAATGCCATTGCTGACGCTTTCAACCTGATTCGTTTGGGTAAAGCGAATGCATTTGTTTGTGGGGGTTCTGAAGCAGCTATTACCAATGCCGGTGTAGGTGGGTTCAATGCTTTGCATGCCCTTTCTACCCGTAATGACGAATACTTGACCGCTTCTCGTCCTTTCAGTAAGAGTCGTGATGGTTTTGTCATTGCTGAAGGTGGAGCTTGCCTGATTCTGGAAGAACTGGAGCATGCATTGGCTCGTGGTGCTAAAATTTATGCAGAGGTTGCTGGTGTAGGCATGTCTGCGGATGCACACCACATGACCGCTCCACATCCGGACGGACTGGGAGCTAAAAATGTTATGATTAATGCACTCGAAGATGCGGAGATGAAACCTGAAGATATTGATTATATCAATGTTCACGGTACGTCAACGCCTTTAGGTGATATTGCAGAAACAAAAGCAATTAAAGCGGTTTTCGGTAAAAGTGCCTTCGATTTGAACATCAGCTCCACAAAATCACAAACTGGTCACATGTTAGGTGCTGCCGGCGCTATTGAAGCATTAGCTTGTGTTCTGGCTGTACAAAACGACATCATTCCTCCCACGATCAATTTCCAGGAAGGTGATGAAGATCCGGAAATCGACTACAAACTGAATTTTACGTTTAATAAAGCCTGCAAACGCGAAGTACGGGCAGCCCTGTCCAATACGTTCGGTTTCGGTGGCCATAATGCCAGTGTAATCGTAAAGAAATGGAAGCCAAACGCTTGATTTCAGATATCCTCATTCAAATAAGGCTCCTGACTGTTAAACAGAAGGAGCCTTATTTGTTATTTCACCGCATTCTGGGATTTTACCCGGTCAAGTTAGAGCTGTATCAGCAAGCTCTTCGGCATAAATCGCTGTCTGTCCGTACGGGCGACGGCCGGCTCATAAACAATGAACGACTCGAATATCTGGGAGACGCGGTTCTCAATGTTATCATCGCTGACATCCTGTTCAAGCAGTTCCCTGCTGCCAATGAAGAATTCCTGACCAAGACCAGAGCGAAGATCGTACAGCGGCATAGCCTGAACAATATTGCCATGGAGCTTGGCCTGAACACACTGATTCTTTACTCAGCCTCTTCGGCACCAGAGACCCATCTTTCCATTTATGGCAACGCACTTGAAGCATTGATCGGAGCCATCTACCTCGACCAGGGTTATCGTCGCTGCAAACGTTTCCTTGAAAAGAAAATACTGGAGCGCTACATTGACCTTGAAGGAGTGGTCAGCACCGAAGAAAATTTCAAGTCCGCCCTCCTGGAATGGAGCCAACAAGAAAAACTCTCAGCTGAATTCCTTTTGACGGAACTTAGCAAAAGTTCCGTCAAAAGCCCTCGTTTCAGAGCGGTGGCGCTCATCAACGGCATCAGTTTCGGACAAGGTGAAGGCCTTTCCAAAAAGGAAGCGCAGCAAAAAGCTGCAAAAGAAGCTCTAATGTACATTAACGACACATCCGTCAACATTGTTGAATTATTGAAGGAAAGTCAACAGCCTGTGGTGGAAGAAATAACGGAACCTGGAAAGGATGAACAGGCATAGCCTTTGCAAGACTGCAAAAAAATAACTATTTTTGGCATCGTTGACCGAAACCAGAAACCCCATGGATTTATTGTCAGGATTATACAGCATGTACCTCAAAGATCGCTTTGGGGAAATACTGGACTTTGCTCAGGATGCAAATGATATCCAAAACGAGCAATTGTCCAACCTTCTGTTGGAAGCTGCGGATACAGAGTGGGGAAAAAAGCATGACTTCAGGTCCGTTTTCAGCTATCAGGAATTCAGAGAACGACTTCCCATTCAACGACTTTCGGACCTGAAGCCTTATCTCGAAAGAATGGGTAAAGGGGAGGTTGACCTCTTATGGCCGGGACTGCCCAAAGACATTGTCTGCTCCATGGGCGATTCGTATGTACCAATCACGGCTCAAGCCATTGAGGAGATTTTTCAGCAAGGTATCAGTGACAGCTTCGCCATCCATCTAAACAAAAATCCAGGAAGCAAACTACTCGAAGGCTTTTCGGCCAACGTCGGAAACGGAGTCGATTTGCCCTATATGAACGAATTGCACGCTTTGCTGCGTGCAAACGAACCCTTTTTAAACTCCTTGCTGAACCTGCCTAAGCGGGTTGGAGATGATAAAGACGGAAATCCCTCCATCGAACTTGTCTTAAAGGAAGCCCTTGGGCAGAAAGTGACCAGCTTTAAAGGGTGCTCTGCCCGATTGCAGGATCTTCTGAAAAAAGCATACCGGAAAACGGGAAAGAAATCGCTGAAAGAAGTATGGCCGGATGCAGAAGTCCTTTTTGTCCGTGGCCCGGCCAATTCGGCTTACCTGCAGAAGTCAAAGGCTATTTTGCCTGAAGGTTTGATTCAGCAAGCGACGTACTGTACACCCGAAGGCCTATTCGGCATCCAGGATGATCCAACGGATGCATCTTTTCTACTCATGCTTGATTTGAGCACGTTTTATGAATTTATTCCAACAGGTGGCACCGATCAAGACATCGTTCCGCTGGAAGATACCGAAGCGGGCATCGATTATCAGATGGTCATTACCAATTGCTCAGGCTTGTGGCGCTGTTGCTCGGAAGGCCCCCGCATCCGTTTTATTTCCATCCGACCCTACCGCTTCATCCTACTTTAGTTTTTTAATTTACCCTCCTATGCAGAACGATTTAGTCCTTTACAATACCCTACATCGTAAGAAAGAAGTATTCAAACCCATTCATGAAGGTCGTGTCGGTCTGTATGTCTGCGGCCCTACCGTTTATGGTGACGCGCATTTGGGGCATGCCCGTCCTGCCATCACGTTTGATCTGTTGTTTCGTTATTTGACCAACATCGGTTACAAGGTACGGTATGTTCGAAACATCACCGATGTAGGACATCTGGAGAACGATGCCGACGAAGGGGAGGACAAGATTGCCAAAAAAGCACGGTTGGAGCAACTCGAACCGATGGAAGTCGTTCAATTTTACGTAAACCGTTACCACCAGGCCATGGAGGCACTCCATGTTTTGCCGCCCAGTATTGAACCACACGCTTCGGGCCACATCATTGAACAAATTGAGTTTGTCAAAAAAATACTCGCAAACGGCTGGGCGTACGAAAGTGAGGGCTCCGTCTATTTTGACGTTGAAAAATACAATAAAACACACCATTACGGCAAGCTTTCAGGCCGCAACATCGACGAGCTGATATCCACCACCCGCGTGCTGGACGGCCAATCCGAAAAGCGGAACAGTGTGGATTTCGCCCTTTGGAAAAAGGCGGCACCGGAGCACATCATGCGTTGGCCCTCACCCTGGAGTGACGGCTTCCCCGGTTGGCACCTCGAATGCTCTGCCATGGGTACCCGCTACCTGGGTGAAGAATTTGACATTCACGGCGGTGGCATGGACTTGATGTTCCCCCACCATGAATGCGAAATCGCCCAATCCGTAGGCGCTTTAGGGCACGAAACGGTACATTGCTGGATGCACAACAACATGATCACCATAAACGGGCAGAAGATGGGTAAATCACTTGGGAATTTCATCACACTGGAGGAATTCTTCGAAGGGAAGCACCAGGCGCTGACTCAGGCTTACAGCCCCATGACCATTCGCTTCTTTATTCTGCAGGCCCATTACCGCAGCACCGTGGACTTCAGCAATGAAGCGCTCCAGGCATCTGAAAAAGGGCTGGAACGGCTGATGAATGCGTATGCCAGACTAAACAGAATTACGGCCTCAGGCACTTCAACTGTAGATGTCAAAGGGCTACGGGAACGTTGTTACGAAGCTATGAACGACGACTTGAACAGCCCTATCGTAATTTCCCACCTGTTCGATGTCAGCAAAAGCATCAACCTGATCAGCGATGGCAAAGAAACCATCAACGCGGAGGATCTAAATGAACTGAAGGAAGTCTTCAAACTTTTCATAGTCGACATCCTTGGTCTTGGCATGGATGAAAAGACCTCCCAATCCATCGGTGAAGGTTATAAAGGAGCCATTGATCTCCTGCTGAACATGCGGATGGAAGCCAAAGCCAACAAAGACTGGGCGACCTCCGACAAAATCCGGAATGAACTGACAGCCCTAGGATTTGAGATCAAGGACACCAAGGATGGTTTTGAGTGGAAACTGGCGAAATAGGTATTATTTCACTGCAGATCTGGAGATAGGATATTTCGTATTCTCCCCTCTTCTGAAAAGCGCTTTGACGAATCCCACCCGTATGGGGGACTCAATTAAAAGCGGAATCCGGTTCTTATCATCCGAAATCCACATTTTAAGCACATCTCCACGCTTGAAGATATTACCCTCGATCATACTGAGGGTGAAAGCGTGTGCGATGTAGAAACCGTCACCATAAAGCTTGACGCGCTCCTTCCCGATGTATGTGAGGTGTACGACATATTCACCGTCATCCAGCCGAACAGGAATATCGAGCCGCTTACCTAGAGCATACATGTCCGGACTTGCAAAACAACGCAAACGGTAAATGCTGGTGACAATGTCAAAACCGCAGCGGGTTGACACCGATTCCTCTGCTGGCTTCCATCCGTGTTTGCGTTTCAATCGAGTAGTGATGCGCCAATCTTCATTTACTTTCCGGAATGTAAAGTCATCTATTCCGTGCCAGTTATCTTCGTGCGTATATTTATATGCCCGGTACGGCGTTAGATTTTGGGTATCGATAAAGGAAACCAGCGTGTCTCGGACTCTGTAGAAAGCATCAAATGATCTATAGGATTTCCCCTGAGCAATAAGCTGATAGGCTGGTTTTTTATTGTACAGCGCCTCTCGGACACGAAACTCGCAGGTGCCGGCAGGAATCCATACAAAACCGACGTTGTAATAAAGTTGATAATCCAAACGCTCACCAGGAACCAACAAATCATTGCTGACGGAACAAAGGTATTGCGCCTGATCGGTTATGGGCAAACACAACAGCAACAGACCAAAAAGAATACGCCTTTTCATCGTTAGTTCTTCTCCTTTTCCTTTTGAATCAATTCTTTGGGTTTTTGATCCAACAAAGGCAACTCCCGGACATTCCAGGGCTCTTCCACATCCCAGTTTGCACGCAGAACCAATGCTTTTGGGTCATAGAATACGCTTTCAGGTTGCCTTCTTTCAGCGTAATTCCCGGTATCCCAGCGGAAATTGCCGTTTAAATCCTCGATGGCACGAAGGTAATAGGTCCCGGGGGCCAGGTTTTTGAAATCGGCCACATTCTTTTCAATAGGAAGCCGACGAACCACTTTATCAGACTTATCCAATAATTCTGCAAAACCAGGAGACTGCAGACCGCTGATCTTAGCAATCAGACGAGAATATTCTTCTTCAGCACGGATTTTGAAGGTTTGGTTGAACATATTGTTCACTTTACCGTAAACTCCTTTGATAGCTGCAGAATCAATAACGAACTTATACTCTGTTTCAAACTTCCATTTGGCATCCAGCAAGAATTCCCTGATTTTCAAAGAATCCCTGTAAAAGGCAAAAGCGGTCTTCACCCAAACCGTATCTTTTTTCACGAATAATTGCGCAGGAGACCCTTGAACATCACAAATAGGTTCCTCCACTTCAAACCGAGGTCTGCAGTAAATATCCATGACACTTTGCAGGGTTGATTTCAACCCAAGGGGTGGCAATACCGGAACGGGTGCGGGTGCCACTTCATCCTTCTTTTCAATTTTGGGCGCGCTCTTTTTTGAGGTTACAGCCTTAGGTTTATAGGATCTTGAAATCAAAGTAAGGGTATCGGTCCAGGGACTCAAGGCGTTCAGGGAGTCCGTTTTCAGATAATCCAGCTTCAGTTTAAGTGTATCCATTTGGGTAACCAACGTGTCGGTTATCCAGTAAGACAAGGTATCGTTTGTCGGATTTTTTTCAAGGATGTACCAATCTTTCACCTCTTTGTTGATCAGGGTCAAGGTGGGCAACGACGCTGCTTTGTATCCAAATGTCAAATTAATCTTGTTTCTGGGTATGCGATCTTTTTTTGCCAGATATTGTCTGCCAAAAACCTCCGTAAAATAGCGAAGAATGACGTTGTCGGGCTTAAAGCAGGTGATGGGGCGCACAATGATCGTATCTACGGTAACGGTGTCTTTCCATATTGTATCGTTCCTGGTACAAGGTTCCGTCCAGGGAATCAGTGCAGAATCCATGAATGCAATGGCTTCACTTGGTTGATTAAATGCGTAATCCCTGTTTTTATCATCCAGTGCATAAACATAAGCGGCTCCCTGAAGTAACCCTTTCAACACAAAACGCCCGCCTTTGGTCGATTTCGTGATGCGTTCAAATGCCTGATCCCGAAAGCAAGAGTCAGCAGGATTGGTGTGCGTTCCGACGATGATGCCGGTCAAGGGATTCAGGTTGGAAGCATCGAGGACATTTCCGGAAATTCGCATGGAATCGATATGGTCTCCTGTTGAAAAGGAAAAGGCATAGTCCCCGTATTTGTTCCCTTCATTGAAATCGACAATGGCATCGGTAAAATCGATTGTATACGTTGTCGCAGGAATCAGACTGTCTGAAAGCAGGACCACGACCTTATTGCCGACCCCTTTAACGACAGGTGCCAGTTTCTGGGGAGGTGAAACAATGACTTTGTCCGAAGGAGACTTTAGCAAAATCAGTTCGTCAAAGGATATCTCGATGCGTTTTTTATTGTAATTTACGGCATTCTCAAGCGGCAGAGAGCCGACGAGTTTAGGAGGTGTTTCATCTTTGGGGCCACCTGTGGGATTACCCACGCTGGCACAAGCCGAAAGCAGAGTCAGGGCAAGCAGGGCCAAACCAAAGGATCCGTTCGTTTTTCTCATAACAACTTCGACGGAGCGGCCCGTCTTACCCGGTTAATTTGTACAGGATTTCGCATAGTCTTCTGATCCTGTGACGCAAATGTACGAGTATTTTGACAAGGTTTTGGCAAGTACTTGGGCATTTTTAACAGTTAGTGAGCATTCTTAAAGGTGCCTGCCTATTTTTTTCTGTATCTTTGACCCTTGAATTTGCAAATTAACAACATTTTATGAAGATTGCTCTGATCGGATATGGCAAGATGGGCCATGAAATCGAACGTATCGCCCTTGAACGCGGACACGAAATCGTATGCACCATTGACATCAACAACCTGGAAGACTTTGACTCTCCGGCGTTTCGTTCGGCTCAGGTAGCCATTGAGTTTACTCGTCCGGAAACCGCGTTGGATAATTACAGCAGATGTTTTAAGGCCAATGTTCCTGTCGTTTCAGGTACGACAGGCTGGCTGGAACATATTTCCGAAGTAAAGGCTGCCTGCGAAAAGGGTCAGACCTTTTTCTATGCCTCCAATTTCAGCTTGGGTGTAAATTTGTTCTTTTCCTTGAACAAGAAATTGGCTGAAATGATGAATGCCTACCCTGTCTATGACGTACATATTAAAGAAGTGCATCATACGCAGAAACTGGATGCTCCTTCCGGCACAGCCATTACGTTGGCAGAAGGGATTCTTGAAAATCTGGACCGTAAAACCTCCTGGGTGAAGGAAGTCGCAAGCAATCCAGAGGAATTGATCATCGCTTCTGAACGGACAGGTCAGGTTCCCGGTTTCCATGAAATCACTTGGGAATCGGATGTTGACACCATCACAATTGCCCACGATGCTAAAAATCGTGCTGGCTTGGCGCTAGGTGCCGTTTTAGCTGCAGAATTCACTGCCGGGAAAAAAGGATTCCTTGGAATGAACGACCTGTTGGGTTTTTAATCAAACATTCACTAACTAAAAAACAGTTGCCCCATGAGCACACCTCTTAAAAGTCGGTTTTCCGCCAATCGTGCCAAATGGATTCGTTTTTCCGTCTGGGCCATCATCACTATCCTTTTCTCTATTTGGACAAGCAGCGGCTGGTGGCTATTGGCACTGCCCTTCTTTTTAGACCTATATATAACTCGTTCCCTCCCCTGGAGTTTCTGGAAAAACTCCAAAAACAAGACGTTCAAAAGCATCATGGACTGGGTGGACGCCATCGTCTTCGCCTTAGTGGCAGTGTACATCATCAACATTTACTTTTTTCAGAATTATCAGATACCCTCCTCTTCGCTCGAAAAATCCCTGCTGGTAGGCGACTTTCTATTCGTGAGCAAAGTGGATTTCGGGCCCAGAGTACCGAACACGCCCCTGGCTTTCCCGTTGGCGCATCATACCCTACCCATCCTGAACTGCAAGTCGTATTCAGATTGGCCTCATTGGAATTATAAACGGGTGCCGGGTCTTTCCCATGTGAAGCGCAACGATATCGTCGTATTCAATTTCCCGGCAGGTGATTCTGTTCCTGTCAACTACACCAATCCTGACTATTATTCCTTGTGCACCTATATGGCACAAGAAAACAATGTAACCACGGATGTGGCCGGCCAATACATCAAGAGTCACCCCGAAACATTTGGGAAGATGATTTACAGACCGGTTGACCGTCGCGAAAATTATGTGAAACGTTGCATCGGTTTGCCTGGTGAAACCATTCAGGTTAAAGACAATGTAGTATTGATAGACGGAAAACCAATTGAAGATCAGCCTGGTGTTCAATTCAATTACTACATTCAGACCAAAGGATCGTATATTTCCGAAGAACAATTCCGTAAGTGGAACATCAGCAAAGATGATCGCTCCATGATAGCCCAAACCGATTACAAAGCCACGATGCTTCCCTTTCACAAGGATGCCAACGGCAAGATGAATCCGGTTTATCAATTCCCAGCCACCAAGTCTGTGATTGAACAGATCCGAAAAAGTGCTGCCATTGATACAATCCTATTAGAACCAGATGTGCTTGGAGAGCTTGAAATCGGAGGCTTGACTTATCCGCTAAGCCCTGAAATCAAATGGAAAAGGGATCATTTCGGTCCACTTTGGATTCCAAAAAAAGGAGCCACCATTGCTTTGACTCATCAAAATCTGCTTCTTTACGCTCGTGTGATCCATAATTATGAAGGCCATAATTTGGTCGTTCGTGACGGAAAAGTCCTAATTGACGGAAAGCCGGCCACAAACTATACTTTTGGGATGGATTATTACTGGATGATGGGTGACAATCGACACAATTCTGCAGACTCCAGGGCCTGGGGTTTCGTGCCTGAAGATCACATTGTAGGCAAACCGATTTGTGTATGGCTGTCACTTGACAAGGACAGGGGCCTGCTCGACGGAAAAATCCGATGGAGAAGGTTCTTCAAAAAAGCATTCTAACTTCTTGACTTCCCGGCCCCATGAAAACCAGACAATGGATTCTGATACTGATTGGTGCAGCCCTGCTAGCATTGACCATCCGTGTTTTCCTGTTTGAAACCATACGGGTTGCAAGTCCGGCCATGTCCGACAGCCAGGAGGTGGGAGACAGGATTTTTGTTGAGAAATGGACCTTAGGGGCTCGAATGCCTATGTCTGTGGGGCTTCCTTTTGCCCCTGACCGCCTTTTCGGCAAAAGGGCCTACATCGCCTTGGGAAAGGAGCCGAAACGCAGTCATGCCTTTGGCAAGATTAAACGGAACGATTTGCTGGCTTTCAATAATCCCACTTCTTTACTTAATCTTGACCGTTCACCCATTCTTTTGAGCCGATGTGTTGGCCTGCCGGGTGAAACCTTTTACCTGAGCAAAGGAAAAACCGTCATCAATGGGATAAAGATTCCAAGACATCAGGACGTTTCCTATTGCTATAGCTTCCCTTTGCCACTTCAGAAAACGCTGCAACAAGTCATGACAGCCTGCAAGTTAAACTGCCCTGTCTATCGGGACAAAGATTCAGGTTTCGTTTATCTGACTCGTCATGAATGGTTTTGTTTGTACCGGATTAGGAAACAGGTGCATCTGGGTCTGAGACTTCGTGTTTCCAAATTCGATGAAATGAAATTGCTGATACCTTCTAAGGGAGGTAAAATTGAATTGAACGACAGCACATTCCAATTGTACGGAGCACTGATTAACCGTTTCGAAGGCATACAGTTGAAGCTAGATACCGCTGGCAACATTCTTAAAAACGGACACAAGGTTCGTTACCATACGTTTAAAGAAAATTACTATTTTCTACTAAATGACCACCAAGGGTATCTCAACGATAGCCGCAGTTTCGGATTGTTGCCCGAAAGACTCATCATCGGAAAAGCCTGGATGGTGCTTTTTTCACCATCCGGCAAGCGCTTTCTGGAAATAATCTAGTATAATGCTTCGATTTCATCGGGTGAAATCGGGAGCCTTTTCCCTGGCATCCGACAACCTGTTTCGGTCACGATGGCATCATCTTCCGTACGAATACCACCTGTTCCGATAAATTGTTTGGCACGCTCGTAATTGACGAATTCAGGCAGGATTTTTTCAGCTTCCCATTTGTGGATCAGTTCGGGCATGAAATACAACCCGGGTTCTACGGTCAGGACAAAGCCCGGTTGAAGGCGACGGCCAAGGCGTAAGCTGCGCAAACCAAACTGGGTGCTTCTGGATATTTCATCATCGTATCCCACGTAGTTTTCTCCCAAATCTTCCATATCATGAACATCCAAACCCATCATGTGTCCCAATCCATGGGGCATGAAGAGGGCCTGAGTTCCAGCAGCGACGGCTTCATCCACATCTCCTTTAAGAATCCCAACAGACTTAAGACCTTCTGCCAGTACTTTGCCGGATGCTAAATGAACATCTCTAAAAAGTATTCCCGGACGAATCAGTTCAAATGCTTTATTATTGGCATCCACTACCATTTGATAGAGCTCCCTTTGCTGAGTAGTGTATTTACCGCCAACGATTGCAGTACGGGTAAAGTCGCAGGAATAATGTTCCAGGGATTCAGCGCCGGCATCGCAAATCACAAAGCGGCCTTTTTCCAGAATGCCCTCGTGACTATGCCCATGCAATACTTCTCCATGCTGTGAAAGGATAGTCGGGAAGGCGAGTCCATAACATCTGGAAAGGGCAATTCCCTCGATCAAACCTGCAATATTGCGTTCGGTTTCTCCGGGCAAAGCCATTTTCAAAGCCGTGAGATGCATGTCATAACCAACGGCTGCGGCCTTCTCGATTTCGGCGATTTCTTCGGCACTTTTTACCGACCGAAGGGCCACAACAGCACGTATCAAGGTTTCAGATGCTTTTTCGCGAAGCTGCAT
>JGI24146J20443_1001964_pt1 | contig 11843 bp, 6 predicted proteins | sample BarGraIncub1131A_FD_20443 | JGI IMG/M metagenome (IMG submission 20443) | reverse complement strand
TATCGGCTTGTGGACCATTACCGACGTAGTACCAGTCTAACTGATAAGGCGTTTTTGCTACTGTTGTAGTAGCCTTTGGTGTAGTTTTGCAGCCTGAAAGGAATGTTGTTGTAGTCAACACAGCAGCTACAATTAAAGCTAGCTTTTTGTTTAGCTTTCTCATTTTTAGTATCCTCCTCAAAAATAATTTATTTTGTATCTTGTACGTACATCTATCATATCATAAGTAAATAGGAAATGATAGATGTTTAGAAAAATTTATTGAAATGGGTTACAACATTTTTCTAAAAAAAAAAACACCCTTAGTTTTAGGGTGTTTTTTTTTTAGAAAATTATTTAGCTTATTTTTGAGTCTTAAGCCAAGTAGCATATTGTGTATTTATATCAGCAAGAATCTTCTGCATTCCAGCAGCATCTAACTTAGCGATATATTTTGGAATATTGACTTTTGGATCAATAGCTCCAACTTGAATACTTGGGCCAAATTCTTTTGATACGTTAACGCATGCAGCTTCTTCATTCTTTACATTATCATCAGTGTAAACGAAACCTGCATCTTTAACTGGCTTAGCAGCATCATTAAAGGCTTTGAAAGCAGCCCATTTTTGTGGATCTTCATTTGAGAATAAATAGGATTTAAATTGATCTCCGAACATCCATGGAGTTCCTGGGTTATAACCTGATTTCTTTCCGCCATCAGTAGCAGGTGCAAAGTCAATTATTCCTGGGCTCTTTACAACATAATGAGTTCCTTCTATACCATAGTCGATTAAGTTTATTAACTTAACATCAGAGTACATTTTATCTACGAACTCTAAAACTCTGTTAGGATCTTTAGCTGATTTAGGAATAGACATCATACATCCCATTGTATCACTAGTACGTAGGAATGGAGTTCCAATTACAGTCTCTTTCCAAGTAGTTCCTGTAGCAGTAGAAACTTCTACATCTTTACCTGGTTTCATTGAGTCAAAAGCTACAAAGTTTTTGCCAGCTTTTCTAAATGGTGTAACATCTGTAACAGTAGCAGCATCTTTAGAGATGTAACCGGCAGTATACCAAGCTCTTGTTACATCAGCTATCTTTGCAAAATTAGGATTAGATGGAGCAGATACATATTTTCCATCAGTTGAATCATGTGGAAGTACAACCATATTACTTGCTTGTGCACTATCATCCATTGTTGTAAAGCCAATAATACCTGTATTAGGTTCAACTGGGAATATTGTTGGCTCTGCATCCTTTATGGTCTTAAGCATAGGTGTAATATCTTCTATAGATTTTACATTCTTAGTTAGATCTTCTAATTTGTACTTAGTAACATAAGCTTGATTAAAATTGAATCCCATCTGGGTAGCTTTTTCTTTGTTAACTGGTATAGAATAATTCTTACCACTAACTTGGCTGTATTCCCAGAAACCACCCTTTAAAGTAGCAACTGCGTGTGGTGCATACTTAGGAGCTAGAGTAGTGATATCAACAAGTGCTTGCTTTCTAACATCATCAACAATCAAGGAACCCCAACCTTGTGCAGTCATTAATAAGTCAACTTTTTCGCCAGTAGCAAGAGCGGTGGTCATTTTTGCTTGATAAGTACCCCAATCATAGCAATGCGTTACTAGCTGAACATTAATGTCTTTTAGTAGAAGAGTTGCTGCAGCATCCACCTTTGCGCTATCAGCTTGTGGACCGTTACCGATATAGAACCAGTCTAACTGATAAGGTGTCTTTGCCACTGCGGCAACAGGTTTTGGTGTAGTTTTGCAGCCTGCAAGAAATGTTGTTGTAGTCAACACTGCAGCTACGATTAAAGCTAGTTTTTTGTTGAGTTTTCTCATGTATTATCCTCCTTAAATATTATATATATGCTAACCAGTAAATCTGGTTTTAGCCTTTAACTGCTCCTATAGTTAACCCCTTAACAAAGTACTTTTGGAAGAAAGGGTATGCTATTACTATAGGACCTATAGCCATAACAGCCATAGCCATACGAACTGTTTCTGTTGGTATTGCGGCTATTACACCAGCTACATTACCACCACCAGCAGCGGAATTAATTTGAGTTAGATACGCTATATTGGTCTGTATCTTTACCATGGTGTATTGTAGACTTAAAAGACCATCTTTATTTATTAACATCATTGGTAACCAGAAATCATTCCAGTAAGTTAAGGTAATAAATAAGCCTACTGTAGCTAGTACAGGTTTTGCTAGTGGAAGAACTATAACCATGAAGGTTTTAAAATCTCCAGCACCATCTATTTTTGCAGCTTCTACAATAGAATCTGGTATTGTTGTGGCGAAGAAAGTTCTCATTATAATAACATACCAACCATTCATTAGATAAGGGATAATCATTGCCCAAATAGTATCCTTTAAATGAAGGACCTGAGTACATACTAAATACCAGGGAACCATACCACCACTAAATAACATGGTGAAGAATACTAAAAAAGTGAAGAAGTACCTATACTTAAATTCTTTCCTAGATATAGGATAAGCAAATAGAGCAATTACTATTAAACTTAAAAAGGTTCCAACTACTGTATTGAATATTGTTATTCCATAAGCATTGATTATAGCTCTTCCATTCAACAAAACATACTGGTAAGAAGCAAAGCTTAATTTTCTTGGAAAAAAACTATATCCATAAGTGTTTATTATGTTCTCATCTGTAAAAGAAACGATCAATGCCAATATTAGTGGAACCAAGCAGAACAATGTATATATCATAAATATGATATTTAATATAAAATTTGATTTTTTTGTTATTGAGTTAGCATTAAATTCTTTCATACTATCACTTCCTTAAAATAAGGCTTTATCTGGATCAATTTTTCTGACTGCAAAATTAGCCAGTAAGACCAGAATAAACCCAATCATAGATTGATATAAACCTGCAGCAGAGGACATCCCTATGTCTCCACTATTCATAAGAGCTCTATATACATAAGTATCTAAAACTTGTGTAACCGAAAATAGTGGTCCTGATAGCATAGGTACATAATAGAATAGACCCAAATCTGCAACAAATATTCTACCCACCGAGAATAATAGCAATATAATAATAACGTTTGATAATAAAGGAAGAGTAATATTAACAATCTGTTGCCATTTTGTAGCTCCATCTAAAATTGCTGCTTCATAAAGCTCTTCATCTATACCCGTTAAGGTAGCTAAATAAATAATACTATTATAACCAGCATATTTTAACACGTTTGCTGCAATTAAGATTAAAGGCCACCAAGTCGTATCCGAATACCAAGAAATCGTCTTAATACCTAAAGGCTGTAAGATTTGTACATTTAATATACCTCTGTCCACACTTAAGAAACCATAAAATAAATAACTCATTACTATCCATGATAAAAAATATGGAAGTAGCATTGCACTCTGATAAAATCTACCAACTTTTTTATTCAATAGTTCATTAAGACCTAAAGAAAATGTTATAGCTATAATGTTTCCTAAAATAATGAAAGCTAAATTATAGCCAATAGTATTTCTTGTAATTAACCAAGTATCTGGTCCTTTTAAGAAAAATTCAAAATTAGTAAATCCCACCCACTTACTTAACATAAAGTTCTCAAAAAAGTTATTACCTAAATACTTAAAATCCTTGAAAGCAACCAAAGCTCCCAGCATAGGTAGATAGCTTAAAAGGAGAATCAAAGCTAAACCGGGAAGTAGCATTATATATAATGCTTTATGTTGAACAATATCTCTTATAAGAGCAGAGAACTTATTCACAGGCTTTTTGACCCTTGGTACGTAATTAACTACCATCCACATCACTCTTTCCTATATTTTTTTAGTCTCAAACTAACCATTAAGTTTTGTTAGATCAAGTTAACTATATTAACATTCTATTGATGTTTTTATAAAAAGTAAATAACAAATACAATAGAAGTGTTTGATTTTTATACAAATAGTTGTTGTAAATATATACATTTGAATTAATTTGAAACATTTATTGAGTTTAGGCCTATAATAAATTATAATTGTACTATAAAATAATTTTAAAAGAATGTAAGGGGTGCTTTCCTTGAAAATTATAAAGAATTATAGAACTCCTGATATATATTCAAAAATATTACGATACATAACATTAGAAATAGTTATAGTTATTGCAGCGGTTTCCATAGCTCTATATTATTCCTTTATTAAGATACAAATTTCAGATATTTATTCATCCTCAAAGGATAGTGTCTCCGAGGTAAGCTACAGCACTAATTTTATGGTTTCCTCAGCTAAATCCTTACTTAGTCAATTAAGTAGTGATGAAAATGTTTCTTTGCTAAGATATTATACCGATGTTCAACAAATTGATATTGATAAAGCCATAAGGATGCTTAAAAATTATAACTATACTATGCCCTTTGTAGATTCAATCTATGTATATAATGCTAGAACAGATACCTTTTATTCTACATTGACTAATAATAATATGAAAAAGAGCTCTGAGTTTGTTGATCAGGATATAATGAACATATTAAAAAATTACAAGGAAATAGATATATCAAAACCATATGCAAGAAAAGTTATGGTAAGCAATTCCAGCGGGGACTATCGGCAATACACAAATGTATTCACCTTTATTTTGAAAGATTCAAGCTCCTCGGAAATTGATAATGCTATAATAGTGAACGTTTCAGAACTATGGGTTAGGCAGGTTATTAATTCCTTAAACAGTAATAAGGGAAATTCTATTTATGTATTAAGTGATAAGGGACAAATTGTAAGCAGTGCAAATGATACAGAAAATTTATCCTATGTTTCTAATACTAGCTATTTTAAACATATTATGAATTCAAAGAATCCCCTTGGATATTTTATAGATGATTTTAACGGAAAAAAGTCTCTAATTACATATGTAAGTACCCAGGGTTTAGACTGGAAATTTATAAGGGTTACGCCCTACAGTATAATAAATAAGAAGCTAAGCTATATTCGAAATAATACTCTAATAATATGTTTAATAATATTATGCTTTGGACTTTTTGCTTCATATATATTATCTAAAAAAGTTTATAAACCAATCGATGATGTGATAATTAAACTAAAAAATTTATCTGATGAAAAAAGTAAAGCCGTTAAACCTTTAAAGGATGAATTCTTGAGAGCTTTAATCTTAAATGAAAATTCCTTTGATTTAAATGTGTATAACAGAAATATCGTAGATTATAATATTAAAATATTAAGCGGACAAAACATATGTATGACTCTACTAAAGATAGATAATTTCTCTGATTTTTGCTTTAAATTTAACAACGAAGACAGAAGTCTATTAAAATTTGGAATAATGAATATTGCCACTGAGCTATTTGAAGGGCTTTATTCAATTGAAACCTTAGATATAGGAAGGGACCATGTGATTTTATTCTTCAATGAAGAAGTCTTAGATGATTCTAAATTATCTCAGATTGATACAATCCTTAAGGAAATTCAAAACAATGTGGAAAAGCTTTTAAATATATCAGTTTCTTGTGCTTTTGGGCCAGAGGGCTATAATGTTTCAGATATATCCAAATTATATATGGAAAGCTTAGATATATCAAATTATAGAACTTTTTTCGGACATAAAAGTATCATATTTTTATGTAAGTTAGATATTAAATTAAAATATGTTTATCCTATCGACTATGAGAAATCGTTGATAGATTCCTTCTTGATGGGAAAAACGGTAGAAGAAAAGAGGATATATGATATTATAGTATGTGAGGGGTTAACCCACTACCATTATTCTAATTTTAATTCTACTATGCTAAGACTAGCTTTTTCAATAAGTTCAGTAATAGAAACCATAGAAAAAGCTAAAAAAATTAAGATAGATTATAGTTTTAGCGAGTTCATTGGAAGATTTAAAGAGTTAGAAACCTTAGCTGAGTATAGAAATCATTTTTTCAATATGTTTGATGAATTATCAAATATGTTAGAACAAAAAAAGATATTTAAGCATGATGAATTAATTGATATTATTATTGGAATAATAAGTAGCAACTTTATGGATGGGAATTTATGTCTTGATAATATAGCAGGGATGGTTAATATGTCTCCAGTTTATTTAGGAAGATTATTTAAGAAGAATGTGTTAAAGTCAGTGTCAGATTATATAAATGATATGAGAATGGAAAAAGCCATTGAGCTTTTAGACAATACAACTATATCAATAAATGAAATAGTTGATCGGGTAGGTTTTTCAAACAGAAGTTATTTTCATACTCTATTTAAAAGAAACTATGGGACAACTCCCACGGGTTACAGAAAAAATTTGAATAACGGAGATAAAACAACAAGTAAATAAATGAGTTAATCTCAAGAAGGGTCTCTTCATATTGTTTTAAGCAAAAAAATGATGTATACTTATTTTGTAAACACGCGTTTACAAACGAGCTTACATCATATTATTTTTAAGGAGGGCATACGAGTAAAGATGAAATACGGATATTTTAATGATGCTACAAGAGAATACATTATCACAAATCCTAAAACACCCACTAAATGGATAAACTATGTTGGAAATCTAAAATTTGGTGGATTTGTAGATCAAACTGGTGGTTCTTTAATTTGCAAAGGGGATCCTGCCTTAAACAGGATTGTTAAGTATCTACCACAACTACCTAATTATGAGTTTAATGGAGAAACAGCTTACATAAGAGTAAAGAAGGATGGAAAAGTAAAGATTTTTTCTCCTTATTTTGTACCAACTTTAGAAAAATATGATTTCTATGAATGTAGAGTTGGTCTTGGCTATTCAAAATACATATCAGAATTTTTTGGTATAAGAACTGAAATAAAAGTATTTGTGCCTGAGAATGAAGCCAGACTAATTAGAGATATAAAAATAATAAATCTTAACGAGTCAGAAATTGAGGTAGATTTAATACCAGTGGTTGAGTATACGCATTTTGATGCTTTAAAACAGTTCACAAACGCTGATTGGGTTCCCCAGACCATGCAGTCAAGATGTATTGAGGAAGCAGAGGGAAAGAAAATATTGACTCAATATGCATTTATGAATAAGGGGAAAAGAACAAACTATTTAACATCAAATCAACCTATTTCTTCCTTTGAAACTGACAGAAAGAAATTTTTAGGAGAAAATGAATTTGGGACTTGGGCTAAACCCTTAAGTTTAAATGAAGAAGAACTAAGTAACTATGAAAGCAATAGAGGAGATAATATAGCAGCGCTGATGCATCATTTAGGTAAGCTTAAGAAAAATGAAAGCAAGAGGGTTATAACTCAGCTTGGTCAGTTCGATAATTTGGAAGAAGAAATGGAATCCATAAATAAATTTAGAGATGAAAAAAAAGTAGATAAAGCCTTTGAGGACCTGTCAAAGTTTTGGGATGGATATTTATCAAATCTACAGGTTGAAACTCCAGATGTCTTAATGAATTCCATATTGAACATACACAATCCTAGGCAATGCTATATAACTAAAAATTGGTCAAGAGATTTATCCCTGTATCAGCTTGGTTTTGGTGGTAGGGGAATAGGCTTTAGAGATAGCTCCCAGGATGTTATGGGAATAATGGGACATATTCCTGAAGAAGGAAGAGAGTTAATAGAAAAGCTTTTAAGTACCCAGAAAATAAAAGGAAATGCTATGCATCAATTTATACCAAGTACCATGATAGCAAGTGAGGGAGATGCCGGAGAAAGAACAGATAGACCTAAGTATTACGGGGATGACCATCTATGGATAGTCCTTTCGGTATGTACCTATATAAAGGAAACCGGGAATGTTGCTTTTTTAAATAAGGAGATTACATTCTATGACAAGGATGAAAAAGGTATGTCCTTAGAAAAGGGAACAGTTTTAGAGCATATTAAAAGATCTGTTGCCTTTACAAAAGGTGATACTGGAACCCATGGTATACCTCACCTTGGCTTTGCTGATTGGAATGATTGCGTAAATCTTCCCACCGGTGCAGAATCTTTCTTTAACGCAAACCTTTATGGGAAGGCTCTTTGCGAACTAATTGAGCTGATGGAGTTTATAGGAGATGCAGAGCAGAGAAATATATATGAAGCTTGGTATAAGGAAATGAAAGAGACTGTAAATAAAGTTGGTTGGGATGGAGAATGGTTCCTCAGATATTTTGATTACGATGGTTCCCCACTTGGCTCTCATAAATGTGAAACAGGACAAATATATTTAAATTCACAATCTTGGGCGGTAATATCAGGATTTGCGGATGAAGCTAGAGGCAAAAGTGCTTTAGAGTCAGTTAATAAGATTCTAAATACTTCAAAGGGTATAAAGCTTAGCTATCCTGGTTATAATGGCTTTGATGATACTAAGGGAGGAATAACCACCTACCCACCAGGGGCAAAAGAAAACGGTGGGATATTTCTACATAGTAACCCTTGGGTTATGATTGCGGAAACAATCCTAGGTAATGGGAACAGGGCATATGAGTATTATACACAGGTTAATCCCGTTTGCAAAAATGATATAATAGATGAATATGAAGTTGAGCCCTATGTTTATCCTCAAAATATACTAGGAGATGAGCATCCTGAATTTGGACTTGGAAGGAACAGCTGGCTTTCAGGAACTGCCTCTTGGATGTATCAGGCTGCGACTAAGTTTATACTAGGCATATTGCCAATCTATGATGGTATAATAATTAATCCTTGTATTCCTGACTTTTGGGATGGGTTTAAAGCAACAAAGTATTATAGAAACGCTACTTATAATATAGAAGTTAAAAACGAAAACCATGTATGTAAGGGAGTTAAAGAACTTATAGTAGATGGAAAAAAGCTTGAAGGCAATAAAGTTCCTATATTTAATGATGGTAAAACCCATCAAGTTAAGGTACTTTTATAAAATTTCAATAGATGAGGTGCAGGGATGAATAGTGAAGAAATCGCAAAGCTGGCGGGCGTATCAAGAAGTACTGTTTCAAGAGTTATCAATAACTATTCAAATGTACCTGAAGAAACAAGAAATAAAGTTTTAGAAATAATTAAAAAGTATAATTACTTTCCCCAAGCCTCCGCAAGAACCTTAGCAGGTAAAGCAGCTAAGATAATAGGACTCATAATTATTGACACTAAGGAAGAAAATGAAGATAGAAGGGTATTTTCCAGTACCTATTTTTCTGAATTTACCAGTATTTTAGTTGACATAGCAAAAAGCAAAGGTTACTATGTGTTGGTTTCAATTGTATCTAGGCCTAGAGACTTTAATACAGTTAAGGAGCTTTTATATAATAAGACCATAGCAGGAGCTGTTTTTATTGGCGGGAAGAATATTGAAGGGTCTATTGAAGATTTAATAATCAGCAAGCAGCTTATTGTGGTTATAGGTAGAAGATTTGAAAAGACTGAGACTAAAAATAAGTGTCTTACTGTTAATCCAGATAATTTTAATGGAGCTTATAATGCAACAAAATATTTAATTGAAAAGGGTCATAAAACTATAGCTCATATATGTGGTGATACAGGCCAGCTCGCTTCCATTGAAAGGTATGAGGGCTATATGAAAGCTTTAGCAGATTTCAATATTATAATCAGAAAGAATCTTATATTCAAAGGAAACTATACAGAAGAAAGTGGTTATGTCTGTGCATATAAACTGCTCTCTACTCAAAAACCAGATGCAATACTAGCAGGGAATGATGCCATGGCTATTGGATGTTTAAGAGCAATAGAGGAGAAGGGCCTTAATGTACCTAAGGATATATCTTTAGTTGGGTTTGATGATATAGAAATAGCAAGATTTATAAGGCCTGCATTAACAACTGTAAGAATACCCGTTTATGAAGTAGCGGACAAGGCATTTCAAAAACTTATTGAAGCTATAGATCAAAGTAGAATAATAGAGGAAACTTATACTATACCTGTAGAACTTATAATAAGGCAATCCGTAAAGGATTCCTTTATATAAAAATATAATTTAGAAAAGAGGGTTTATAAATGAAATTTGGAAATTTTGACGACAAAAGAAGAGAATACGTCATAAACACACCAAAGACACCTTATCCATGGATTAACTATCTTGGATCTGAAAATTTCTTTGGACTAATATCAAATACTAGTGGTGGTTATAGTTTTTATAAGGATGCTAGGCTGAGAAGAATAACTAGGTACAGATATAATAATGTACCAGTGGATAATGGGGGAAGATATTTCTACATAAATGATAATGGAGATGTATGGTCTCATTCTTGGAAACCTGTTAAAAAGGATTTAGATTTTTATGAGTGTAGGCATGGGCTAGGTTATACTGAAATCATTGGAGAAAGAAATGGAGTACGAGTATCACAGCTTGCGTTTGTTCCCTTAAGTTATAATGGGGAAATACATAGAGTAAAGGTAAAGAACACCTCTAAAGTAGTAAAGGATATCAATTTATTCTCCTTTGTAGAATTTTGTTTATGGGATGCAAATGATGATTCCTTAAATTTCCAAAGAAATTTTAGCACTGGTGAAGTAGAAATTGATGGCTCAACAATATATCATAAAACCGAATATAGAGAAAGAAGAGACCATTATGCTTTTTATACTGTAAATGCTGAAATCGAAGGTTTTGATTCAGATAGAGAATCCTTCCTGGGACTTTATGATGGTTTTGAAAACCCTCAGGTTGTAGTAAAAGGAACTTCAAATAATTCCGTAGCCAGCGGTTGGTCACCAATAGCATCTCATAATTTAAAGATGGTATTAAATCCAGGTGAAGAAAAGACCTATGTATTTATTTTAGGCTATGTTGAAAATGCTAGAGATGATAAATGGGAAAGTGAAGGGGTTATCAATAAGAAAAAAGCTCGTGAAATGATTGCACAGTATTGTGATAATGATGCTGTTGAAGCAGGACTCAAGGCATTAAGGGATCATTGGGATTCACTATTATCTCACTATGTACTTGAAAGCTCTGATGAAAAATTGAACAGGATGGTTAACATATGGAATCCCTACCAATGTATGATTACCTTTAATTTATCAAGAAGCGCTTCTTACTTTGAATCAGGAATAGGTAGAGGTATGGGCTTTAGAGATTCCAATCAGGATATTTTAAGCTTTGTTCATCAGATACCAGAAAGAGCAAAGGAACGTATAATTGATATAGCAGCTACCCAATTTGAGGATGGGGGAGCGTTTCATCAATATCAGCCTTTAACTAAGAAGGGTAATTCTGATATAGGAAGCGGTTTTAATGATGATCCNTTATGGCTTATAATGGCAGTTGATGCTTATATAAAGGAAACTGGTGACTATAGTATACTTGAGGAATCTGTAAAATTCGTTTCTCCAGATTCAGATAAGGAGACTAAAGCTACACTACTTCAACATGTAAAGGCATCCTTTGATCATGTTATCAATAACATGGGACCTCATGGACTTCCACTTATAGGAAGAGCCGATTGGAACGACTGCATGAACTTAAATTGTTTCTCCTCTGAGCCAGGAGAGTCTTTTCAGACCTTTGGACCAGATGATGGAAGAGTTGCGGAGTCAGTGCTTATAGCAGGAATGTTTGTGTTTATCGGAGAACTCTATTCTGAACTTACAGCTAAGCTAGGGGATGCGCCTGAAGCTGCAAGAGCTAAGGGCTATGTAGAAAAGATGAGGGAAGCTATAATGACCCACGGCTATGATGGAGATTGGTTCTTAAGAGCTTATGACAATTTTGGTAACAAGGTTGGAAGTAAGGAAAATGAAGAAGCTCAGATATTTATAGAAAGTCAAGGTTTCTGTGTAATGGCTGGTGTTGGTATAGACGGTGGCTTTGCAGAAAAAGCTTTAGATTCAGTTATTGAAAGACTTGACACTAAATATGGTATAGTTCTTAATAATCCTCCTTATAAGAAATACCATCTTGAAAT
>JGI24146J20443_1001951_pt1 | contig 11893 bp, 10 predicted proteins | sample BarGraIncub1131A_FD_20443 | JGI IMG/M metagenome (IMG submission 20443) | reverse complement strand
ACTTTTTGAATGACAGTCTCGGGATGAATGGAGTTAAGACATGCATAGTCGTGACGGAAACAGGGTTTATTCCCAAAGATTGAACAGGGACGACACGCCAGGTCAATCTGAATAGCATTGTCAGGGTCTTGATTAATACCATAAAAGCCAGCGTATGGGTGTGTTGCTCCCCAAATTGAGATAACTGGAGTATCAACAAGCGAAGCAAGATGCATATTGGCAGAGTCCATCGCAAGCATAGCATCCAACTGGCTCATTAACAATAACTCGGTATCCATATTGAGCAATCCGGCAACAGACCGGGTATTGGAATACTTATTTTCCCATCCTTTCAGTATCTCAATCTCTTTCTCTCCTCCACCAAAGAGGAATAATGTGACATCTTTTTGTTTACAGAGAGCAGATATAACTTGCTCCATCTTTTCGATCGGGTATATCTTTCCTATATGTCTGGCAAAGGGAGCGATTCCGATCCACTTACCATTCTTTTCTCCGGTCAATATCCTGATAGGAGTAAGATCTTCGGTTACTTTATCTATTATAGAAGTAAATGAGAGTGTAACCGGATATCCCAAATGTTCGAATACCTCTTGATATCTGGTGATGGAATGCTTCAGCTGTACAAACTTCTTAAAGCGCATACTCGTCAGCTCGTCTTTCTGTTTTCTTCCCTTATGGACAAAAGCGACTTTTGCGCCACTAAAGAAAAATAAGGATCGTAATATCGTAGAACGAAGTACATTATGAATATCAGCAATCTTGTCAAAATGCTCATTTCTTAGTTCCATATAAAGACGGAATAATCCTTTCCATCCGGAATGCCTTCCTTTCGTGTCACACTCCTTGAATGTGACATTAGAAGGCATATTTTTGAAAAGAGGCTGAAGCTTGCTTTTTGAAAGAAAAACAAACTCATCATCTGGATATTGGGTTGCCAGAGAGTAGCATATGGGAATCGCCATGGCAACGTCACCAATCGCAGAGAGCCTGATGATTAAGACTTTTGACATCAGACTTGTTTACTTATTACCGTATAGAACCGGATTTAACGAAGGGTCATTATACATTTTCATCTGTTTGTAAACCTTCATGTATTTTTTCCCGTTTTCGATATCTGCTAAAAGCTGATCTATTGCAGTGGATAGGTCTTTTTTCTGCTCTAACAGCACAATTAGTTTCTCTTGGCATTTGTTGACGTGCGCTTCATCCACATCCATCCTTTTTACTTCTTGATGCATGTGATAAATTTTCAGGGCTAGAATGGATAATCTATCAATTGCCCAGGCAGGACTTTCCGTATTAATTGTAGCATCTGCTGTAGGCTTCACATCTTTAAACTTGTCCCAAAAGTAACTGTCTAATAACTCTACAAGATCTGTTCGTTCCTGGTTAGATGCATCAATACGACGTTTAAGAGTCAGGGCAGCAATAGGATCAATCTGAGGATTGCGGATGATGTCTTCAAAGTGCCATTGAACGGCATCAATCCAATTTTTAAGAAAGAGATAGTATTCAATTGTTTTCACAGGATATGGATTAACCATTTTTGCATCCACATTATCCATTGTGTGATAGTACTCAGTGCAAGCAGTAAATATATTATTGCTTAGTTCGCTAAACTTCATTTTGTATTTGTGTTTAATTAGAAAATAGGATACTGCAAACCGCAAATTTAAAATAGTATTTGCCAATTACCAAAGAAATGACGAGCTAAATCGGATTAATGTGTATTTTTGCATATAGTTTGAATGAAGAATGAAACCAATAATTATTATTGATGAGCATATACCTTATATAAAGGGTATATTGGATGAAGTAGCTTCCGTTGTTTATATGCCTGGAAGACAAATTAACGCAGCCGTTGTAAAAGAGGCGGATGCATTGATAATCCGGACGCGAACACAATGTGATGCTTCTTTACTGGAAGGAAGTCGTGTTCGATTTATCGCCACAGCGACTATCGGTTATGATCACATCGATGTTTCGTATTGCAAGCAAAAAGGTATTAGATGGACAAATGCCCCGGGATGCAATTCATCCTCTGTAAGGCAGTATATTTTGGCTGCATTGTTACTATATTCACGTGAAAAATCATATTGCTTGTCAGGAAAGGTACTCGGAGTTATTGGTGTTGGACATGTGGGTAAAAAGGTAGCAGAAGTGGCAACTCTTCTTGGTATGAAAGTGTTATTAAATGATCCTCCCCGATCTGATGCTGAGGGATCGGCAGGTTTCACTGATCTGCAGACCATTGCCGGTGAGGCGGATATTATATCTATTCATACACCATTGATTCATAGTGGACCTTATCCGACATTTCATTTACTGGATACCGCTTTCTTTGACTCCTTGCAGCGTAAGCCACTTATTATCAATACTTCCCGTGGAGAGTCTATAGCTACTGATGCACTTAAATATGCATCTATTAATAACCGTATCTCAGATATGATTATTGATTGCTGGGAAAATGAACCATCTCCTGATCCATTTATTTTGGAGCATGCATTTATTGCAACTCCGCATATTGCAGGATATTCCGTCGAAGGAAAGGTAAATGGGACTCAGATGAGCCTGGATGCTCTGTACGGTTTTTTTAAAATGAAAGGGCTCCAGCCTATTATTTCCGTGCCGAAACCTTATGACACATTAATTGATTATAATTCTCTTACGCATGTCGTTTTGCGTACCTATAATCCATTCCTGGATAGTATGCATTTAAAACGAAGTCCGGATGATTTTGAATATTTGCGTGAGAATTATCCATTAAGAAGAGAACCTATTGCCTATAATGTAATAAATGTTCCACTTTCCGGCAGGCTAATCCTTCAATCTGTCGGGTTTAACTTATGCGAGTAAAATATTGATTCTAAATGGATAAAGAGTGTTGTTTTTTACCCTCTGTTGCACAATAATAATAAAAGTGTGCATGAACAATGCTTTTTATCGGGAAAAAGTTGCGTATATTCGAGAAAATATAGTTCCTTTGCACTCAATTTTATAATCAAAGTCAATCAATTAATAATTTAAAAATTAAAATCATGGCTGAAATTGCATCTAGAGTAAAAGCGATTATCGTTGATAAGTTGGGAGTAGAAGAATCAGAAGTAACACCGGAAGCAAGCTTTGCAAGCGATCTGGGAGCTGACTCTTTGGATACTGTCGAGTTGATAATGGAATTCGAAAAGGAATTCGGTATTTCAATACCTGACGATCAGGCAGAAAAGATTGGCACAGTTGGTGCGGCAATCTCTTACATTGAAGCGAACGCGAAATAATCATCTAATTTGATTATATGACTTTAAAGAGAGTAGTAGTAACGGGTCTTGGAGCAGTTACTCCATTAGGTTTGAATGTTGAAGAGACATGGAATAACCTGATTAATGGAGTAAGTGGTGCAGGGCCCATTACTTTGTTTGACGCTTCTAAATTCAAGACGCAATTTGCTTGTGAGGTGAAGGGACTTGACATTAATAAGTACCTTGACCGTAAAGAAGCCCGGAAATTTGACAGATATGCGCAGTTTGCAATTGTATCTGCAGCAGAAGCTATTGAAGATTCGGCATTGTCTTTGGACACAGAAGATCTGGACAGAATTGGAGTAATATTCTCAGCAGGTATCGGAGGAATCAAGACTTTTGAGGAAGAGGTTATGGCGTATGATCCGGAAGTCGGACCGCGTTTCAATCCCTTCTTTATTCCAAAGATGATTTCCGATATTGCAGCGGGACAGATTTCTATCAAATATGGATTTAGGGGTCCGAACTTCGGAACCACATCCGCATGCGCATCTTCGACTCATGGAGCCGGTGTAGCTTTTGATATGATACGTCTTGGTAAGGCTGAAGTAATGATTACAGGTGGTGCTGAGGCTTCAATTACTGCTTCAGGAGTGGGTGGGTTCAATGCGATGCACGCATTGTCGACCAGAAATGATGATCCGGCTGGAGCTTCACGTCCTTTCAGCAAGTCCAGAGATGGATTTGTTATGAGTGAAGGAAGTGCTTGTATGGTTTTTGAAGAGTTGGAGCATGCGTTGGCTCGAGGAGCTAAGATTTATGCAGAAGTGGTTGGTGCAGGTGCTTCGGCAGATGCATATCACCTCACAGCTTCTCATCCGGAAGGATTAGGCGCAAAGCTTGTAATGAGAAACGCATTGAATGATGCAGGAATGAAGCCGGAAGATATTGATTATATCAATGTGCATGGCACTTCAACTCCCGTTGGAGATATCTCCGAATCAGTTGCTGTTAAGGAAGTGTTTGGNGATCATGCATACAAATTGAACATCAGTTCTACAAAGTCGATGAGTGGCCATATGCTTGGAGCAGCCGGTGCTTTTGAGACAATGGTTTGTGTACTCGCAGTGTTGAATGACATTATTCCTCCTACAATCAATCATCAGGATGATGATCAGGATCCAGAAATAGATTACAATCTGAACTTTACTTTCAATAAAGCGCAAAAACGTATTGTGAACGCAGCGTTGTCCAATACCTTTGGATTTGGCGGTCATAATGGAAGCATTATTGTGAAGAAGTATTTATAAGAATGTTCAGTAGACTCACAGATAGAATAAAGCTTCTTTTTCGCAAGGAAAAGGAGCTTTATTTGCTTTATAGGAAGATTCTGGGCTTTTACCCGGATGATCTTCATTTTTATCAGGTTGCTTTGTTACACAAGTCTTCTTCTGTTCGTTCGAAAGATGGTCAACTGATTAATAATGAGCGATTAGAATTTCTCGGAGATTCGGTCCTTCANTCTATTGTATCTACGATATTGTACAGACAATTCCGTCAGAAAGGAGAAGGTTTTCTTACTAATATCCGATCCCGAATTGTTCAAAGAGAGACACTCAACCGAATTGCATTTGAGATAGGATTGGACCGTCTGATCAAATCATCCATTATGCTTAAAACTCAGAAGACTTCGATACCGGGCAATGCCTTTGAGGCTCTTGTAGGTGCAATCTATCTGGATAAAGGATATGACGTGTGTTATCTGTTTATTGAAGAGAAAATCATAAGCAGGTATTTTAATCTAAAAGAAATAGTCAAAGAAGAGAAAGATTTCAAATCACAACTGCTGGAATGGGGCCAGCAAAAGAAAATACCGGTACGTTTTGAGCTCATCAGTTCCTGTGTCGATGCTGAAAACAATCCAATATTTGAAACACAAGTATTTCTTGCTGAAATGAAAGCCGGTAAAGGAGAAGGCATGTCTAAGAAGAAATCACACCAGAAAGCAGCCTTCAAAACATTAGATCTGATAAATAACAATGCCTCATTTAAGAGTAAGCTTGAGTCATTACATGCAGAGAACTCTGCAAAAGGATTATCAGATGACTTAATAGAAGCCTCCCAATCTTTCAGTCTGTCACAAACCGAAACAAACACCCATCCGCTCCCCTTGAATTAACAAAGGATTGTCTCGCGTAACGATCTTTAGTTTGCCGGCTACCTCACTCAAAGGTATATCACTTGTTTTTCCATCCACTATGGCTACCATCTTTCCGAAATCACCTTTTGCCGCTAATTCTGTTGCATATCCGCCCAATTGGGTGGAAAGAATCCGATCATAAGGAGAAGGGCTTCCTCCTCGTTGTACATAGCCGAGTACAGTGCTGCGTGTCTCAAGACCNGTGCGTTCAGATATTTCCTGNGATATATATTCAGCAGGTTTCATTTCGTGTTGAGTAGTGATTCCCTCTGCTACGACAATGATAGAATAGTTTTTCTTTTTTTTCACCCTCTCTAATAAATAGTCACATACTTTCTGAATATCATATTCTAGTTCTGGAATAAGAATGACATCACCACCACCAGCCATTCCGGCATGGAGAGCAATCCAACCTGCATGATGCCCCATCAACTCAATAACCATCGCCCTATGATGCGAAGATGCAGTAGAGTGAAGTCTGTCTATTGCCTCAGTCGCGATATTAACGGCGGAGTCAAATCCAAATGAAACATCAGTTCCCCAAATATCATTGTCAATAGTCTTAGGAATACCAATTACGTTAATTCCGTTTTCTGCGAGTAAAGCAGCCGTTTTTTGAGTCCCATTTCCACCGATGCAAAGAAGGCAGTCAAGGCCCATTGCTTGGATGTTATCTTTGACCATCTGAATTTCTTTCTCATCGCCGTTTTTTAGCAATCGCTTCATTTGCTTGTCTCTCGAAGTGCCAAGTATGGTACCACCAGTGTGCAAGAGACCCGAAAAAGAAGACTCAGTCATCATTTTGAAGTTCTTTTCAAGTATACCATTATACCCGTTGAAGATACCGGCTACTTCAAATCCGTGATATGTGATCGCGCTCTTTCCCACTCCCCGAATGGTAGAATTGATGCCGGGACAGTCCCCCCCGGATGATAATATGCCTAGTCTCATATTCCAAATTAGTTGAATGATTCGCAAATATAAGTATTTAATAAATAGGAGCAGGGAGAAAAAGAAGAAAGCATTAAGAAGAGAATTGAAAAAAAAGCGTACTTTTGTGTTTTCAATAAGAAATTAGTCTGAAAATCATGAATATTAGCAAGTTGCTTTGTACCTTTTTTCGATATCGCCTCCATCAGATTGACCGGTACAAAAGTCACAGTAAAGAAATACAAACCAAACAACTGAAGCAACTCCTTTCTATTGCGTCCGCAACGGAGTGGGGATTGAAGTATCGTTATGCGAAGATACACTCTTATGAAGAGTTTTCAGCAACAGTACCCTTGCAAACCTATGAAGACGTGAAGGGTTATATAGAAAGGATGCACAATGGAGAGCAAAATATCCTGTGGCCTTCCGAGGTGAAATTTTTCGCCAAGTCTTCCGGTACGACCAATGATAAAAGTAAATTTATTCCGGTTAGTAAAGAGGCTCTCAAGCACTGTCATTACAGAGGAGGAGCTGATGTTGTCGCACTCTATTCCCGTATGAATCCTAATAATCACTTCTTTTCCGGAAAAGGTTTGATTCTGGGTGGAAGCCATAGTGGCAAATCCTCTGCAAATGGATATCTCACAGGTGACCTTTCGGCTATACTCTTAGAGAATGCTTTCCCGTTGGTCAATTTTTTGCGCGTTCCATCTAAGAAAGTCGCTTTGATGAATGAGTGGGAAAGCAAGATTCAAGCTATCATTGATGATACTGAGCATGTGAATGTGACTAGTCTTTCCGGTGTTCCCTCCTGGTTTCTGACACTTATTAAGAATATGCTTCAAAAAACAGGAAAAAAGAACTTACTGGAGATTTGGCCCAATCTGGAAGTCTTCTTTCATGGAGGAGTAGGTTTTGGTCCATATCGGGAAGATTACAAAGAATTGATTCCGAATGATAAGATGTTTTATGTGGAAACCTACAATGCATCAGAAGGTTTTTTTGGAATACAAAACGAACAGCTTGATCCTTCCATGTTGTTGATGATCGATCTCGGTATCTTCTTTGAGTTTATCCCCATGAGTGTATTTGGCACTGATGAGCAATATACTCTTCCATTGTGGGAGGTAGAACCTGATAAGAATTATGCATTGGTTATTTCTACCAACAGCGGACTCTGGCGTTACATCATCGGTGATACAGTGAAGTTTACCGGTAAGAACCCCTATAAGTTTGTGATCACCGGACGAACAAAGCATTACATCAATACGTTTGGAGAAGAAGTGATCGTTGATAATGCTGAGAAAGCGCTGCTAATGGCAACGGAAGCAACCGGTGCGATTGTCAAAGAGTATACTGCGGCACCTGTCTATATGTCTGCCCACTCGAAGGGGTGTCATCAGTGGCTGATTGAGTTCAGTAAGAAGCCTGAATCCATGGCGGTATTTGCTGAAATACTGGACAATTCACTTCAGGAAATTAATTCCGATTACGAAGCAAAAAGATACAAAGACCTGACTCTCTTACGACTTGATATTATCGAAGCAAAGGAAAATCTTTTTGATGAATGGCTGAAAAAACAAGGAAAGTTGGGTGGCCAACATAAAGTACCCCGTTTGTCCAATGATCGCAAAATAATTGAGAAAATACTAGAACTGAACCAATGAAAACAGTTGCGGGCTCCATTATTTTGTGTCTGATGTGCATTTGTATGTCGTGTTCCGATGTGCTTAAAGATAGATTCGAGGTATCCGTTCATTTGAAGAACTATCCTGACACCCTTCTGTATGTATTCTCAAAATATGGAGATTCAATTCATCCGGATACTTTAAAGATAGGAAAAGATAGTCTCTTTCACTTTGAAACAACAGAGATCGAGACAAGTCTGATTGTCTTCGTATCTATGCACGATAATGGTTTTATCTCTGTATATCCGGATAAGAAACAGTTGATTATATCTGTTGAAGGGGATGCAAACTATCCCGAACTGGTACGAGTGAATGGTGGTGTGCTGAATGATTCTCTGACAATATTTAAGCATGGAGCTGATTCTCTGCTCCGTCTATATTGTACCTACAACCATAAACTGGAAAAGGCGTGGCGGGGAGATAGTATCGCTTTGGCAGACAGTTTGTATGAATCTGAAACCTATATTCAACTACAACGAAAGGTAAACGCGACTGTTGGAAGTTATGTGAAACAACATCCTGCATCAAAGGCTTCTCTCTATCTTGTACGAGACTTTTGTACCATGAAGATCCTTCCGAATGCGCTGGACAGCCTGCTCTTATTGCCTCACGAGTCGCTTCATACAGATCCTCTATTTGTATCACTGAAAGAGATTTCACGGAGTGATAGTGACTCTGTGAAACTCACTCAGTAATGTTAGTAAAAGCATACGCAGCAGCACTGCAAGGGATTAGTGCCAATGTGGTAACCATAGAAGTTAACTGTTCGCAAGGAATTCAGTTCTTTTTGGTCGGATTGCCTGATTCTGCCGTCAAAGAAAGCCATGAGCGTATTGTCTCCGCACTACAGGTCAACGGTCATGCCTTTCCCCGCAAACAACTCATTATCAATATGGCCCCTGCAGACCTTCGCAAGGAGGGAGCAGCTTATGATCTCCCTTTGGCGATAGGTATCATGGCGGCAGCCGAAAAGATACAGTCTGATAGGCTTGCTGATTATATGATGATGGGCGAACTGTCACTGGATGGCACTCTGCAACCTGTCAAAGGGATACTTCCTATTGCAATCAAAGCCCGTGAGATGGGATTTAAAGGACTAATCGTACCCATGCAAAATGCCAGAGAGGCAGCGGTGGTCAACAAACTCGAAGTCTATCCGGCAACCAATATCCAGGAAGTGATCCGTTTCTTCAATGGAGAAGATACTTTGACACAGGAAGTTATCAATACCCGCGAACTGTTTTATCAGCAACAGACTATTTATGATTTTGATTTTTCTGAAGTCAAAGGGCAAGAGAATGTAAAGAGAGCACTTGAGGTTGCTGCTTCCGGGAGCCACAATATAATTCTGATCGGCCCGCCGGGCGCCGGCAAATCGATGCTGGCCAAACGGCTTCCCACAATACTGCCTCCCCTCACTTTACAAGAATCCCTGGAGACAACGAAGATACACTCTGTCGCCGGGAAGGTGAACAATGGTGCAGCGCTGATCACTCAAAGACCGTTCAGGAGTCCGCATCATTCTATCAGTGATGTTGCGATGGTCGGTGGTGGGAGTTTTCCTCAGCCCGGAGAAATCTCTTTGGCACATAACGGGATACTTTTTCTAGATGAATTGCCTGAGTTCAGAAGGAATGTGTTGGAAGTGATGAGGCAGCCGTTGGAAGATCGTAAAATATCCATTTCAAGAGCTCGTTTCTCTGTCGAATATCCAGCCGGCTTTATGCTTGTTGCATCTATGAATCCTTGTCCCTGTGGTTACTACAATCATCCGGACAAACAATGTGTTTGTTCACCGGGAGCGGTACAGAAATATCTGAGCAAGATCTCCGGTCCGATGCTTGACCGCATAGATATCCATGTTGAGATTGCTCCTGTTCCTTTTGAAAAGATATCCGAGTCTGCACCGGCAGAAAGCAGCAATCTGATTCGCGAGCGGGTCATTCGCGCACGTCTTATTCAGGAAGAAAGATATAAGGACGAAGAAGGCATTCATGCCAATGCTCAGATTAATTCCAGACTGTTACACCAGTATTGCCACCCGTCCAAACAAGGTCTGGAACTACTCAGAGTTGCAATGGCACGTCTCTCTTTGTCTGCCAGAGCCTATGACCGTATACTCAAAGTATCTCGTACCATTGCCGATATGGAAGGAGTGGAGCATATAGAGGTTCACCATATTGCGGAAGCGATTAATTATAGAAGTCTGGATCGTGAAGGATGGGGTGGCTAAGTTGCTCAATATTTTCATCTCTACAGCAATTAAATCGCTTCAGATATTTATCTTTGTGCTACAAAATGAATGAATAACAGTCTAAACTTCCAGATATGAAACGCACTAATTATCTATCCCTACTACTTCTGCTAACCTTATCTTTGGCAGGGTGTATCAGCTCAAAATCCATCAGTGTTCAAGATGCGGATCTGCAACAAGCGCTCCGTGCAATCCCAAAGGTAAGCCAGGTCGCCGAAAAGGAATCCAAATCATATTCACAGAAGTATGAACTCTATATCGAACAGCCCCTGGATTATTCCGATGTATCTGCAGGCACTTTCAAGCAGAGAGTATTTGTTTATCACAGAGGTTTTGATCGTCCGGTAGTGCTTGTTACTGAAGGATATGCAGCCGATCGTTATGATAACTCCGGCGATCCGTCGCCGCTTGCTTCTTTGCTGGGAGCCAATGTTGTGGTAGTCGAACACCGATATTTCTCCAAATCAACGCCAGATCCACTCAATTATGATTATCTGACGGTTGAGAATGCTGCCAACGACTTGCATCGTATTACAGAAGCGCTGAAAACTATTTATCCGAAGAAATGGTTGAGTACCGGAATCAGTAAGGGCGGACAAACAACCCTCTTCTACAGTACTTTCTTCCCCAATGACATGGCCTGTTCTGTGCCTTATGTCGGACCATTGTGCAGTTCGGCAGCCGATCCGGGACCTTCAAAGTACCTCGAACAGATGGGAACACCGGAAGAACGACAGAAGATTCAGAACTTTCAGATGGAGGTACTCAAACGGCGTGCACGCTTAGTCCCACTGTTGGAGAAGGCTATTGAGAAGCAAGGGATGAAGATCAGAGTATCGATGGATGAACTCTTTGATAACATGGCGCTGGAATACTCATTTGCTTTGCGCCAGTACAATGAGACTCTGGAGAGCATGCCGCCGTTGGATAGTGATGATCAGACTCTTTTTAATCATTTCATTACGAAAGTAGGTTTCGACTTCTATCGTACTGATGGATGGAACGGTACCTTCTTTGTACAAGCAGTTCGCGAACTTGGTTTTTACACCTACAATATCGAGCCCTTCAAAGATCTGCTGACCATCAAGCAGTGCGATGATTATGTACAACGTGTCCATGTACCTGATGGTGTGAGTTACCCCTTTGATCCGAAAGTCTATAACAAGGTTATTGATTATTTGAAGAAGAATGATCCGAAAATACTATTCATCTATGGAGAGAACGACCCATGGACAGGTGCCGCACCAAAGCTTTCTGAAGGGAAAAAGAATGCGAAAGTATTCATTATTCCGGGAAAAGTACATGATGCCTCAGTGACTTCCCTTCCATTGGAAATGCGGATTGAGGTCGTTCATCAGATAAAGAAGTGGCTAGCTGATTAAGACTTAAACAACAAAAACGCATGCAGTTTCCCTCTGATTTCATAGAAGAGATCCAGCAGTTGTTGGGTGAGGAGGAGTCTCAAAGACTTCTGGGCGCTCTTCAAGAAGCTCCCTCAGTGAGCATCCGTCTCAATCCGTTGAAGCAGATGCTTGTACAGGCAACCAATCAGGTAGCATGGTGCGATAATGGATATTATCTCTCA
>JGI24146J20443_1001950_pt1 | contig 11894 bp, 9 predicted proteins | sample BarGraIncub1131A_FD_20443 | JGI IMG/M metagenome (IMG submission 20443) | reverse complement strand
ACGTGGTCAAGAATTGTTCCGGCCAGTTGATCTTTGGACATCAGTCCGCAGTCACTGACGCTGCCATCCTTGAAAAGCAGCAACGCCCGGTTCGTATCAACATTGAAGCCGGCATCGACCTGACTGACGTCGTTGGCAACGATCATATCAAGATTCTTTTCACGCAACTTCTTTGCTGCGTTTTCGGCCAGCGCATCGGTCTCGGCGGCAAAGCCGACCAGAAACGGACGCGGTGGTACCCCACGTGCCATCTCCCCCAGTCCGGCCAGAATATCGGGGTTTTTAACCAGTTCTATCGTTACTACATCGTCCTTCTTCTTGATCTTTGAACTGTTTCTCACCAGTGGGCGATAGTCCGCCACCGCCGCCGCCTTGATGACCACATCACATTCAGCCACATGCGCCATAACCTCACGCTGCATCTCGACAGCGTTTGTAACCGCGACCACTGTAACACCATCCGGCTTAGCCTGAGCGGTCGGCCCGCTGACCAACAGTACCTGAGCTCCCCGTCGCCGCGCAGCACGCGCCAAGGCATACCCCATCTTCCCCGAGGAGTGGTTACTGATATACCGGACCGGATCAATCTCCTCGCGGGTCGGCCCGGCGGTAATCAGTATCGTTCGACCGGCCAGGTCCTTTTTCGTCAGAGCCACGACAGCCCCCTCGAAGAGGGTTTCCGGTGAAGCCAGCTTCCCTTCTCCTTCCCACCCGCATGCCAGGCTGCCACTGACCGGCGCCTCAAACAGGTATCCCAGGCGGCGCAGCTTCTGTTCATTCTCCTGATAAATCGGGTTGGTAAACATATTGACGTTCATCGCCGGAGCGAATAATACCGGTGCTTTGGTGGCCATGATCGTCGTGGTGAGCATATCATCGGCGATGCCGGCAGCGATTTTACCGATAACGTTAGCCGTGGCCGGGGCGACAATGAACAGATCGGCCCGGTCAGCAAGTGAGATGTGCCCGATCTCCCGTTCGGCAATCAGGTTAAACAGCTCTGTGTGAACCGGATTTGACGATAGCGTTTGAAAGGTAAGCGGCGCGACGAACTCCTGGGCGGCACGTGTCATGATGACATGAACGTCCGCACCCGCCTTGGTCAATAGCCGCAGCAGTTCAATCGCTTTGTAGGCGGCGATTCCACCGCAAACACCCAGAATGATTTTTTTATTCATAAGCATATAAACGGCCCGCCTCAGAAATAGGGGTTAGAACGTTTTTCGTGCCCGATGGTCGTCTGCGGACCGTGGCCAGGATAGGCAATCACATCGTCCGGCAGGGTAAACAACTTGGTGCGGATTGATTCAAGCAACTGTTCATGTGATCCGCCCGGCAGATCGGTCCGTCCGATCGAATCGGCAAAAAGCGTGTCACCGGTGATCACTTTCCGCTCTTCCTCAATATAGAGACAGCACCCTCCTTGAGTGTGGCCAGGCGTATGGAGTACTTTCAGGCGGCACGTACCAAAGAAAATATCCATGCCGTCAACCAGATAGCCATCCGCCTCCGGTGAGTTTTCACCCTGCAAACCATATTTACGGGCAACCTCAGCTGACCGACCCAACATAGGGGCATCAGCTTCGTGGATCAGAAGTCGGGCACCAAAGGCATCTAACGTGAGACGGTTTCCTCCCAAGTGGTCGAAATGACCGTGGGTATTTATTATTGTGTGTATCTTCAACTCGTACTTCTGCACCAGACTGATAATCAGCTCTGCATCACCGCCCGGATCAACCACAATCCCCTCTCGGCTACTTTCGCACGCGACAATATAGCAGTTAACGGATAACGGACCGACAGCAATTGAATCAAATATCATAATTCCCTCACGTTTCATGCACTTCAATAGTATACGCTAACAGGGCCAATCTGAGGCGATTCACGTGTTGTTGACATCCGCCGTGGACATGCTACACTGGCAGCGCAACACAGCAACGGTACAGGGAGAACATGGATGAAAATAGCGACTGTAGAAACAGAAAACTGCATCAGTTGCGGCCTCTGCATATCAACCTGCCCTGCTGTTTTCAGATTTGACAGCAGTGGCAAATCTGAATGCTACGACCCTGCCGGAGCCCCTGAAGCTGAGATTCAGAGCGCGATTGACGGCTGTCCTGTCCAGTGTATCCGCTGGACATAAAACACATACAAGGAGTTATACATTATGGAACGTTGGATCTGCACTATCTGTCAGTATGTCTACGACCCCGCCGTTGGTGATCCGGATCGCGATATTGCACCAGGAACAGCATTTGAGGCGCTCCCTGAAGACTGGTGCTGCCCACTTTGCGGCGCCGGCAAGGATGTCTTCGAAAAAGAATAACAAAAAGCCGGGGCGGGCTTTCATACCCGCCCCGGCACTTTTGTCGTCTCACTTCTTATCGGATTCCTTGATAATATCGACAACCGTTTCGCCGGCTACTATTTTTATCCGCCAGACAAGACCGCACGCCCCGCACTCTTTAACCGGCGAATGTTCCGCCGAAAACCCGTTCGAATGCATATCGATATCAACTTCTGTCCGGCTACCGCATTTCGGGCACTTCATGGTGCTACCTCCAGGGTTATTCCTCTTCGAATAGTTTCATGCCAATTCAGGCATAATAGTTATTATCGCATTAAAAAGTTCGTCCAGATCGGCGCGAGTCATGTCGCCCATATGGGCAATACGGAACGTTTCTCCCTTGATCTTACCGTACCCGTCATCAAACGCAAAACCGGCTTCGCCCAAATTCTTTTTCAGAGCAGCCAGGTCAATCCCGCGACTGTTACGACTGCAGGTCAATGTCTGTGAGCGGTACGCCGCTGCAGGAAATGATGCGAAGCCGCGATCTGTCAGCCAGCCGCGCACATACCCGGCAAGATCGTCATGGCGTGCCCAGCGGTTCTCGAGTCCTTCCGCAAACATCCGCTGCAGTTGACAATCCAGCGCGTAGATCAAGGAGATACAGGGTGTCGAAGGAGTATTATTCTTCGCATCGTTAGCGGCAAACTCGACAAAATCAAAATAATAGCCACGCCCTTCCATGCCGGCAGCCCGTTGAAGCGCTTTTTCACTGGCCGTAAAGACGGCAAGACCGGGCGGCAGGGCAAAGGCCTTCTGCACGCCGAAAATACAGCTGTCGATGCCGAGCTCATCTACCGGGATCTTGAGCGCGCTCATGGACGAGACCGTATCGACAATAAACATGACCTCCGGGAATGCACGCATGACTTCGGCGATCTCCGCCAGAGGAGACATGACTCCCGTTGAGGTTTCGTTATGGATCATCGTCATGCTGTCGTATTTTCCGGTGGCAAGAGCTTTCTCAACCGCCTCGGCGGTAACCGGAGCGCCCCAGTCAAAGCGGATGGCATCAGCCTGCTTGCCGCAGCGCAGCGTGACATCGTGCCACTTGTCGGAAAAGGCGCCGTTACAGAAATTGGCGCAGCGCGTTCCGACCAGATTGCGAATAGCCCCCTCCATGACGCCGAAGGCGCTCGATGTTGCCAGAAAAACCTTGTCGTTCGTGAACAGCAATTTTTTTAATCCGGAGGTAACCCGGCCATGCAGTTCAGCATACTCTTTCATCCGATGGCCTATCATGGGCGAAGCCATAGCCTTCAAAATATCGGGATGAACCTCTACGGGTCCGGGAATAAACAGTTTTTTATGCATGGCTCTTAACTCCGACAGAGGATAATTGTACTTCATCAGCACCCTGTGAAGCTAGCAAATGGGGGGAACAAAGTCAAGATTCTGCAGGTTTGATATAAAAAGAAGTGGGTGCAACTGCAAAACTGTGCTTTAGTTGCCAACAAAAACGTATATGATCAGTATAAAAATGTAGTACAAAACTGTAAATAGCGGTTAGATGATGCTATATAATCAAAAAAATAGTGACTTGTTCCGGATTTGCTGTTCGGCTGGTCACACAGTCGTACCATCTTCATATAAAGGAGTTTATTCATATGTCAAAACGCGCACCAAGCCTCTTCCTCTCCATAGCCGCTTTCGTATTATACATTGTCGGAGGAATCGCTACATTCACAGGTATCGCTCTCGTTCTTCTGATGGGAGGGAGGGATCTTTTCGGCTGGGGAGATGCTAAAGCGATTGGTTACCTTCTCGTTTGCTCAGGTTTGTGCTTTTCAGTTATGGGAGTTCTCTTCCTCCGGTTGGTCAGGAACAGAACTAACGAACTCCTCTGTCAAAGCGTACAACCAAAACAATAACCGTACCCCTGCATTGTGATTTTGTTTTTTTCGGCACAATATTGAATATTTAATATATACAGTTTGCAATTGACGATGCCAGTCTCTGCCTGTATAGTTGCGAGTTAAAGTGATATTTTATCAGTACAGAGGAGCGGTCCCCATGCTAAAACGAGTTTTATTGCTAGCCATTACAGTAAGTGTGCTGTCAGTCGTCTGCGTCGGTGCGGCCGAAACCAAAGACATTAAGTTCAATTTAAAAAATGCCAATCCCGTCGTGTTCAGTCACGAGTTTCATCTAAAACAGTACAACAACAATTGTAAGATGTGTCACGATGCAATTTTTAACCTGAGAGACAAAAAGCGCTATACGATGGCAGAAATGNAAAAAACCAAATCCTGCGGCGCGTGCCATAGCGGTGTAAAAGCATTCAGTGTCGCCAGCGAGAAAAGCTGTTCTCGTTGCCACAATGGTAAGCCTCGAAATGTTTCGTACACAGTGAAAGGCCTTGGCACCGTTGAATTCAGCCATGCGCATCACATTAGCAAAACCGGTGGCGCCTGCAAGGCTTGCCATAATGGCAGCATCATAACCGGCAAAGAAAAGGCCGTAACAATGGCGGAAATGGAAAAGGGGCGCACCTGCGGTTCATGTCACAACGGAAAACGTACTTTTGCTGTAACAGCAAACTGTGATCGCTGCCACAAGACATTAAAACTGAAAGAAATTACATTCAAACTTCATGGCACAACGCCGGCCTCTTTCAGCCACGTGTTCCATACCGCAGTCTACAGCTGTAAAGATTGCCACACCAAAACATTTCCGTATAAAACGCTTGTCGGCAAAACCACCATGGACGATATGTCGAAAGGCAAATCCTGTGGTATCTGCCATAATGGTAAGGATGCATTTGCTTCAACCGGTGATTGCAACAAATGCCACAAAGGCATGAAACCGGCTAAACTGATTTTTAAAGGCAAAAACGGCACCATCACCGGGTACTTCAGCCATGCATTTCATACAGATATCTATAAGTGCAACGATTGCCACACCAAGCTGTTTCCGTATGGCAAGGGCAAACCCTACACCATGAAGCAGATGGAAGCCGGTACTGCATGCGGTGCCTGCCATAACGGCAACAGTGCCTTCTCGGTAAAGGGTGACTGCTTGAAGTGTCATGGTAAACAGTCGTAACAAGGGTTTTGTTGTTACGGTAATTCAATAGTTCCACATTTGTACGGGGTGGCAAACACGGTTTGCCACCCCGTTTTCATCTTGCCATTCCATTTTTCGAAAAAACCAGTATAAAAAAGTGGCAGTTCATATCGTTTCCAAATGCGTAGCCTCAACCTTGTACACATACATGAGCGACAAAAGATGACCCATTGCAGAAGGTTCAGGTGCCTAATCTGCACAAGTTCCCAATTAATTCATTGATTTTGTCAACTCCGCAGTGTATAGACAATCCGTTTGGTGTATACACTCTCTATACACTCTTCACTAAACTCAGCCTCTACTTACATTCCAACTACTCCGATTTCACACATTCTTCAAATTCTACCGTATGGAGGTTTCATTGATGTTGAACAAACTTTGTCGTCTCATCCCGTTATTGCTCCTGTTTGTAGCTGTTGCTCTGCCGGCGGCTGCCGAGCAGGGTATGGCCATCGACCCGGCAACCTGCCTGGGGTGCCACAGCAACAAAATCTCAGTCCACGCTTTTGCAGCTTCTGTCCACGGCAAGAATGCCTGTACCAGCTGCCATGTGGACATTACCGATCTCACAAGACACATGAAAAAAGAGATCAAAGTCCAGAAGGTACAATGCGAACGGTGCCACAAAAAACAGGCCGCCGAACACTATACAAGTGTACACGCCGAAAAAGGTGTCACCTGTGCAGATTGCCATACAGATATCCATACCCATACCTACTGGAAAAATGACAAGCGCATTGCGGTTGCGACATGCATTAAATGTCATGACAGGGAAGCGGTCTACCAGAAGTCGATTCACGGCAAGGCTGTTGCAGCCGGCAACAAGGATTCAGCTGCCTGTGAGGACTGCCATAACCTTCACGCCATCCAGAAACTGGCCGGTGCAAAGGATCACAAAGGAAGAGAATTCCAGACCAAAGTCTGCCTGAATTGCCACAGTGATCATAAGATGATGGCCAGAAACAATGTCACTACTGTAGCCGTTAAATCATTCATGGAAAGCTACCACGGCAAGAATTATCGCCTTGGTTTCCCTGAAAAAGTAGCGGGCTGCGCAGATTGCCATACCGCACACTCGGTATTGCCAAAGGCAGACCCGCAGTCCAGCGTAAATCCTGCCAACCTGGTCAAGCGTTGCGCCGTATGTCATCCCAAGGCGACGCCTCTTTTTGCCGAGTATTATGCACATGGTGAAATGACTGATCGTGATAAATATCCTATCTTGTTCTATACTTTTGTAGCGATGACCGGCCTGCTTCTTTCTACTTTTGCTGTGTTCTGGATTCACACACTGATGTGGATGTTCCGTGGTTTTGTTGAAAACCGTGAGAAAGCAGCCCTACTTAGGGCGGGCACGCATCATGCTGTTATTCCCGATGCACACAAACAGTACCGTCGATTTAACCGCCTGCACATATTCTTGCATCTCCTGGTTATTTCCAGCTTCTTGATTCTTTCGTTGACAGGCCTGCCGCTTAAATTCAACACTCAGACCTGGGCAATAGCACTGATGAATCTGTATGGTGGTGCTGCAAATGCCGCCATACTGCATCGCATCGGCGCTGCAATCACCTTCGTCTATTTTGGCTCAGCCATTGCAATGAGCATCAACTTCCTTTTCATAAGAAAAGACATCAAGGGTAACCCGATACAACGTCTTTTCGGCCCTGATTCACTCTGTTTCAATCTGCGTGATGTCAAAGACGTATTCTTCATGGTCAGATGGTTCTTCTTCAAGGGGCCAAAGCCGACCTTCGAGCGTTGGACTTACTGGGAAAAATTCGACTTTGTTGCAGTCTTCTGGGGTATGTTCGCCATCGGCGGATCAGGCCTGATGCTCTGGTTCCCGGAATTGTTCGGAATGTTCCTGCCGGGATGGGCGTTCAACGTAGCCACCATAGTCCACTCCGATGAAGCGCTCCTGGCTACCGGCTTCATCTTCTCGGTCCACTTCTTTAACACCCACGGACGCCCCGAGAAGTTCCCGATGGACTTTGTTATATTCAATGGACAGATCGCCAAAGAAGAGATGATAGAAGAACGAGGCGATCAGTGGAAACGGTACGAGGAAGAGGGCATCACCGAGCAGTTCGCCTGCAAGAAGACCAGCGGCGTCATGTATGACTTCCTTGTCAAGGGTTTTGGATTCACCGCCCTCTTGATCGGCCTCGGACTGCTGCTGCTTATGATCCTGGCCTTCCTGGGAGGCGGTGGGCACTGATATATATAATTTACTAATTTGAAATGGGGGGGGCGAATCAGCCCCCCTTTTTTTGTCCATCAGGCATGGCGTATGACGCGTAGCTTCAACAGAATTAATTGATGAAGGAGTAGTATCCTGACAGCAGGAGTTGTTAGCGGCCAGAAACAGCTAGCGATATGTGAGACGTTCAAGTAACGGGCGAACGGAATGCAAGCAACAGAAACTGATTGGAAACCAAATATGGGGCGGGAGGACAGTATAATACCTGCGAGGTGCGTCTTGAAATCGGGATACCTCTAACTCCACCATCTACGATATTACTTAGCTGCACGTTTTAAGAGCCTAACTATTGGTAATTGTTACATGTTTCATATATTACCAATAGCACCATTTTGCGAGGTACCGGCAGGTTTCTTCTGCCATTTGCTCAAAGCGAGGGATTCTACGGCAGCCGCCATTCCGAATGAAAATACACTAAAAACAAGCGGCAGACCGTGGGTTCCAAGCAGATCGTAGAGAAACACCTTTATTGCTCCGACAACAGTAACGAAAATGGCTACATTACAGATCTCCTTGTTCTGCCGGAGGTATGCCCATACGATCAGCGCAATGGCCGCAGTATTGATGAGTACGGATTGTCCACAGCGAAGGGCATCGCGCTGCATTTCCGCCGGAACAAACTGCAGTGTCTGATATATCCCGACCCTGATCATGAAGAAGCCGCAGGCCAGCCCGCCCAGCAGCAGCAGGACGGCACTCCGGTCGTTGCGGTCAAAGGCATCGAAAAGAGCGGATTTGGCGGGGACAGGCCACTCTCTGCACCATTGATAATGATATATTGATATGACTGCCAGAAGGCCGGCTGGTAGCATGTTGATGGGATCAGTTGCTCCCGCTCCTTCACCGCGCAGTACTAAGACAAGTGCCACACAGGCGTAAATATTCATCAGATAGGTCGTGACACGTATGCCGCCATTCTCCCAGACACGGGAGACAATCGCCATTGTTATGGCCACCAGCGAGATCACCGGCAAAGAGATGACAAACGCACCAGTTGCTGCAGGAAGTGCCAGGGCGAGCAGGGCGCCACCGGCAAACGCAAAGGTGTTGGTCCCGGGCGCCCCTTCGACGCCGCGCCTGGCACACCAGAACGTCATACTCAGGAGGCTGGCGGCACCCAGCAGGCCAATTACACCGAGAAGGTTCACGTTCATCTGCCATGCTTCGACCACGTGGCGGGCCAAGGTAAAAGCCCATATCACGTTGAGAGTCGGCAGGCTGAAGTCGAATCGGGAGATTTTCTGACGCCCGACGTTAATGATACCAAGTAGAGAGAGGATGATAAAGGTCAGGAAGAAAACCGCCAGCACCGGAAGGTACCAGGCGGGAGCCAGTTCAGGCGGAATTGCCTCTCCCTTGCTCAGCATAATGCCGAGCCTGATCCCCCAGAGTTGCAGCATGACCATGGTGACTATTAGAATTGACCAGCGCAGCCAGGAGCAGCGCTTCAGCTGTGCGGCAAAGTAGCCGAGCACGTTGGCGGTGAAGAGCACCAGAGTGAGATAAGGGAAGAATGGGTGGGGATAATCGATCGCAGCACCGGCGAAGCACATACCGAGGACCCCGACCGAAATTGGGACAAATGCGTTGAACCGTCGGCTCATGAGTGCCATGCCGAAGCCGGTCGCCATCAGAGTGAGGTATGCCGGCACCAGCGGCAGTGATTGGAAATGCATGTGCGTTTCCACCACGATCGACGACATGAGTACGACGCCACAGGCAGCAAAAACGGGGGCTAGAGGGCTTTCCTTGGCGTATTTGTACCAACCGAATATCATCAGTGCCGAGGCGTAACCCATGCCGAGGCCTAATCCGAGTAGTTTGTTAACGAGACCGCTGTCGGTGATGGTCCGCAGAACGAGCGCAATAACCATCAGGAAGCAGACCGTGGCGAGGCGAGGCAGGATCGCATTCCTGCTGGCCCAGCTCAGTACCTCCTCCGATAGTTCAGGCATCTCCTCGACGGAGTAGTTCACTGCCTTTGGTAAAGACGGCTTGCTAGCCGGATGCGCGGGGGTTGGAGCAGCAACTTCGTCGCCAATGTGTGCGGTTAGACGTTCCAGATGCTTCTCAAGCATCTGGATGCGGCTCTCAAGCTCTTTTTCCCGTTTATCTGTCGCCTCATCTGGTGTTGACATCCGCATTCTTCCCCCTCGACAGACATCAGCTCCATAGAATTTAATCGGACATTATCCCACTGTAACCAGGGTGAAACACCCAATCAGTGTGAATCCTTCACCCCGAACACCGGCAGTACTCTTGTCACCAGGTAGAATAGTACAAAGGGCGTGGTGATGACCGTAAGTGCCCCAAACAGTCCCTCTTTGAATAGTTCAATGCTGCTCGGCCAGATGGGCATCTGATATTCCATGAACCCGGAGAACGAGGCGGAGAATGCCTGTCCTCCGATAACAACGTTCCAACGCATCATAAAGACGCCCATCAGTACCAACAAGGAACCAATCAATGCCCTTCTGATGGTCAAGCCTGGCAGCAGAAAGAGAATAAAAGGGAGTACATTCCCCAAACCATACTGGAGAATAAATATTTTGAAGAAATCCTTTTCATATATAACGCTGCGAAGAATATCCCATGATTTGACCGCCGTGTAATTGCGGAAGATCAGGTCCAGCAATTCCAGGGTAATCGCCAATACCATAAACATGAGCAGATATTTGGACGTCATGGTAACCGTAATAATTTCAGCACTTTTAAGTTCATCGGTGGAGGGCAGACGCGGATCGTTCTTCCTTTTCCAAGCGTAAATGAGCTTGCGAAGCTCCATGGTAACAATGTAGGTGGCAATGCAAAGCGCAACCCCAGAGACAACTGCCGAGCAGATGAATATGACCGGCATGAGAGGTGTCATCCAGAGCGCATTGGCTTTTACGGATCCGAAAATAAAGCCGGCATACCCGTGTAGAAAGCAAGCCACAGGTATTCCAATTGCAGCCAGAATTCCTACGGCACGCTCGTCTTTGTGCAGGGCTTCCGGGCTGAGGTCCATCGCTCTCATTGCAAGTATCGAATAGAGAGCAAGTTGAACCGACTCGATAGTACTGCGCCGCTGCTTAGCTCGCAGTTCCAGTATCGTCTGCACAATAAACTGGCGGTACACAAACCAAATCTCCGAAAGTACGATCATTGCATAGGTCGTAAAGACGATGCCGAAGGCTGCGATGGCTGAGGTAAAGTGAGGGGTCATCATTACATAGATCCCTCTCTGTGGCTGCTGCAGGTGCAACATCAGCGGCATCATGGCAACCGGAAGCAGCGCCAGAGAAAATACAAGGGCAAACCGTGCAATCTCTTTTAACTGTTTGACACCGAAGACATGATAGAGCGACGACAGCACAAAGGCTCCTGCCACTAAACCGGTCATGAACGGATACATGACAATCTGAATCGACCAGTAAATATATTCATTGGGATAAACGAAGAATTCCTTTAGAGTCCAAGCCTCGCCGTGTACCATAGCTATTTAACCTCCCTTGAGAGTCCCAGATAAAAAACCTGCGGTTTGGTGCCGAACTCTTCCTTAAGAACATTGACCTGTTCCGATGTGATGATCTTTGTAACGGGATCTTCAGGATCTCTGATATTGCCAATCTGACGCGCTCCGAAAGGACAGGCGTTAACACAAGCGGTCTTCATCCCTTTGGAAATACGGTGATAACAAAAATTGCACTTTTCAGCTACGTGGTACACGGGATGAAAGAAACGTACACCATATGGGCATCCCATGACACAGTAACCACACCCGATACACCACGAGCGATCAACCAGGACAATACCGTCCTCGGTCTGGTAGGTCGCCCCCACCGGACAAACCTGAACACAGGCCGGATTGTCACACTGGTTGCAGAGTTTAGGAACGAAAAAAGCTTTGGCGATCTCTTCCGGATTAATTTCCTTCATACCGTGATGGGCCTGGTCTATTTTCTGAGTTGTAAAACCATCCTTGGCGCCTTTAGGGGAGTCAATACATGTTTGGCCATCCTTTGTAACCACATAACGTTCAACCCATGTGCGGGTGACGTTTGCATCGTACGGCACCTCATTTTCGATTTTACAGGCCTTTACACAAAAACCGCAACCGACACACTTGTGAATATCGACGAGAAAGACCCATCGTACCTTTCCTTTACCATCTCTTTCGGCTCGCAGTCTCTTCGGGTTGAAAATCTCAAGAGCAGTAAGCGGCAGGACGACGCCACC
>JGI24146J20443_1001949_pt1 | contig 11894 bp, 12 predicted proteins | sample BarGraIncub1131A_FD_20443 | JGI IMG/M metagenome (IMG submission 20443) | reverse complement strand
GATGAAAAAAGCCGACACAGCAATGTACGACGCAAAAAGCTCAGGCAGGAATGCATACCAGTTCTATAACGCTGAGATCAACGCCCGGACCATTAAGCGCCAGAACATGGAGAGATTCTTGCGCCAGGCCGTTGACAGAAGCGAACTGGAACTTCTGTTCCAGCCGCAAGTGAGCAGCGAGACGCGTGGCATTATTGGCGCAGAGGCGCTCCTGCGGTGGCGGCACCCTGAACAGGGTCTGCTGCCCCCCGATCAGTTCCTTGCGATCGCGGAGGATAGCGGAGCCATCGTGCCCATTGGTGAATGGGTAATCCGCCATGCCTGCGATCAGGCCCGGATATGGAACGAGAAGGGGTATCCCCTAAGCGTTTCCGTGAATCTCTCAAATCGCCAGTTCCACCAATCGGATCTCATCGAAAAGATTGCCCGGATACTTGCCGAAACAGGCCTGAATTCGCACCAACTGGAGTTTGATATCACCGAGAAGGCCATCATGGCGGATACGGTTTTTTCTCTCCGCAGCATGCACGCGTTAACTGAAATCGGTGTTACCCTCGCCATAGATAATTTCGGCTGTGGTTCATCCTCTATACAGTGGATGAGAAAAATGCCCATTCACAAGGTCATCATAGATAAGAGCTTTGTGCATACTATGTTATCAGAGCCCGATGACCTGGCGGTTATAAATGCGGTCATCGCCATGTCGCACAATCTGAGAATAAACGTGGGCGCAAACGGGATTGAAACGAAAGAGCAANTGTCGGTNATCGAGCGGAGCGGCTGTGATCAACTGCAGGGATATGTAATTAGTGAGCCACTGTCCGCCGATGATTTCGAACGATTTGTAGTAGGCTTTTGACGGGCACAAGCGGGAGTGAAGCACCACCGTTTACGCGGATTTACGCCAGTTAAAAGCGCGCAGTTGGATTTCAGCCAGGTTGTTGGGATTAATGCCTATGGCCGTGAGTTCCGCCGATGCTGCCCCCATATCGAGATCCTCAAGATTTTCCATTACTCGCAGCAGAGTGCCGTAAGGCCCTTCGCGGTCAATCAGGGCAGCGGCTACTTCTTCATTGAGATTGAGGTTTGCGATGATATCTTCGATGGAAACGTCGTAGATGCTCTCCATCAGGGAGAGGATACCGGTCATAAAAGCCCGATCGGCGGATTCGCCGTCAAACTGCAGGAGCGGGTGGATAAAGGCCAACTGTTCCATTACTCCGGCCCTGGTGGCGGCCATGTCAACGAGAGGGTGGTCAAAAGCATCATCGCCATCAGCGGCGAACAGAGCCAGCTGTATCCATCGCTTGATCTGCACTCTTCCGGTCATTGCAATGGCGTGGGCCACACCTTGGATTTTATGACGTTGCCCGAACGCTACCGAGTTAACGAGCATCAACAGCTTGTATGTCAGTGACGGGCTGCCACGGAATGCCTGCTCTATGACCTCGATGTCGGCATCTTCTGCCAAAAGGCGCATCAGCTTGAGGAGAGTCGTCGCATCCTCGTCCATTTTTTTCTTCTTGAGGATGTCCGGCCGGGCAAAATAATAGCCCTGAAAGTAGTCGAAGCCAAGGGTATGACATGCAGCAAATTGCTCGGCACTTTCGACCTTCTCGGCAAGCAGTTTACAGGGATACGGGCGCAGGGACTCTAGTATATCCGGCAGGGATTCCAACGGTGTCAGAAGCAGGTCAATTTTGATAATGTCTACTATGGCATATAATTCGGCAAAGTCCGGGCTGTACTGATGGTCATCCAGGGCCAGGCTGAATCCGGCTTCCTTGAGTGCCCGGCAACGCTCAACCAGGAGTGGTGAAGGCTCAATTGACTCCAACAGTTCAATGACGACATGCTCCTGCGGGAGCAGCTCCAGGACTTCGTCCATCAGCATATCTAAATCAACATTGATGAATCCCTTGCGTCCCCCCAGAAGCTCTACTATTCCGAACGATGCGAGGGTGTTGACGATCACAGTGGCGGTGGCCCGTCCTGCATCCTGTATATCGGCTTCATTCACATCCGTGGAGCGGAAGAGAAGTTCGTAGCCGTAGAGGTGCTCGTTCCTGTCCAGAATTGGCTGGCGACCGATAATGCAGTTTTTGTTCATGCTTCAATCCCTGATGTTAATCAATGTATCACTGTCATTCAGCAGGCTCTGTTAAAGAGTAAGCTGAACATTCTACATACGTTTCTGCCATATGTGAACTACTTTTATAGGATACCATCCGGCACCAGCTTCACTTCCCGCCAAACACTTTGCGCAGGAGATCAGTCGTCTGGGCCACAGGGTTTGTCCTGATCTCCTTTTCCTCCTTGCCCACCATTATGAAGAGGCCGTCCAGAGCCTTGTTGGTTACGTATGTATCCAGGTCCAGCGAGGGAGTGCCTGCCAGGGACGCTAACGGGATAGTTTCGTATGTGCCGATCATCTCTTTATAGGCACGGGCGGTAATCGGCAGCGTATATGATCAGGATCAGCCCAGGTCTGGACCAAACTTCGGCGCTGACGCCAGGGCTTCGCGTATCGTATTGAGCAGAAGCGGCAACTTCAACGGTTTTGTAATATAGTGGACAACTTGTCCGCCACCTTGGAGTTGCGCCATGAGATCGGCGGAGTAGCCACTCATGAAGACAGTCGGGATTCCCGGATTGAGCGCATGTATTTCCCGTTTCATCTCAATGCCGTTTTTCCTGGGCATAATCACATCGGTGAGGATCAGATGGATCGGTTCAAGAGTGCTCCGGAACACGGCAAGCCCTTCTTCGCCGTTCTGCGCAACCAGGATCCGGTACCCGTATTTTTCCAGCATCTTCTTTACGATCTTCCGCACGACCGGTTCGTCTTCCACGAGCAGAATGGTTTCATTCCCCTCCAGCAGTGCGGGCAATCGCTCTTTTTTTGTCATTACTGCTGACGGCTGAATGCAGGGGAGATAAATCCTGAACGTTGTGCCTTCACCCGTTTCGCTGGACACTTCAATGGAGCCGTTGTGACTCTTGACGATCCCATATGCCATGGAGAGACCGAGCCCGGTTCCCTTGCCCACCTCCTTGGTGGTATAGAACGGATCAAATATCCGTTCCAGGGTCTCACTGCTCATGCCGGATCCGGTGTCGGCTATTTCCAGCACGGCACAGGGGACTGCAGGGGGTTCGTTGTGGCAGCCCGGAAGCGGCTGGGGGTGTTCGTCCAGATAGGTCGAAATCCTTACCCCTCCTCCCCATGGCATGGCGTCCCTGGCATTGCTGATCATGTTCATGATCACCTGGTCCAGTTGCCCCCCATCGGCCATGACACTTAGCGAGTATTCGCAGAGGGACACCGTGACGGTGATATCCTCACCGATAATCCGGCACAAAAGTTCTTCCAGCTGCCTGACTCGGCTGTTCAGGTCAATGGCTGTCACCTCAATGCTCTGCTTGCGGCTGAAGGCCAGCAGGCTGTGGGTAAGTCTTGCCGCCCGGTTGGCCACCTTGATGATCTGGTCGATGTAACTCGCGTCCAGCCGGGTGGTGTCGTCCGGGCAACTCCGCAATATCTCCGCATACCCTATGATAATCGTCAGAATATTGTTGAAGTCATGGGCCACGCCCCCTGCCATGGTTCCAATCGCATCCATTTTCTGGGCCTGGCGGAGCTGCTCCTCGGCTTTACGATGCTCGGTGACGTCCGTTCCGATTAACGCCGTCCCGCTCACACGCCCTTCGGCATCATGGAGCCGCGTCATGTTCCAGACTATCTGCCGCAGAGCGCCTGCACGGGTCAGAATGGCATCCTCGAAATGCGGGGAGAAAGCGGATGATGGGTCGGTCGAACCCAGCGTGTTTCTGGCTGTTTCCCTGGCTTCTGGTGGCACAAAAAGTTCGAACCAGTTCCGGTTAATCATCTCCTCGCGCGGCCAGCCGCTTATCTCGCTGATAAAATCGTTGCAGAAAGTGATTGAGTCGTTATTGTCAATGATCACCGCGACCAATCGGACATTTTCCAGCAGTGTCCTGAATTTTTGCTCAGAGGCCTGAAGAGCGTGCTCCGCCTGTTTGATGTCGGTGATGTCGTTTATCAGCGCAAAATACGACACCACAGCGCCCCGATTATCAAGCCGGGGAATAAACGACATGTGCTGAATCCGCTCTTCCCCCAGAATGTTTGCCTTCCGTTCCATGAAGGTAAAACGGCCGGCCAGAACCTGCTCGATACATCCAACCGTGGTCCAGTAAATCTCCTCGCCGATTATTTCCCTGACGGTTGCACCGACGATCTCACGTTCCGGCCGCCCCACCCAGGCCGCGTAGTTGGCGTTGACGTACTGATACCGCTGGTTCAGATCCATATGGGCAATCAGGGTCGGTACTCCGCCGGCAACAATGGCAAGATTTTCCAGAGCATCCTGGCGAGCTGCTCTGGAATTATCAAGAGCAGTGACATGGAATTCGAGTTGGAGCCTCGCTTCCTGCGCCTCACGGGAGAGCTGAGAATAGCGTTTAATCAAATGGTACAGCAGGGCAATGGTGAGAACGATAAAGAGAATGTCTTTGAAGATATTGATCCGGGAGAGGATGGCCGGATCCGGCACGAGATCATGCAGGATGATGTCGGAGGCACCGATCCAGAAGCAACTGAAAAGTGCATATATGGCAACGATTTTTATCGCCACCGTTCGATCCACACTGTAAGAATTAGTAGACATCCATTGCCAGCTTGAGCAACCCGAACACCGCCATACAGACAATCAGCGTAACCATAATGGCAAAACTGCCTGACAACCTGACACAGATGTTCATATTCCTGAACCTCGTTATTATATCATTCCTAAGTACTTAAAAAGTTATGTCCGGTCGTTCAAAATATATAAATTACATATTCGAAACGGCGCCCTTTGCATACACATTATAACTGACAGTTTCTGACAATTGCTGACAATGGAACGGTATTGGGTAAACGGCGTGGTGGGAGCAGCGGAGGGCCGAAACTACCGGTGATTTATAAACCGTTTTTGCCGCAGAGCTGCACGGTGAAGGTGGAACCACGCCCCGCTTCGCTGCTGCAGCGGGCAGTGCCGCCATAAAGTTCGGCGATGCGCTTTACGATATGCAGGCCGAGGCCTGCGCCGGCAATACCGGGTACTTGCCAGATGCGGTAGAAACGGTCAAAGGCCTTTTCGAGCTGGTCAGGTGCAATGCCGATGCCCTGGTCGACTACCTCAAACGACAGCTCACCATCCGGGCCACACCAGCCGCGCACGTGGATGTCTCCACCTTCCGGCGAATATTTGATGGCATTGTCGAGCAGGTTGTTGAGCATCACCTGAATCAGCATTGGGTCACAGCTGTACTGATCGGGGAGCCTGTCAAGGTCGGCGAGAATCAGGTGCTGATCGGTGCCGGCCTGGGCCTGGACAATGGCATTCCGGGCCAATCGGCGGATATCTTCGGACACTATGGCGGGTATCCAGCCGGACGTACAGAGGCGCTCCTCGGCAAGACAGGTATCAATCAGACTGGAGAGACGTTTGGTTGAGGACAGGATGCGCTCGGCATGTATGAGACATTCTTTATCCTTGCAGGCGGTCAGTGCCAGCAGTTGGGCCGTACCGTCGATAATTGACAGCGGGGTACGCAACTCGTGGGAGACGAGCCCCATGAACTGCCGTTGTTCCTCATTCAGCCGGTGTTCGCTGGCAAGGGCCTTGGTCAGCTCCTTTTGAGTCCGCATGCGTTCGGTTATGTCGAAGAAACTGGCGCGGATCAGCATATTGTGCGGCGAAGGCAGACTGACCAGCCGTACCTCACACATGGCTTCGTTCCCGGAAACGCTTCTGATGGCCCGCTCTATAACGAAAACTTTTCCTGCAATGACCTTTTCACAATTTTCACTAAAGCTTGCATCAACCGGCTGGCCATCAGGCTGTTTTTGCATATAAAACTTCAGCGGGCTTGATATCAGCAGAATCTCGCGGCTGCAGCCGAACAACTGTTCCGCCTTGGCATTGGCATCAATGATACGGTCAAGCTGCGTATCGAAGACGATGATCGCCTCCGGCGCCAGGTCGACCAGCAACCGGTTTTGGCTGGCCAGGATATCGTCCTTCTGGTGCAGTTCCTCCACGGCCTGAGCTATGCGCGTTTTAAGTTTTTCGTTAAGTTCGCTACTTTCGGTGAAGGTCACGATCAGGCGACCGAGCGCTGGGCGGGCGGTAAAAACGACCTGTTTGACCGTACCATCCTTGCAGGTGATGTTCAGCGACACCGGTGAGATGGCTGTATCGGATTGCAACGAGGCGCCCTGCTTCGCGCACCAACCGGCAACGATTTCACGAACAACAGTATCGGGATATATCTTCATGAAGCACTGTTCGGTATCGGACATATCGTCAAGGGAATATCCGAATAGATCAACAAAAGCACCGTTCACAAAGGTGCAGCGCCCTTCACGGTCAAACCAGCCAGCGCCGACCGGCATGACGTCCAACAGGGTGCGCAACTCCGCATCATGGCCGGCTGGTGGCAACCCGTTTTCCTTCGGTGTATCTGCACATATGGCTGCCTCTGGCACAACGATAACCGGTTCATCGTTCATGCCCTAACCTCGGCCAGAAAGGCATAGCCCAGATTGTGGCGGGCACGCACCGGCAATTCGCTGGTCGTATCGGCGGACTTAACCTTGCCTCTCAGGCGGCTGACCAGTGTTTCAAGGCGTTTGTCAGCGTAGATATCGTCCGATTGATTGAGCGCCCTGAAGATTTCTCTCCGGGACACATTTGTGCCCGGCGTCTCCAGCAATTTCTGCATCAGGAGGCATTCCTGGGCTGTCAGGTGAATTGTCACTCCCTGTGGGGTTTGCAGCGTCGAGGTTCGTGCCGTAAAGCGCCATCCGGACTGCGCTCTTTTAAATAGCCGTTGGGCCAGGTTTATCAAGGCCGCATTCAACTCCCGGATATCGACCGGCTTGATAAAATACAGGTCGGCACCACTCTCCCGGCCGAGCACCCGCTCGTCCAACCTGCCTCGGGCCGTGACCATCACGATCCCGTAGTTGTGATTTTCGCGAAGGCGCCTGGCGATAGCAATACCATCCTCCCCCGGCAGCCCGAGGTCGAGTATGATGATGTCGGCCGGCGACTCAGCCAGGACTCTGTCCAGTGCCAGGCCGTCACCGACACCACGGGACCGGTGGCCGAAGTAGTGTAACCCGGCCACAAGGATATCGCGCAACTCATGGTTGTCTTCGACCACGATGATACGCAATGACGAAACAAAGGCGCTATCGGTGGCTCTGGTCATCTGTTTGGTTCCCCACGTATGCCGCAAAGAGATAATAACAGTGTTTCAATTTTGAATTATAGTACATGTTGGGCATGAACATGCAAAGAAATTTCTGACAGTTTCTGACATCGCGCAGAGTGATGTGGCACAGCGGAGAGCGGGCACCACCTTCACACATCAGAGGGTTCAGACAGTTTTCTCCAGTTCTCCACTGAATACCAAAAGAAAAAAGGCTACTTCTCAAAAGAAAAGTAACCTTTCCGATTCGTGGCAGCCAATCGACACTACTTCGGCACCCCGGCTCTCTACGTTAGACCCATTGGGCTTTCCGCCCCGCCCTTGCGGGCGGTTTAGAAAGAATCCATACCTGCATGCACGTTGGAGCCAACGAAGGCATCCCCCGAAGTGATGTTGGCGGCCGGTCTTCGTCAGTGGCGGCCTCCACCATCATGGTGCCCACCACCCCTGTGACCGCCATCACGATAGCCTCCCTCTTCCCAGAAGGGGAAAAGGCAGCCGGACAGCATCATGACTGCCACAAGAAGCACAAGCGATACTAGTATTGATGAAATTTTCATTATCTTACTCCTTTTACTGATGTTGGTGTGCATCTGGCTGCTTACTGTTACGAGCTGCTGACCAGCGTGATATTTCGTATCTATTGATACCCCGCGCCCCTAACATCCGGGTGAAGATCGCAAACCATTTTCGGCATAATCTGCGGATCATTCCAACGTTCATATTCTGCGAAGTTAAGAATAATTTTGCAACTAACATGCCAGAGATAACCTGCGAACACCGAGGGGCAAAAACGTGATTATACGGGGGCTGGTCGGTGGAGATGGCACACTGCAAGCGGTAAACTGTCAGCGTAATCCGCCATTATTAACATAACTGCCAAATGCGACGGGCCATAGCACTATTCACATACCCACCCACGACGTTTCGGGACAAAGACGCCGGCAATTCTAGCTAGATGGTGCCAATTCCATCTTACTTTTTGCCTTACAAATTATAGTGAGCGACGCTTGCTGAACAGCAGCATTCCCAGTGGGATCGTAGAGACAACACCCAGCAGCAACAGAGACCAGCCAACAGTCTTGCACTGTTTCTTGTTGAGCCGTTTAGCCAGCAGCAGGCCTGCTCCACCGCCAAGTGCGGCGCGGGTGCCCGCAATCAGGCTTATTTCGGGCAGGGTTAATCTGAACGTTTTCATACCGCCTCCTGTAAACTCTGTTTGGCTATATGCCTTTATGGTATCAAAACTCGCCGGAAGGCGAATCCTCCGTGCCCATATCGGACTGCAGACCCTTTAGATTTGATGTTGACTGATCACTCGGCGGCTCCGGTGGTGGCTGATGTATACCCAGTGGCGCAGGATCTACCTGATCTCCACCCAGCGGCTCTTTTGATGGCTGCAGCTTTCGCTGTGATGTAGTCGTTGGCTTCGCTCTGGCAACTATTGACTTGATCCGGTTCCTCGGAACAGTGGCCTGCAGCTTCTTTGTACCCTGCTTCCTGATTTTCTTCTGTACTGTGGGGGGGCGAATAATGACATTCTCCTCTCTCTGCGCTTTGCTGCTGTAACGGGAAGATAACCGGTCTGGATTGTCGGTGAAAGTAACGACTCCCTGATCGTCGGTCCATGTGTAGATCTCGGTATTGGCGACTGCTGCGCCGCACAGGAGAACCAACGTGAACATAATGATTCGTTTCATGACATCTCCGCACAAAGAGAACGTTTCAATCACATCCTTCAGCTCCTTCGTCGCTATGGTTGCAGAAGTTTAACCGCCCAGATAGTCGTTCTTGTTTTCACCGTCTGTAATTTATCAACCATTTTTGGTACCTATTTGTGAGAAGCGGAGCCGTCATTGACCCATGTGTGCTGACTTTTCTCAGCTTCCCCCGTCATCTTCCTGGCTTGGGTTACGATAGATGCTAATTTTTTCGGGTTCATCCCCGCTATCCTACCCAATCCTTTTTCCTCTGCAGCAGCAACTTTGGCAATTGTGTCATAGCTAGATTCGACCAAACGCTGGGACAGGACTGTCCCAATCCCTTTAAGCTTTTGAAGTTCTTTCATTTGTTTATTCATAGCGTCCTCCTCGTTTTTCATAGTTGCAGCCAGCTATCAATTTGTGGCCCATATTGGCTCTGAAAGCACACAAGTGCCCATATTCTGCTAAGCAGACATGAAGCAACTAAAGTGCCAGAGTAGACCTGCAAACTTTATCAGTGCAACGGATTGATAGTACGAGTAAAAATAAGAAAATAACGTGGGGGATGCCGTGGTCGACGTCAGCTTAATCCGTCAGGTTTGGCATAACTGTCATATATAGCAGGCAGTATAGGGGCAAATTGGCACGGATTATAGGAGTGACGACAATCCGTTTTCACATCAAAAAAACATTTTTGCCGCTCGCTCATGGAAGTAAATTTGTCCGAGAGCTAAGGAGTATGGGAAGTCATAATTTCCCTTAAGTAGAGGTGCTGCTCAATTTGAGTCGGCATCATATTGTTCATTCCGGCACTGTCTTCATGAGTGATGTCAGCCCGCGTATATACTCTACCGCTCTGAAGGGCTGCAATTATGTCAATTTTCTTTGCTTTTCCAGCTTGTAAACCTCTTCTCTTCGCAAGCTCTATTATTTCTCTGAAATTCATGATGAACCTCCACCATACATGCCGATGATAACGGCATCCAGTATGTGTTTGATTGTAAAACTCTGGTGCAATAAAAACACTTCATAAGATTAGAAACAAACTAATCCAGTGACCAAAACTAATACGCATATAAAAATTGGATAAAACATTTGAATTTTCCACCTCTTCTCTCGATTAAAAAAATATTTTCTAATCCGGAGCCCAAATATGCCCCCTATCGACGTCCAAGTTGGCCCACAAGCTGCTCATAACGTACCGATATTACTTATGGATGGGGCAAGCTTGAAAGCCGATCCACACTGCGGAGATTTCTTCGATGAGTATGGTGAGTAATAAACGAAGTCGAAATATGAATCCCCAGCACCGTCGACCAGATGGCACCTGTGCTGAGGACTCGCTATAATGAAATATACTGATTTACTTATGAGACCTGGTTATCGATCGTGTCTCTCTTCTCTCTTTTCGTCGCGACGCTCATCGTGACGCTGCTCACGCATGTCCTGCCGCTCTTCATGGACCGGTGCTTTCATATCATGACGATTTTCACGCTTTTCCCCTGCAGGATTGAATCGTTTCCCCCTGTAATGATCCCTATCTTTCGAGAATGTGCGATATTCACGATCTCGGAATGCATGGATTTTATTGATGTTATACCTGCGGAGCTCGGGAGGAAGCTGACGTTGTCCAACCTTTATCCAGTTACCTCCATAAGAGGATGTGCGATACCAGCCGCCTCCCCTATAGACATAGTATATGCCGGAACTGTAGAACATGTCGTAGGGTACGCCGACAGCAACACCAAAGCCCAGCTCAGACGGATAGATAAAATCTGGTGGTTGCGAGATGACAATCGGCGGACCTCCCACATTTAGGTTAAAAGAAAGACCATCTGCCTGAGCCATTGAAGCGGCCCCGAATAAGACCACTGCTGATGCAACCGTTAATAATTTTTTCATACTTTCTCCTTTCTGGTTAATTGTATTACTGATCGTGTCGGTATGAGCAACAAACCGTCGCCACCAAATCCTACAGCACAGTAAAGCATAACTAGTGCCAACTGCCTCGATTACACACAACGTCATGATTTTAAGCGGATTCACAGTATGCACGAACATTATGGCATAGGTTGTAAACCTGTATATGCTCTTAAATCCGCCGTATATGGAGTGTCGGCCACCAGATATAACAGGTTCTCCGTCTCTCTGTTGTCCCTCACCGACACCATGATCCTTGAATGGCGTGACTACACACGCAACGACTACCGGTACTGGATTGCTATGAAGATGACGGGTTGTCGCGAAGAAATGAAATCGAAAGTTTTATCATAATTAAGAGTGGAACAAACCGGGGACTGAGTTTCTATGCCGCTACCTTTAGCGCCGTTTGCTCATCCGATCTCATTCCGGGGAACTATCGGCTGAAGCTTTTCCGCAGGTCGTTGTTCAGAACTGTACATGAATTTGCAGGAGCAGATGTTCGGATTCCGGGCTGAGATATGTTTGCAAAAAGAGTGATTCAAATTGACGATCCGGTATTCTGGAGTAAGCTTTTAAAGGAGGGGCAAGAGCCGTTATTGGACCGATTTTACGTTTTCGGGGGATGGGCAATGATCGCCAGAGAAACTACACTAAGAGGAAATTTTGAAGATGATGACTGATGTTTTTATCTGCGGCATCTAGTCAAGGTAACGAATTGCAAACCAACATATGTGACGGCAGGGAACACTATGACTCGATATGTTTTTAAATCGCTGGCCATTTTGACGATACTACTCGCGACAACGAACGCGGCCTTTGCTGATTCCTCGCTCAACTATACGGTGTCAATGGGTGAAGCAATTACCAAAGGATTGCAAGCAAACGTAACCGTCTTGACGGCGGGAGCAAAGGTCGAAGAAGCTGATGGCAGCCGGCAGAGACGGTTGTCGGCGTATCTTCCGCACATACATATTGAAACACCAA
>JGI24146J20443_1001947_pt1 | contig 11899 bp, 5 predicted proteins | sample BarGraIncub1131A_FD_20443 | JGI IMG/M metagenome (IMG submission 20443) | reverse complement strand
CCGTGGCCACTTTTGCAATTCGGATGATTCCGTAACTCATATGTGCTCCTCTTCTTTTCGAAACAGCAGCCGTCACTCGTTACCAATCGCTTTAGCTTCTCGGATAAGTGTCCTGAGCGTCATGGCGGCAGCCTTAGCGGTGCTGTCATCCCACATGAGTACGTCTGCAATTTCGTTTTGCGTCGTGATCTCCTCGATCATGGCTTCGATCAATTGCAGCTCCCACGAATTTTCGTCCAGAGTCAGAGTGATTTTTTCGCTCATGCTGTTCTCCTTTTTCTTGTGCGTTGCCCTCTCGGGATGCCGCCGCAGGCATACTTCATTCAAAGAACGCCCCCTCAAAGGCGGTGCGTACTTTGAATGAAGTATAACACAGTAGACTTTGCTTCGCAAAATCCTTGTGCCCTGCGGGGCTAAGGGCGCTGCCCCGGAATCCTGGCGGATTCTTTCCCTTTTCGTATCGATCGGCACAAACCTTTTCAAAAGGTTTGATAAACCTCTTAAAAGAGATGAATATTCCGGACTTTGAAAAACCGAGATCCGGAAGTTCAAAATTCGAACTTCCGGATAAGTTGTCCTTTAATAAGTGTCAATCTCACTTTTCAAATAATATATTGTGATTAAAGATGGTATTTTGTTAATTGTGGTAGACTGTTTTCAGGAGGGCAAAAGGTATGGAGAAAGAACTGCTCACAGTATCAGAATATGCAAAACATTTAAACGTAAGTGTTCAATCAGTTTATAAACAATTAAACGGAAAATTAAACCCATATTTAGTAATTGTTGATGGCAAGAAAATGCTTGATAAAAGGGCATTTGAATCAAGTAAAGAAGAAAAAGAAATCAAACTGGATTCAACCAACCGTTTAATCAACAATCTTGAGTCTGAAGTTGAAATGTTGAAAGAGCAACTTCAGATAAAAGACAAACAAATAGAAACACTTGTGGAACAGATCAGCACCTTTCAACGGCTGCTCGATCAACAGCAGCAGTTACATGCAGCTGCGCAGCTTTCTTTGCCAGAGAAGAGCGAAGTAAAGAGTGGCTGGCAGTTCTGGAAAAAAGATAAAGGATCATCAAAAATGTAAATATCAGATAAACAGATCAATTCAAAATAGAATGCTTGTTTATAAGACAAATAACAGTCATAGCCACCCTTTCAAAGGGTGGCTATTTTATCAAAATGAAGCTATATTTTTTTTGATTGAAACATACAAAACAATATGTGGGGTTTGCAAGATTATGTTTTATAAAATAACAGCGGCAGTTTTTACATGTCTTTCCATGGTAATTTTGAGTGTACGGGCGATCTGTATTTCCATTCTTTTTTCTTCTGTGGTTCAAGCAGGCTCTCCCGTAACCGATTCATCGTGTACTACAATAACTGCAATATTTGATAACAACACTCATTTGATAACTTTTGCTGTTAGTTCATTTATAATCGGCCTGGGGTTTTTTTGATTGGTTTTTTTAGTCGCAAAAAAAGTCGTGAATTTTTTCACGACTTTTTTGTAAAAATTATTTGTAAAATTTAGAAGACTATTTTGATGTTGGTGTAACATCTTTTTTTGGTTTAGAAAAACATCTTTTTTTAATAAACAGTACAAGCAAAATAGCAATTGCTATATATATCGCTACATTTAAGAGGGTCCAAAATCCAGCAAACCAATATTCAAACAATGCTAACACCTCCAATCAGTATGATTATATCACTTTTTACAACGAACAAACATAAGTGCGATACACTTGAAATGATAGGAAATTTCCTATTCCTTCAAGAAAAATGTATGCTGTTTCCGTTCCATATACCGTAACGGTGAGCGTCTTTTTTGTGCTACTGATGTTTGATGAATAACTTGTTTGCACATATGAAAAGCCAAGTGTCAAGCCTGTTATTGATGAATTCACGGCATCACACGATTTAAACGTGTTTGTAGAATTGTAATATGTTGCTGTAATATTTGCCCTGAGGAACAGCGTCGGTCCTAGCGCGCTGCTACCACTCCATACCTTCTGCGTTGTTGTGGCAGTAGTTGCTGCCAGAGTAGCTGCGAAAGTGGTTTTAAGGGAATTTTCATCCGTCGTGGTTAGTTGCGTTACAACAGACGCTGTTGCGCTAATTTTTAAATATTGTTCTTTAATCATCGATTCAAATTCTGGAAGTGAAACTTTACGGCAAAAGGCGGCTCTTTGGGAAGGCTCTACATTGAAAGTACATCCGTATTTCTTTGCGATATTTAGATACATCGACCAAGATGTTGTTTCAATTCCGAAATTTGAAGAAGCGGTGGATGTGGATAATTGATTTTCATTTGCAGCCAAAGCAGGCAATGACAGGGATGAGACGGTGATCAGGACTGCAGTCACAACTCCCAAAATTCTTCTCTTTTTAAACATAACACCCTCCTGTTAATTTATACTGTTTGTTCCTTCAAATTTGTTCTATTCTTTTTCCTGAACAGTCGATAATACCCCCTTTTTATTTATTTCTCATAACATATAACGTTTTTGAACGATCTTTTGTTACAGTTTTAATCAAATATTTTTATTATTTTTAGGACAAAGATAACACTCGCATTAAAAAAGGAAAGGATGAAATGTTTTCATCCTAGTCACTGGATGATATCTTGTGCCTTGCGGGACCAGTGGCGCTGTCCCGAAATCCCGGCGGATTCTCCCCGGTACTCGTGCCGGACGGCATCAGTTTTTTAAAGGAGGGGGTTAACAATCTTTTCCTGTAAACAAAAAAAGTCTATCCTCGACGCATGTGCCGAAGATAGACTTCATTTGCAAAAACTAAAAAGGGGCTGCTATTTTTTTATTTCCTTCTATCAGGCGCAGCAGCTTGCACTTCCTGAAAAGACCGAACGCAAGCCATGGCAGTTCTGGAAAAAGTCTTAGTTCATAGAAATTCCTCAATCGTGGTTTGACTTGGCATGAAGGAAACTACTTCGGAATAGTCGATAGGCTTTTTTGCTCGGTTATACTTTTTCTCTAGTTCGGCAAGTTCTTGAGATTTTTTTTGTTTTTCTCGTATGGCTCTTATCTCTACCACTGTTGGCATTTTTTTTGGAGACACAACTTCAGCCGGCAAATTGTCTAACACCGTATCTTGATTAATAGACCTTCTCGAATATTCTATTCGTGTGTCTGGTGCGCACATTTCAAACGTCAGGGCCACAATCTTTCTGTCTTTTCTCTTTGGTTTGAAAGCTACCAGAAGATCCGTAAAGTTACAGATTTCAAGAATGCCAGCATCTAAAATCCGTCTTCTAAAATCTTCATATTTGGTATACGTATTAGGTTCAACAAAAAGCAGTTTTCTTAATTCTTCAACAGAAACGTCCCACTTTCCTTGTGCTTCATGACTTTTGATCAGTTCATACAATCTCAAGCTGTATTGGCTCTTCATAGGAAGAACGTTTACAAGCTGATATTGTACAAATCTGTCTTGGATCTGGAGTAGATAGGGCGCCATTTTATCATCAAAGCGAACCGTAACCGTTCCTTTTCCTCGTTTAATAGCCACTTCATCGAGCCATCTCATTAAGACAATCGTATCGTCCACATCGCCCAATTCCACCCACATTGACTTGTCTGAAAGCTTCTGTAATGCGTCTTTCAATCCTTTCATGTTTTTCCCTTGCCGTTTATCTATTCCCATGATGTCACACAAATCTTTTATATCTACAGTAATATCCTGAAACTCAACGTCTTTCATAGAATCGATCTTTGAGATCAGATACATAATTGTTTTTTGCTGTACAAGGTCAAGCTTATAACGTGCTTTTTGTACGATTTCATTTTGCTTAACTACGTTTAGGGCGCGTTCCTTTTTGACTCTTCTTTTTTCCATGAAAATACCGCCTTTCTCCTAGAAAAATAGCACTCTTTTCAATTCATGTCAAAGAAAATACGAGTCATGAATTTGCGTACTTCTTGTCCTGTTTTCATGTTTGCGTACCTTTTGTCATGAATTTGCGTACTATTTGTCATGAATTTGCGTACTATTTGTCATGATGTGGATAGTTTTTCCTTACAGCCCCAGTCGTTTCCGGGCGCCTAAAAAGAAGAAAAAGAAGAAAAAGTTATTTATATAGTTATAGTCAGCTTTTCACTCAAGGAAAGCGTGTCAACAAATTTCCAATGTTACTTTTTTTCTTGATTTTTGTGTATATATTAATGAGGAAACGAAATAAGAAATAAATTAATAAAGAACGGAGAATAATGTGGGCAATACGAAGAAAAGGGGGGGAAAATTATGATCATAAATATTTTGATAAATCTAAATGTGTATATCACTATTAAGGTGTCTATTTCAATCTTTTGTATTTTTTCAACAATACGGCTAATCAGCAAAACAAGAAGATACCAGCAATAAAGGACGCATGGAGGGTGGAATAAAGCGCTGCAGCCGTTTGTTCCACCCTCTGGATCCTTTTTGACTAATTAAACAAAACAACTATTTTGTCAACCACGGAAAAAACAAAAGAAGCCCTATTTGCAGGCTTCTTTCGGTTTTTGTTTTTTTTGGAAAGGTCATTTGGCTCATTATTCATGTTTTTTTGCATGATTATGCAGAAAAACGGGAAAAATAAGCACTATCAAAAAGCAAGCAAGGTTACCGGCTGCGGCCGCGTTCCTCTCGCTGAAGATCCTTTTGCTTTTTTTGAAAGGCTTCAAACATACCGGATAAATCCAGATCGGTTTTGGGAATGACTTCCTGGTTTATAAATTTTCGCAGCTCATCGTGTTTTTTGCGCCAGGAGTTTTCTTCCATTCTCTTTTCAATCGGCATTTCGTACCTGTCCATCTGTTCAGCAAGTTCCTGCGTGATCCCCTTAAGCAGAGCTGCTTTCTCGGAGGTCTCTTTTTTTACGGATTGCAGAAGTAAGGAGTTCAAAGCAATTTTCTTGCTTTGCCCATCCAGAAACTTTTCATTTTCTCCTGTTTCAGAACTTTGGCTGCGGATTTGGTCGGCCAAGAGTTCCTTTTTGTTTTCCAATCCGCTCACAGAGCCAAGCAGCTCTCTGTAGCCGATTCCCAGCTGTTGGACGCTTAACGTCTCCTGCTCCTGCTGCCATGCGGTTTTTTGGCGCGTGAGAGCCGATTTAAGGGTAGTCTTGTCGGTGGAGAGGTCTTTCACTTCTTTCTGCAGGGAAATCTTCTGTGAGGACAAAGACAGCAGCTCGGAACGAACTGTTTTTGTGTCTTCGTCCAGGGACACTTTTTGATTGCCCCAGGTCGTTTTTTCCTTTGTAAGCTCCGCCTTCTCTTTTTCCATCGTCTTTTTGCCGGCAAGAACAACCCGGGCCGCTTTGTTCTCTTCCTGTATCCGCTTCCAGTCGTCTTTGGGCACGAGTATAGAGTCTGAAAAGAGTATTTCACGTGTTTTGACCGGGGTCATGCTTCTGGCGGCTTCCAGAGCCCTTCCGGCCGCTGCTGTCTCCGCCTTAAATTCGGTCACGGTCAAGTTATATTTCTTTTCTCCGGTCTCGGTTGCTTTTTGCCCTCGCTCCAAACCATACCTTTTTCCGACATGCTGAAAAAAATCATCATGCAGCCGGGACAGGTCTTTCTGGAAGCCAACCACATCTTTGGCGGACAGGCGTCCGTCCTTTGTCACGGGAACAAAATCGACGTGCATATGCGGCGTGCGTTCGTCCATATGTACCGTAGCAGCTATCATATTTTTCCGTCCGTACCGGTCGCAAAGAAACGCATAGGCCGTATCAAAAAAATCCTTCGTTTGTCCTGGCGTCAGGGCATCAAAAAAGGGGGTGTCCGAAGTTACAAGAACCTCACACATTTTGACAGCATCTTTGCGGATCGTCTTGGTGTCTTTTCGTTCCATCCGCAGGACTTCACTGATCCGCTTATGGTATGGCAGCTGTTCCAGGTATCCCTTTTCGAGAGGGAGCTGCCGGTTATTCTCCGACCGCGAAAAGTCGATGTCCGGATTAGTATTGGAATGGTCACTTTTTCTTTCGTTGTGTATCTGTGCGCCGCCGATCGCGCCCGTGGCCACTTTTGCAATTCGGATGATTCCGTAACTCATATGTGCTCCTCTTCTTTTCGAAACAGCAGCCGTCACTCGTTACCAATCGCTTTAGCTTCTCGGATAAGTGTCCTGAGCGTCATGGCGGCAGCCTTAGCGGTGCTGTCATCCCACATGAGTACGTCTGCAATTTCGTTTTGCGTCGTGATCTCCTCGATCATGGCTTCGATCAATTGCAGCTCCCACGAATTTTCGTCCAGAGTCAGAGTGATTTTTTCGCTCATGCTGTTCTCCTTTTTCTTGTGCGTTGCCCTCTCGGGATGCCGCCGCAGGCATACTTCATTCAAAGAACGCCCCCTCAAAGGCGGTGCGTACTTTGAATGAAGTATAACACAGTAGACTTTGCTTCGCAAAATCCTTGTGCCCTGCGGGGCTAAGGGCGCTGCCCCGGAATCCTGGCGGATTCTTTCCCTTTTCGTATCGATCGGCACAAACCTTTTCAAAAGGTTTGATAAACCTCTTAAAAGAGATGAATATTCCGGACTTTGAAAAACCGAGATCCGGAAGTTCAAAATTCGAACTTCCGGATAAGTTGTCCTTTAATAAGTGTCAATCTCACTTTTCAAATAATATATTGTGATTAAAGATGGTATTTTGTTAATTGTGGTAGACTGTTTTCAGGAGGGCAAAAGGTATGGAGAAAGAACTGCTCACAGTATCAGAATATGCAAAACATTTAAACGTAAGTGTTCAATCAGTTTATAAACAATTAAACGGAAAATTAAACCCATATTTAGTAATTGTTGATGGCAAGAAAATGCTTGATAAAAGGGCATTTGAATCAAGTAAAGAAGAAAAAGAAATCAAACTGGATTCAACCAACCGTTTAATCAACAATCTTGAGTCTGAAGTTGAAATGTTGAAAGAGCAACTTCAGATAAAAGACAAACAAATAGAAACACTTGTGGAACAGATCAGCACCTTTCAACGGCTGCTCGATCAACAGCAGCAGTTACATGCAGCTGCGCAGCTTTCTTTGCCAGAGAAGAGCGAAGTAAAGAGTGGCTGGCAGTTCTGGAAAAAAGATAAAGGATCATCAAAAATGTAAATATCAGATAAACAGATCAATTCAAAATAGAATGCTTGTTTATAAGACAAATAACAGTCATAGCCACCCTTTCAAAGGGTGGCTATTTTATCAAAATGAAGCTATATTTTTTTTGATTGAAACATACAAAACAATATGTGGGGTTTGCAAGATTATGTTTTATAAAATAACAGCGGCAGTTTTTACATGTCTTTCCATGGTAATTTTGAGTGTACGGGCGATCTGTATTTCCATTCTTTTTTCTTCTGTGGTTCAAGCAGGCTCTCCCGTAACCGATTCATCGTGTACTACAATAACTGCAATATTTGATAACAACACTCATTTGATAACTTTTGCTGTTAGTTCATTTATAATCGGCCTGGGGTTTTTTTGATTGGTTTTTTTAGTCGCAAAAAAAGTCGTGAATTTTTTCACGACTTTTTTGTAAAAATTATTTGTAAAATTTAGAAGACTATTTTGATGTTGGTGTAACATCTTTTTTTGGTTTAGAAAAACATCTTTTTTTAATAAACAGTACAAGCAAAATAGCAATTGCTATATATATCGCTACATTTAAGAGGGTCCAAAATCCAGCAAACCAATATTCAAACAATGCTAACACCTCCAATCAGTATGATTATATCACTTTTTACAACGAACAAACATAAGTGCGATACACTTGAAATGATAGGAAATTTCCTATTCCTTCAAGAAAAATGTATGCTGTTTCCGTTCCATATACCGTAACGGTGAGCGTCTTTTTTGTGCTACTGATGTTTGATGAATAACTTGTTTGCACATATGAAAAGCCAAGTGTCAAGCCTGTTATTGATGAATTCACGGCATCACACGATTTAAACGTGTTTGTAGAATTGTAATATGTTGCTGTAATATTTGCCCTGAGGAACAGCGTCGGTCCTAGCGCGCTGCTACCACTCCATACCTTCTGCGTTGTTGTGGCAGTAGTTGCTGCCAGAGTAGCTGCGAAAGTGGTTTTAAGGGAATTTTCATCCGTCGTGGTTAGTTGCGTTACAACAGACGCTGTTGCGCTAATTTTTAAATATTGTTCTTTAATCATCGATTCAAATTCTGGAAGTGAAACTTTACGGCAAAAGGCGGCTCTTTGGGAAGGCTCTACATTGAAAGTACATCCGTATTTCTTTGCGATATTTAGATACATCGACCAAGATGTTGTTTCAATTCCGAAATTTGAAGAAGCGGTGGATGTGGATAATTGATTTTCATTTGCAGCCAAAGCAGGCAATGACAGGGATGAGACGGTGATCAGGACTGCAGTCACAACTCCCAAAATTCTTCTCTTTTTAAACATAACACCCTCCTGTTAATTTATACTGTTTGTTCCTTCAAATTTGTTCTATTCTTTTTCCTGAACAGTCGATAATACCCCCTTTTTATTTATTTCTCATAACATATAACGTTTTTGAACGATCTTTTGTTACAGTTTTAATCAAATATTTTTATTATTTTTAGGACAAAGATAACACTCGCATTAAAAAAGGAAAGGATGAAATGTTTTCATCCTAGTCACTGGATGATATCTTGTGCCTTGCGGGACCAGTGGCGCTGTCCCGAAATCCCGGCGGATTCTCCCCGGTACTCGTGCCGGACGGCATCAGTTTTTTAAAGGAGGGGGTTAACAATCTTTTCCTGTAAACAAAAAAAGTCTATCCTCGACGCATGTGCCGAAGATAGACTTCATTTGCAAAAACTAAAAAGGGGCTGCTATTTTTTTATTTCCTTCTATCAGGCGCAGCAGCTTGCACTTCCTGAAAAGACCGAACGCAAGCCATGGCAGTTCTGGAAAAAGTCTTAGTTCATAGAAATTCCTCAATCGTGGTTTGACTTGGCATGAAGGAAACTACTTCGGAATAGTCGATAGGCTTTTTTGCTCGGTTATACTTTTTCTCTAGTTCGGCAAGTTCTTGAGATTTTTTTTGTTTTTCTCGTATGGCTCTTATCTCTACCACTGTTGGCATTTTTTTTGGAGACACAACTTCAGCCGGCAAATTGTCTAACACCGTATCTTGATTAATAGACCTTCTCGAATATTCTATTCGTGTGTCTGGTGCGCACATTTCAAACGTCAGGGCCACAATCTTTCTGTCTTTTCTCTTTGGTTTGAAAGCTACCAGAAGATCCGTAAAGTTACAGATTTCAAGAATGCCAGCATCTAAAATCCGTCTTCTAAAATCTTCATATTTGGTATACGTATTAGGTTCAACAAAAAGCAGTTTTCTTAATTCTTCAACAGAAACGTCCCACTTTCCTTGTGCTTCATGACTTTTGATCAGTTCATACAATCTCAAGCTGTATTGGCTCTTCATAGGAAGAACGTTTACAAGCTGATATTGTACAAATCTGTCTTGGATCTGGAGTAGATAGGGCGCCATTTTATCATCAAAGCGAACCGTAACCGTTCCTTTTCCTCGTTTAATAGCCACTTCATCGAGCCATCTCATTAAGACAATCGTATCGTCCACATCGCCCAATTCCACCCACATTGACTTGTCTGAAAGCTTCTGTAATGCGTCTTTCAATCCTTTCATGTTTTTCCCTTGCCGTTTATCTATTCCCATGATGTCACACAAATCTTTTATATCTACAGTAATATCCTGAAACTCAACGTCTTTCATAGAATCGATCTTTGAGATCAGATACATAATTGTTTTTTGCTGTACAAGGTCAAGCTTATAACGTGCTTTTTGTACGATTTCATTTTGCTTAACTACGTTTAGGGCGCGTTCCTTTTTGACTCTTCTTTTTTCCATGAAAATACCGCCTTTCTCCTAGAAAAATAGCACTCTTTTCAATTCATGTCAAAGAAAATACGAGTCATGAATTTGCGTACTTCTTGTCCTGTTTTCATGTTTGCGTACCTTTTGTCATGAATTTGCGTACTATTTGTCATGAATTTGCGTACTATTTGTCATGATGTGGATAGTTTTTCCTTACAGCCCCAGTCGTTTCCGGGCGCCTAAAAAGAAGAAAAAGAAGAAAAAGTTATTTATATAGTTATAGTCAGCTTTTCACTCAAGGAAAGCGTGTCAACAAATTTCCAATGTTACTTTTTTTCTTGATTTTTGTGTATATATTAATGAGGAAACGAAATAAGAAATAAATTAATAAAGAACGGAGAATAATGTGGGCAATACGAAGAAAAGGGGGGGAAAATTATGATCATAAATATTTTGATAAATCTAAATGTGTATATCACTATTAAGGTGTCTATTTCAATCTTTTGTATTTTTTCAACAATACGGCTAATCAGCAAAACAAGAAGATACCAGCAATAAAGGACGCATGGAGGGTGGAATAAAGCGCTGCAGCCGTTTGTTCCACCCTCTGGATCCTTTTTGACTAATTAAACAAAACAACTATTTTGTCAACCACGGAAAAAACAAAAGAAGCCCTATTTGCAGGCTTCTTTCGGTTTTTGTTTTTTTTGGAAAGGTCATTTGGCTCATTATTCATGTTTTTTTGCATGATTATGCAGAAAAACGGGAAAAATAAGCACTATCAAAAAGCAAGCAAGGTTACCGGCTGCGGCCGCGTTCCTCTCGCTGAAGATCCTTTTGCTTTTTTTGAAAGGCTTCAAACATACCGGATAAATCCAGATCGGTTTTGGGAATGACTTCCTGGTTTATAAATTTTCGCAGCTCATCGTGTTTTTTGCGCCAGGAGTTTTCTTCCATTCTCTTTTCAATCGGCATTTCGTACCTGTCCATCTGTTCAGCAAGTTCCTGCGTGATCCCCTTAAGCAGAGCTGCTTTCTCGGAGGTCTCTTTTTTTACGGATTGCAGAAGTAAGGAGTTCAAAGCAATTTTCTTGCTTTGCCCATCCAGAAACTTTTCATTTTCTCCTGTTTCAGAACTTTGGCTGCGGATTTGGTCGGCCAAGAGTTCCTTTTTGTTTTCCAATCCGCTCACAGAGCCAAGCAGCTCTCTGTAGCCGATTCCCAGCTGTTGGACGCTTAACGTCTCCTGCTCCTGCTGCCATGCGGTTTTTTGGCGCGTGAGAGCCGATTTAAGGGTAGTCTTGTCGGTGGAGAGGTCTTTCACTTCTTTCTGCAGGGAAATCTTCTGTGAGGACAAAGACAGCAGCTCGGAACGAACTGTTTTTGTGTCTTCGTCCAGGGACACTTTTTGATTGCCCCAGGTCGTTTTTTCCTTTGTAAGCTCCGCCTTCTCTTTTTCCATCGTCTTTTTGCCGGCAAGAACAACCCGGGCCGCTTTGTTCTCTTCCTGTATCCGCTTCCAGTCGTCTTTGGGCACGAGTATAGAGTCTGAAAAGAGTATTTCACGTGTTTTGACCGGGGTCATGCTTCTGGCGGCTTCCAGAGCCCTTCCGGCCGCTGCTGTCTCCGCCTTAAATTCGGTCACGGTCAAGTTATATTTCTTTTCTCCGGTCTCGGTTGCTTTTTGCCCTCGCTCCAAACCATACCTTTTTCCGACATGCTGAAAAAAATCATCATGCAGCCGGGACAGGTCTTTCTGGAAGCCAACCACATCTTTGGCGGACAGGCGTCCGTCCTTTGTCACGGGAACAAAATCGACGTGCATATGCGGCGTGCGTTCGTCCATATGTACCGTAGCAGCTATCATATTTTTCCGTCCGTACCGGTCGCAAAGAAACGCATAGGCCGTATCAAAAAAATCCTTCGTTTGTCCTGGCGTCAGGGCATCAAAAAAGGGGGTGTCCGAAGTTACAAGAACCTCACACATTTTGACAGCATCTTTGCGGATCGTCTTGGTGTCTTTTCGTTCCATCCGCAGGACTTCACTGATCCGCTTATG
>JGI24146J20443_1001941_pt1 | contig 11931 bp, 11 predicted proteins | sample BarGraIncub1131A_FD_20443 | JGI IMG/M metagenome (IMG submission 20443) | reverse complement strand
CCATGGCTGAAGCCACGAGAGTGCGGTCGAAGACTTCAAATTTTTCAAGACTATCATAACCACGTTTATTTGCATTTACAATAGTTCATATATTTATAATACATTATATTACTATATTACCCATATAACGTTTACATTTTATATAGTGATAGCTTATAATAATATTGTAGCATTATAAATTTATAATGTTACCAGAGTCGTGTAAATTGTGAAAATGAATAAAATTATATCATTGCCGGTTAGCACGCTCGAAATTGAAAAACCACAGTAAAGCACTAATAATATTAAATGTAGCTCTATATTCACTTATTATGTTGAATGAAATCGAGTTAAAAACAATTTGGGCTTTGTATAAATGATAAAGAAAATTTTAAAGATTCTGTTCGAAATTTTTAGGGGAAAGAATAAAATCATTCCTCCGGGATTGAGATATAAGGAGACCAATGGGTTTCCGGATTTACTAAATTTTATAAGAGGAGGTATAAATAATGAAATTTTCTGATGAGAAGTTCGTAATATCAAAGTTTAATATTTGGGATGGTTTAAGCGCTGGTGAAAGAATAAAAATTTCGGTAGTATACGCAAAATATTCTATATGGTGTAATCTATGGCAATATGACATAATTGAGAAACTATTTTCTTCAGTTAAAGATTATGAAGATTGGCAGTGTCAAATAACAAGTTCTGGCGAACATGGGTTAGCCAATTGGTATCTTGAGAGTTTTAAGCAGGATATTTCTGAAAAGGATCTTATTGGTTTAATTGGTAAGAAAGTATATATACACTATGTCCCTACCGAGATATTAGGGCATGAGTTAAGCCCTAATAAAGACACCATTAAGGTTATCGGTTATAAAAAGGATGTTAGAGTTTGTTCAGATGGAAGGTTGGCCTACAGGTATAGTTTAAGGTCTTCTTGTGAGTACGATAATGATATATTAGTAGGAACTATCATTGAGGTTGTGAATGATACCATTATAATAAACTAATGGAATTTGCTCTATCAACAAGCTAACATAAAATTAAGTACCTCAGGTAAATAATAGAAGCTCTGATTAATTTCAGGGTTTTTTTTAACTTAGGAAATACATATCTAACATATTTCCTCTTTCTCTATATCCATATTCATAATTTTCCCCTTTCTGTTGCTAGTTAGCATTTTCAACTGACTGAAAAGCAACTTTATTTCTACCACTATTTTTTACTGAATATAATGCTTTATCAACTGCCTTTATAAGTGTTTCGACTGATAATCCGTTTGTGTAATTTTCGAAACCTGTTACACCAAAACTTGCGGTCACTTTTATTTTACTATTGTCATAGTCATAATAACCCATTTCCAACTGACTGCGAATACGTTCTGCCAGGCCTATTGCAACTTCAATTTTAGTTTTTGGCAGTAATATCATAAATTCTTCTCCGCCATATCTGGCTATAATATCTGTCTCTCTTATACAAGCCTTGCTTTTAGCTACAACATATTTTAGTACTTCATCGCCCACGTAATGACCATAATCATCATTAACTTTTTTAAAAAAATCAATATCAAACATAATCAAGCAAATAGGTCTATTTGATTGATTTGCATTTTCAATTTCTTGATTAAATAACTCAAATAAAACTCTCCGATTAAATACGTTTGTTAGGCTGTCAACTGTAGCATGAATTTCAAGTTGTTTTTGGTTATTAATTAGCTTTGTTATATCACTTACAATAAAAAGCCATCCTAAAGTCTTATTATTAGCTATTTTAAGTCGTATATTTTCTAAAGAATAATAATATTGTTTTCCTGATTTTGTCAAACAAAATTCAAAGGGTTCATTTCCTTCAGTTAAATTTCCTATTTCAAAGTGATTAGGAAACAAACTATGGAATTTTTGATTTAAATATTTATCCGTTAACTGTTCAAATATTAATCTAGCTGCTTGATTATAGTCAATTATATTTTCATTATAATCAAGAATAATTACTCCATCTTTTGAATGATGAAAAACTGCATTTCTAGCTATGGGTATTGTTCTCAATATTCGAAATTTAAAAATCCCCAGTGTATAAAGAATGGAGGAAAGGAACAGAACTATAGCACTATAATCTATTCCATAAGGTGCAATATTCGTAACATTCATATAAAAAGAAAACCATGGTAAAAGAGAGGCTGCAAGCATTATTAAAATAGGTGCATGTGTAACACTAGATGAATTTATAGCAGTCTTTAGATAGATTAAGGTGGAATAAATCATGCTTATAGTTACAAACAAAATGTAGTAATAATAAAGTGGACCTTTATGTTTAATTAAAATGTTGAAATATCCATTTGATGAGAAGGATATGGATGTATAATACAAATGATGAATATTATTAGTATATCTCATAATTAATATTGATATTGGTATTAAAAGTATAATTATTATTTTAGTTTTAGACTGAAATATCTTAACATTTCCTGTATAGTCTAATGCCATAAAAGCTGCAAAAATACATAAAAATGGACCCGCCAAATATCGGAATTCGTCCCAAAACAAAGCAACTTTTAATGATTCACTTTGTAATTCCATACCATACCCAAAACTAAATATAGCAACTAAACCACATAAAAAAACGAAATATTTCGACCCAGGAATATTAAAGTTTCTTAATGAGTATATTAATAATAAAGTTGTAATGATTGAAGTAAAAAATAATATTGATGAAAAGATAGTAACCATATAATTTATAATCCCACACCCTTTATAAAAATAAATTTGCCATTCTACGTAATATATGAAATTCCATTATAAATATACTATAATCTAAAATCCAACAATACCTCTAAACTATTCTATTTACATAATTCAACAGGCATACCGAATTTCCCTTTAATAATATGTAGAAAAAAGTAAAATTTATTCTGCTATCATTTCCCTTCTAAATGTATAATAATCAAAATAATCCTATAACTGGCTAACGTTTTTGCAAGATTACGCACACTTTTACTATAGAACTTTTTTGTCCCTAAATTTCCTGTTACATGGGCTTTTATACCAACACACTTGTGTTCGATATAATAACATGATAATATTACTATATCGAATGATAAGGAGTAAGTATTTATGGAAAATATAAATAAAGTAATTGCACAAAATTTTAAAAGAATTAGAGAAGAACAAGGGTCAAGTTTTGATAAGATGTCACAAATAACAGGTGTAAGCAAGAGTATGCTTTGTCAAATTGAAAAAGCAGAAAGTAATCCATCAATAAATACGCTTTATAAAATATCAGATGCATTGAAGATATCTCTATCATCTCTTATATCTGAATCTAAAATGGATACTGTTGTTATAAACAAAAACAATTTAATACCAGTTAGCACTACTGATAACAGTTTTAGAATTTACACTATGTTTCCTTTTACTAATAATCGTAATTTTGAAATATTTTATGGTGAGTTAGAACCTGGTGGATTTACGAATTCACAGCCCCACCAAATTGGTACACAGGAATATCTAACTGTATTTACAGGTAAATTATTAGTTAAGATAGAAAATAAAGAATATTTACTATCTACAGGGACTGCAATTGGTTTTAAAGCTGATGTCCCCCACTCTTATCACAGCTATAACAATACGAAAGTCATATTTTGTAACACTATTTTTTATTCAAAATAGAAATGGAAGTGATTTCATGATAAATGAAACAAATAAAACAAGTATAATTGTATTAATCTATGCTTTTATAACAGTTCTTCTCTGGGCATCTGCATTTGCGTTTACAAAAGTAGCTCTTGTAAGCTTTACACCTGAAGCATTAGGATCAATAAGGTATTTATTTGCAAGCAGTTTGTTACTTATTTTTGCAATTATAAAAAGAATTTCATTGCCAAAGATAAAAGATGTTCCTATGTTTTTTTTATCAGGTTTTGCGGGTTTTGCCCTATATGTATATGCATTCAATATGGGCTCTGCCAGTGTAAGTGCAGCTACATCAAGTATTTTAGTCAGCACGGCACCTATTTTAACAGCTATTCTCGCAGCAATATTTTATAAAGAAAAAATCAAAAAAATATGCTGGTTCGCAATAGCAATGGAGTTTTTTGGTATCATCATCATTGCATTAAATGATGGGGTATTCTCTATGAGTAGAGGAATTGAGTGGATACTTATTTCAGCATTTTGTCTTGGAATATATAATATAATACAACGCAAGCTTTTAAAAAAATATACTCCATTTGAATCAACTACATATAGTATATTTGCAGGAACCATATTACTTGCTTTTTTTTTGAAAGATGGGTTAATACAATTACATCAGGCTCCTACATTACAAATTATAAATGTTGTTTGCTTAGGCTTTTTTCCAGGTGCAATTGCTTATCTTCTTTGGGCAACAGCAATATCCAGGTCAAAAAAAATAACTACTGTAACAAATTTTATGTTTATTACTCCACTATTTTCTACAATTTTGGGATTAGTAGTAATTAAAGAAGTTCCATCAGTTATAACTATAATTGGGGGTTGCATTATTGTTGGTGGTTCAATTTTATTTCAAAAGCTTAACAGAACTTGATATTATAAACAAACTTTGACTAACATATATGTCCGTGTATCTGTTTTAATGGGAGCACATCATATTTAATTTACTCTATATCATTACTCCATTTTATTTAATATTTCTTTAATTTTTTTATTGTCTGAAATCATAAGTTCAAAAACATCCGTGTTTCTCTTTATAATGGTAGATACATTTTCATAAACCTGCTTTTCTATATATAATTCTGCTGAATTATCCCCCTCTATCAAGCTATATATATATTCAAGCGTTTTATCTAAAAATACATATATATCTTTAAGTAAATTAGCATCTTTTATTTTATAACTTTCTAAGCAAAAGGAGACAGATTCACTTATTAGTGAAACAGTTTCACTACTTACAGTAGTTCCATTTTCTAAGATTAATAAATTTAATTCAATTTTTTTTAATTTCAACAATATATCATCACTAAAGGTCACCATTAAACCTAGTGATTCTTTATCAAGTTTTTTATATGTAGGAATATCTTCAATTAGGCTCTCAGCCAACTTATTCTTTAAATGTAAGTAGGTTGACGCACCTACAAGTAAATATATTGTATTTATTACTGAACTTAATATAATATTCTTCACTATTGAAGAAACAACTATCATAAGGCATCCAACCATAAATAATATTATGGGTTTAGTATTTTTATTTGTGGTTTTGGAGGTTTTATCAATCAAATGATTAGTAGTATTCTCTACTTTATTTAGTCTTAAAATTTTTATAAATTCCTTAAATTTTTCTATTTCAAGATTATTCAAATCCTTTACCTTTTGAAGTCTTTCTTGTTCATCAAGAGATTTTTGAATCTCCCTTTTTTTAATATTTTCAAATTCTAATTGTTCATCTAAAGCCTTTTGGACCTCTTTTTTTCTTAAATCTTCAAATTTTAATAGTTCTTCTTTTTTGACTTTCTTAAAATCCAAAAGTTCCTCTTTAGTCATCTTAAGATATTCAGCTTCTGAGACAAACAAAGATGCAGGATATGTTATTAGTCTATTAGAATCATCAAAAATGGTATAAACAGGTTCTCCTTTTTCTTCATGCATTTTAAAGACAGAATATACTTCACCCTCCGCTAAACTATCTATATTTAAAATGCCTGAATATACTACTTCTTTTATAGATTGTAATAGTCTATGTGTTGGAAAAAAAATTTGGTCAGGAACAACTATTTCCACGCCACCTCTTTCATTGATAACCCTATAGCAAGGCAATACTTCGAAATCATATTCGTATGTATATTCTGTTGTTGTATCAAGTACAATATATTCTTTTCCTCTTATAAATTCAGCTTTTTCTGTACGACATGTTTTCAATTCCAAATAATCTCTTTTCATAATTACTTCCTCCTCTATACGTTATTTTCACTCTATATTACCTACTCATAAACAAACCATTATAGAAATACTAATGGTGTGTAGGTTTATTTTCTATACTACCATTATTCTACAAATAAAATTAATATCCTTCAAAATATAAATGCTTTGTATAGATTTTACTTCTTCCTATGATTATACCCGCTTAGTGCAAGCATAACCTGTGCCGGAAGATAAAATATCCAAATTAAAAACCTGGAAATGTTTGCGAAGTAGCTACCATTTTTTTGCAAAATATTAAACAGTGCAACATTAATATCGCACATAAAAAACAATATCATTCCAATGGAAATCAGTACACTTGAGTATAAAGGAAAATAATTAGTTTTTAGCGTTCTTATCCCAGTAATCAAGCTCGTTGTTATAAGACAGCCATAAAAAATACAAATAAAAATTAACCTTAGGTCAAATTTCACAACCTTATAAGCAGTAAAAGCAGTTATGGAAAATATTATATATATAATTAGTATTGTTGAAAATATTTTAGCTCTCGATTTCAAATCACGGGTAAAGCGAAATATATATATTATTTGGACAATACAAAATATCACTACTCCCAAAATAAATTTGTTTGATACTACAAGGCAATAATCAGCGCAAGCAGTAAAAAAAAGACCTGATTGAACCATTCGAGTATCTAATATATCATGTCCATTTTTTCCAATCATAATTGTTAAAATAAAACATAAGAGTATGCTGGAGTATTTTACTACTATTAAATATTTATTGCCAGTGTTTTGTAGACTAAAATCATTAACAAAAATTAATATGTAGCAAAATAAAATACAGACCAAAATAATTTTAGTTCTTTTATTTAAGCTTTTTAACATTTCGACCTCCCCACAAAATAGAATAGTTACTCACTTTTACTTCATTAAAAGTCTTTGCTTCAATTTATATTATCTTACTTCATGTATAAATATATGTTTATTTTCTTTTAGAAATGTCCACTTCAAAACACAATCCTCTTTAAATCAACAATATCCAGTATATTGTTTTTAAAGCTTTTAATAATTAACTAGAAATGCACCGAAGTAAAATTTATAAAAAATACATAATGATGACATCTCTCTGACATTATCAATGGGCATAACTAATCCTTAGAAACAATTAAAATAAATGAACGAGGAGAGATTAAAATGAAAAACATATCTTTGAAAACCAAAATAATAACAGGTTTAATAACTGGAGGCATGCTTTTATCATCTGTTAGTACAACTTTTGCAGCAGCTGCAAAACCATTAAACACTGATGGAAAGGCACCTTTAAGAAATGAATGTAGACAAATGGATAATAAAAGACAACAGTGTTTAGACACAAATTTAAAAAAGCTTGTAACAGATAAGACTTTAACCCAAGACCAAGCAAATAAAATTAAAGATGTCGTAAATAAATCAAGAGCTGAAAAGAAAGCAAATTTCGAAAAGACTAAAACTATGACTAAAGAGCAACGAAAAGCCTATATGTATAGCAGCAAGAAAAATCATATAAGCCCTTTAAAGTCCCTTGTAGATAATGGTACTATAACCCAAGCTCAAGCTGATAAAGTAGATCTCGGTGGCCATCGTGGTTCTGGTGTTAAACATCATAATGGAGGAAATAAACCTATGACAGATCAAAAGGTTAAATAGTTATTTTTAAAATTCAGTTAAAATTAAACTATAAATAGAATGAGCCTACAGGGTCAACCTTTATAGGCTCATCTTTTCAAGTAACTTCCATCTTAAATTTAATTTAAAATATCAATTTTTATCAGATATAATTGCAAGCATCTGATGGTCTTCCCACTTTCCATTTATTTTTACGTTCTTTCTTGCTATACCTTCTTTACAAAAACCTGACTTTTCTAGTACAGCTATTGAGCCAATATTATGAGGCATTGCACCTGCTTCAATGCGATGTAATAATAATTCATTAAATGCAAATTCTACAGCTAGCCTAATTGATTCCGTCATATATCCATTGCCATTAAATTGTTTGTCTAGAGAATACCCAACCATGCAATGCTGAGACGGACCACGCAGTATTTGAAATAAAGAAATATCTCCAATTAACTCTTCAGTATCCTTCATAAAAATACCAAAAGAAAACTCTTCATCATTCTCTCTCTTTTTTTTATAATTCTCCAACAATTTACGTTGTCCTTCTACTGTATAATAATTATCCTCTTGCACAATGGAATACTCTTGAAAAAATTTTCTGTTCCGAATATTCAAATCACACAGTGCTTCTGAGTCTAATTCATCTAGAAATCGGATGAAAATATTTTTACCTATCAGCTTCATATTAATATTCACCTTCCTTTTTTCAATACCGTATTATTTGATTATCAAAAAATATTGCCCACGTTTTCTATTCTTAGGTATGATATTGGCTTCAATTCTATGCAACCTAAATTAATAAATACCTCTAAAATATTCTATTTACATTATTCAATAACCATCCCCAATTTCCCTTTAAATATTCATATAAAAAAGGTAAAAAGTATATACTTAATGTTATGAAAGGTGTAATGTATGTATCAAGTTACCACAATTGCTGCTTTAAAGGAGATGTTAAAAATGACTGCATTTATCAACGGTAACATAATAACCTTAGACGGAAATAAAGTTTGTGAGGCTTTTTATATAGAAAATAGTATTTTTAAAGCTGTAGGTACTACTGATGAAATATTAAAATTTACTAAGCTCCAAGGAGACATAGTTGATTTAAAAGGCAAAACTGTTGTTCCAGGTTTTAATGATGCCCATATGCATTTCTTAATGTATGCTGTGCAAAAGAATAATGTTAACTTATTGAATGTCCCCTCCATTGATAATATGGTAAGCTTAAGTATAGAATACATAAAAAATCGTAATATTCCAAGCGAGGAATGGATAATTTCTAGAGGTTGGAACCATGATTTGTTTTCTGAGAAAAGACTTCCTACTAGATATGATCTTGATAAAATAAGTGCAGATCATCCTATATATTTTTCAAGAATTTGTGGACATATAGGAGTTGTAAATTCTAAAGCCTTAAAATTATTAAACATAGACTCCGAAACGAATAATCCCCTTGGTGGCATTATTGATAAAGAAAATGGGATTCCCACTGGAATTCTTAGAGAAAATGCACTGAATTTAGTTTCTGATTTTCTCCCGAATATGTCCAAAGATCAGATTAAAAGAGCACTAAAATCTGCTTTTATGGATGCTCTAAAAGTAGGTATTACTACTATCCAAACTGAAGATTTAACGCAGTGTGGATCAATAGATAATTTATTAGCTGCCTATAGAGAATTGGAAGACGAGCAAAATCTTCCTATAAGATTTATTCTTCAATTAAATTTACCTGATGAGAAGAGTATATCTTATGCAACTAGTTTAGGGTTAAAATCAAAGATAGGCAGTAATGTACTAAAGATAGGTCCTGTAAAATTGTTTGTTGATGGTTCTTTAGGTGCTAGAACTGCTGCTATGAAGGAAAAATACTGTGATACTGACACTACAGGAGTATTGATTTATAATCAGGCTGATTTAGATAATATTACTAAACTTGCACATAATGCTGGCTTTCAAATAAGCATCCACGCAATAGGAGATAATGCTATAGAAACTATTTTAAATTCTTATGAAAAAATAAAAGTATCGCCTCAAAATGAGAATTTGCGTTTAACCATAGTTCACTGTACATTTACAAGTGATGAACTCCTTAGCAGATTTAAAATACTAAATGTAGTAGCAAATATTCAACCCGCATTCGTTATGAGCGATTACTCTATTGTAGAAAACGCAGTTGGAAAAACTCGTGCAGAAAATAGTTATGCTTTTAAACAAATGGTAAACGCAAATATTCCTATTGCCTTTAGTTCTGATGCACCAGTTGAGCTTTTTAACCCTATAGAAGGTATTTATGCAGCAGTTAATAGAAAAGATTTGTTAGGACTTCCGAGTAGAGGTTTCAACACTTCTCAGAGCCTAACTGTTATTGAAGCTCTAAAAGCTTATACATTAGGTCCTGCTTTTATGAGTTTTGAGGAAGATATTAAAGGTAGTATATCAATAGGTAAATTAGCAGACTTTGCTATACTATCACAAGATATTCAAAGTGTTGAAAAATATAATATAAAAAACACAAATGTTTTAGCAACTTATGTTGGTGGTGTTAAAATGTATTAAGAACACAAAAAAAAGAGTACAAATTTTACATAAAAATACATACTCTTTTTTATTATTTTTTATTGTTTTTAACTCTATTGGGTTTAGCTTTAGACCTAATTACTATATCATCTTTTTTATTTTTTTTAGAACTAGTCATTTTATACCCTTTACTTTTAGAAATATCTGATTTTTTCATAAAACCTGATAAATCCATAAACCATAAAAACAAGATAACAAATATTCCTGGTAGTATATAATTAGCTAAATATGTTGGCATAGTTGGCCATATTAGCATTGGCACCATAAAAAACACCAAAGCTGCTACAAGTACTATCCACTTGTTAATTTTTATTTTATGTAGTACATAAATTTTCAAAACATTGTATACTACAAGAACGACAATCGCAAATGCCACAATGCTAAGTACCTGTATGAATATATTCATATATTTTATCTCTCCCTTTTGTATAAATAAATGTATACTATACATTATCAAACACTTTTTAATATATATCAATAGTTTATGCATTAATTCATAAATTTATATTTGTATTTGAAAAACATTTATGCTAAAATATCAATGGGTAGTATCGATGGCGAACTGCACTTAATTGTTTAACATATTATTATTAACCTGCTGAAGTAGCATTATCTACTAAAAGTAGCTTCTTCTACTAAAAGTATTTAAATTTGTTTTTTCTGCTCATATCTTTGTGAATGGGACAGCTATACAGGAGTATTAATCTCTCAGTTACCTGAGATGTTTTTCAAATCTGTATTAAATTGGAGGCGATATTATGGTTATCGGCTTTATTGGATCAGGAAAGGTAGGGTTTTCCCTTGGAAAATATTTTTCTATGAAAGGAATAACGTTATCTGGATACTATGGTAAATCTTATAAAGATGCTGTAGAGGCATCCAAGTTTACTAATTCAAAAGCTTATGAGAATATTAAGGATTTGGTCAAGGATAGTTCAATGATTTTTATTACTACTCCTGATGATTCGATTCATGAAGTTTGGCAGAAACTATTAAATTTTAACTTAGCAAATAAAATAATATGTCATACTAGTGGTTCATTAACCTCTAGCATATTTTCAAACATAAACAATTCAGGTGCATTCGCATATTCAGTTCACCCAATGTTCGCTTTTTCTGATAAATATAACTCCTACAAAAACTTACAAAATGCTTATTTTTCTATAGAAGGACCCGAAAGTCATATATGCCAGCTTAAAGATTTTATTAATTCTTTAGGTAATAAATCTTTTGTTATTAATAAAGATAATAAGGCACTTTATCACTTAGCAAGCGTCACAGTATCAAATTTAGTTTTATCTTTAATTAATACTGGATGCACATACCTTAGTCAGTGTGGGCTTAGTGAAAACGATTCACTTGAAGCGTTATTGCCTTTAATCCAGAATAATATTAATAATATAAAAAATAATGGATGCATGAATGCTTTAACTGGTCCTGTGGAAAGAAATGATATAGGCACGATAAACCTTCATTTGGAGGTTATTCCTAAAAGTGATGTGAGATTATATAAAAATTTATCACTAAAGCTACTACCATTATCAGAAAAGAAACATAGAGACAAAGACTATTCGTTGCTTAAAGCATCTTTAAGCGAAAAGGGGGATTATTAATTGAAAAACTCTATTTCAACCTTTATATCTGCAAAAAAATCTGGTGAAAAATTAACGATGCTCACAGCTTATGATTATTCTACTGCAAGAATTATCGATGAATGCAACGTTAATGGAATTTTAGTAGGCGATTCATTAGGTATGGTTTGCCTTGGATACAAGGACACCTTAAGCGTAACTATGGAGGATATGCTACATCACACTAAA
>JGI24146J20443_1001939_pt1 | contig 11943 bp, 12 predicted proteins | sample BarGraIncub1131A_FD_20443 | JGI IMG/M metagenome (IMG submission 20443) | reverse complement strand
ACCAGCAGACTAAAAATAAATACGGATATTCTCTTCATCACTTGTACCTATAACTTTATTTCTGATAGCCAAAGAATCAATGGTATGTCTGGACCAATAGATGGAATCAATCGTCGAGAAAGTGGCACAGCCACAATCCATCGAAATAACCTTATCTTTGTTTGTATGTCTGATAAATAACGTGTCATTATCCACATCACCCGCCGGGAATGAGAGTACATAAGCGGTAAAAGAGGTATCCTGTTTCAGGAAAAGCTCAAAAGATGATACTTTAACGACACTATCCAGAAGTAGTGAATCGTTGCCCACTCCTTTCAAGGTAAGAGTCAATGCCAGAGGTTCATTGGATGCCTTATCAAAAAAGCGGGCATTGACTTTGACAATACGACTCTCCTGACATCCCTCCTCTGCACAAGAGACAAGAGAGAGAGTGATGAGAAGCAGTAGCAAAATCATCCCACTGTTCAACTGATTTATCTTCAATAAGTTTCCCATCTGACTATCTCTTCCAATGATTTAATAATAACCGGAGCTGAGCGCAGCCAATCTCTCTTATAGCATTCACAAAGATTCGTGCGTCTTTGTGAATCTGTAATAACCACAAAACACCAAGGCTGAAGGTTACAGGCGGAAGGAGCCATCCGGGCAGCATCAAGAAGTTGAATCAACTTCTCCTTTTCCACCGGAGCTGATTGAAAATCACGTGTGGAAACCCTATTCTCAATACATGCCTTTAGTTCCATCTTAAAGTTCTTCTTCTATATTGTAATTATTCCTTTCGGGAGAATTACGTGTAATCAGTTCGCCTACAAATCCTGCCAGAAAGAGCTGAGTTCCAAGAATCATCAGCACCAGCGAGAGAAAGAAATAAGGAGAATCTGTAACCAGTCCGTAGGGCAGACCATAATACATATGATAAAGTTTCATTGCCCCAACGACGACTACTGCTATAAAACCAAGAATAAACATCAGACTTCCCAATAATCCAAAGAAGTGCATTGGTTTGACACCGAAACGAGAAAGAAACCACAATGTCAATAAATCAAGATAGCCATTGACAAAGCGGTCGAGACCAAACTTCGTAGTGCCATACTGACGTGCACGGTGTTGTACAACCCTCTCCCCAATCTTCTTGTAACCGGCGTTCTTAGCCAGAAAAGGAATGTAACGATGCATGTCACCATACACTTCAATACTCTTGACAACATCTTTACGATAGGCTTTCAATCCGCAGTTGAAGTCATGTAAATGAATACCCGACACAAGTCGAGCCGTGGAATTAAATAATCTTGTTGGAATCGTTTTGGAGAGTGGATCATATCTCTTCTTCTTCCATCCGGACACCATGTCATATTTTTCATTCATAATCATGTGATACAAACCCGGAATCTCATCCGGACTATCCTGCATATCCGCATCCATCGTGATAACAACATCTCCTTCCACTTTCCGGAAACCACAAAACAATGCCGGAGACTTCCCGTAATTACGTTTGAATTTGATCCCTTTCACACAGTCAGACTCTTTCTGCAACTCTTTGATAATCTTCCAGGAAGAGTCTGTACTTCCATCATTCACAAAAATCACTTCATATGTATAATGGTTGGCTTCCATGACCCTTTTAATCCATGCAAAGAGTTCGGGGAGCGACTCTTCCTCATTATACAAGGGTACTACAACAGATATGTCCATGATGTATATATTTCAATGTTCAGTTATTCTTCAATAATGGTCTCTTTATTTGTTTCTTCTCTGACGAGAGGAGGCTTTTTCTTTACGAAAAAACTCACCAGGAGAGCCGTAATAAAACCGCCGTTTAGTACCATCCAAAATGTCTGCACAGCCATCTCAATCGGAGTAGGCAGTGAGAGATTCTTTGTCTTCTCCAACCACTCGGTTGCTAATGAGATTTCACTCTCGTTGGTTGATTGTTTTAGATATAGCTCCAAATACTGTATGGAGGTTTGCATCATCCAGGATGCGTATTCTGTATTCAGAAAGGTCGTATAGATGTAAATGAAAAAAGAAAATAACAGGCTGGAAAAGATAAAAAGAGTCGCACTGAAGCGCCACGCATTCATATAACTCAAGACTCCCCCTGCAAACATGTCACGGTACTTCTTTGCATATTTATAAATCAGCACCGGCACCATAAGCACAAGGGCAAGCAGTATCAAAGAGTATTGGTTCTTCTCATAGACAAGATTCATCAAAAAGAATAAACCTATAAAGTAAGCAGTCAAAGGTATTGCCAGCTTCGATGCAACTGAATATAAACTTTCGGGGGTATTTTTCATCCACTAAACAATTATTCATGCGTTTAAGATGCAAAGATACATCATTATTTCGAATTCTTTTCGCTCGAAGAAACAAAAAAGGCCAACCTGTCAGGCTGACCTTGTTTTATGAGTGGGTGGCTGATGGGGTTTGAACCCACGACCTTCGGAACCACAATCCGACGCTCTAACCAACTGAACTACAGCCACCATCTTGTTTTGCGGTGCAAAGATAAGCAGAATTCTTTGTTTTTACAAATAAATACCCCCATAAAAATCAGGAGAAGGCAGGAATATCTCCTCTCCAAGCCCTAATAAGTACGTTCTTTTACTCCACCAAAGTGGTTTATCATCAAGCAACGCGTGTCAGATACAAATTGACCCATGCGAGTACGGGCTGCCGGAGATAATGAATCACGGGGATAACTTGTTGCCGGAATCACTTTATAATTTTTACTTCCCAATAAAGGGCGGAGCGTCCATACCATGCTATAAGCCTGCTGAATCAGGCGTACAGTCGAATCTTTCACGAAGGTAAGATGAAGCATGAGTCCGCCATCAGTACCTCTCTGAGACATATTGGAGATAAAGTTTCCCAAAGAATAAACGATCAGATGCTGTGACTGTGTCAAGGAATCTTTCCGCACCTCCATCGGTTGAACCACATGAGGATGCGAACCAATTACATGTGTTACGCCCTGACTGAGAAGCCAGTCTGCCCACTCTTTCTGTTTCGTATCAGGCAGTGATTTATATTCTTGTCCCCAATGCATGAAAGCGATGATCACATCAGGAGAAAGAGTCTTAGCTTTCTCAATATCAGTTTTCACAAGCTTCTTATCCATATAGTTGACTACCGTGGGATACTTTGCGGTAATGCCATTGGTTAATTCCGTGTAACTTAAGAATACGATGCGAAAGCCTTTCTTTTCAATAAGTAAAGGATAGGTAGAATTACGTTCGACAGAGTCATGATAAGCACCTACTCTGGGAATCTGAAGCGAATCAAGCATTCTGTTTGTCCGAATCACACCTCGGGTTCCACGATCCAAGCAATGGTTATTAGCAGTTGTGAGTATATCAAACCCAGCCTGTTTAATACTATACAAGAATTCATCCGGAGCAGAAAACGAAGGATAACCGGCATAAGGTTTTCCTGCCAGAGTCACTTCCAGATTACCAATTGCAAGATCTGCTCCGCTTATCTCGTCTTGTACTTCACGAAAACATTCGGAATAGTCATATCCACTTCCTTTTTGCGCCGCATTGATCTGTTCCATGTGCTGCATCAAATCCCCTGCAAACAGAAGAGTGATGCTGTCGGTATGTAAGCTGTCTACCGGCTGATTGAAAGCAGAGTGCTGCTCCTGCGAATTAGACACGCAAGAACAGCACAAAAAAAGTATACCTGAAAGAAGCTGTACACGCATGGAAGCTCTTTCTTTATTTGATTATTTGTATATCGCTTTCTTTCCAGCCAATAACGTATTGCGCATCAATGAGACAATGGTCATCGGACCGACTCCACCGGGTACCGGCGTGATGAATGAACATTTAGGGGCTACTTCGTCAAACTTTACATCTCCTGTCAATTTGAATCCGGATTTAGTCACGGTAGAAGGCACACGGGTCGTTCCTACATCAATGACTACAGCACCTTCTTTGACCATCTCTGCTTTCAGAAATTCAGGTTGACCCAAAGCTGCGATTATTATATCCGCACGAAGGCACTCTTCCTGGATGTTTTTGGAACGACTGTGGCAAACCGTTACCGTTGCATCGCCGGGATACGCCTTTTGCATCATCAGGGATGCCATCGGTTTACCGACAATATTACTTCTTCCCAGCACAACACAATGCTTGCCGGAAGTTTCAATGTTATATCGTTTCAACAGTTCCAAGATACCATAGGGTGTCGCTGAAACATAGCATGGCAATCCAATAGACATACGACCTACGTTGATCGGATGGAAACCATCCACATCTTTGCGATAGTCAATCGTCTCAATCACCTTCTGCTCAGAGATATGCTTCGGCAATGGCAATTGTACGATGAAGCCATCCACATCCGCGTCTTCGTTCAATTCACGCACTTTAGCGAGCAAGGTCTCTTCTGTCACATCGGATTCAAAGCGAATCAGAGATGATTTGAAGCCACACTCCGCACAAGACTTTACCTTATTGGCTACATAGGTTTCACTACCNCCATCATGACCTACCAAAATAGCTGCAAGGTGAGGGATCTTTCCTCCATTATTTACAATTTCTTCTACTTCAGCAGCAATCTCTTGCTTTATCAGAGTAGAAACTGCCTTACCATCTATTAATTGCATATCCTTTGCTGTTAAATATCTTCTAAAAGGAATCTCAACGTTTCTTTATTCCGCTCATCAAACGAGCCGGACTCTTTGACTGCGACACAATGTGCATCATCTTGCGGGTCTCATCAAACTGTTTGATCAGTTTGTTTACCCCCTGAATTGAGGTTCCGCTTCCTTTGGCAATACGCTGACGGCGGCTCCCATTCAGAATCTCCGGATGAGTTCGTTCTTTAGGAGTCATCGAGTGGATGATAGCTTCAATATCTTTGAAGGCATTATCATCAATATCCACATTCTGTAAGGCTTTACCTACTCCCGGTATCATAGAGGCAAGATCTTTCAGATTACCCATCTTCTTGATCTGTTGAATCTGAGACATGAAGTCATTGAAATCAAATTGATTCTTGGCTATCTTTTTCTGAATTCTCTTCGCCTCCTCTTCATCATATTGCTCCTGAGCTCGTTCTACCAAGGATACAATATCACCCATTCCAAGGATACGATCGGCCATACGTTGAGGATGGAATACATCAATAGCTTCCATCTTTTCGCCGGTTCCCACATACTTGATCGGCTTATTTACCACTGAGCGGATAGACAAAGCAGCACCACCTCGGGTATCACCATCGAGTTTGGTCAACACTACACCATCAAAATCCAGACGGTCATTAAATTCTTTTGCAGTATTTACAGCATCTTGTCCGGTCATGGCATCTACCACAAAGATGATTTCATCCGGATTGATCGCCTTCTTTATATTTGCAATCTCATTCATCATCAACTCATCAACGGCCAGGCGACCGGCGGTATCAATGATGACAAGATCGTAATGATTGCTCTTTGCATGCTGCACAGCATCTAAAGCTATGCGCACAGGATCTTTACTTGTCAGATCTGAATATACAGGGACATTAATCTGTGCGCCAAGGACTTTCAGCTGTTCAATAGCAGCCGGGCGATATACGTCACAGGCAGCCAGCAAAGGATTCTTTCCTTTCTTCGTCTTCAGCATATTGGCAAGTTTCCCGGAGAAAGTTGTCTTACCGGAACCTTGAAGACCAGCCATCAGTACGACTGTCGGATTGGATGTCAGCTTGATTTCGGCAGAAGAGCCTCCCATTAGTTCGGCAAGTTCGTCGTGTACGATCTTAATCATCAACTGACTTGGTTTCAATGAAGTCAGTACATCCTGACCCATCGCCTTCTCTTTTACTGTTTCGGTAAAGATCTTGGCCGTTTTATAGTTTACATCCGCCTCTAACAATGCCTTGCGGACATCTTTCAATGTCTCCGCAACATTGATTTCGGTGATTTTTCCTTCACCTTTCAGGATCTTAAAAGACCGTTCTAATCTTTCGCTTAGACTCTCAAACATACAGGTATATTGTAATTAGATTATTTTTCTGAGTCGACAAAAGTACAAAAAAGCTCTCATATTCCTTCTATGATAACTGGAAATTCTCACCCAACAGCCGGAAAGAGGGAGAGATAAGAAGGATGAGATCAGATCTTTGTTTTCTTCGGGAAGCTAAATCCTCTTTTTGCTACATACACTCCATAAAGCACAAGCACCGAACCAAGGATTGCAACTGAAGTTATATGTTCATTCAAGACGATGGAAGATGTGATGAGGGTAGAGACGGGGTTCAGATAAATGTAATTTGTAGCAGAGACGACTCCAAGTTTCCTTACCACTATATTCCAGACCAAATAGCAGGCTAGAGAAGCAATCAGGGATAAAAATATCAGATTAGCAGCAACAACCGGTTGCAGAAGGAGGTCCCAATCCATCCGAATCGGAGAAAAAGCAAAGAAAGGAAGGATGGTGATAATCCCATAGAAGAATACTTTCCGGGTAATAAAAAGTGCCGAATAATGGTTGCCAAACTTTCGGAGTATCATACTATAGAATGCCCAGAGAAGGGCTGCCAGCAATGTAAGTGCATCGCCAAGAGGATTGACTTTCAACAGGAACCGCCCGTTGAGCACTACCAGAAAAACACCGCCAATAGCTATCAGTGAACCATACAACAGACGTCGCGATAATGACTCCCCTGTTGTTTTCTGTTCTTTTCTGAAGAGATAATGAGAGAGCACCGCAGTCATCAAAGGAGTAACGCTTATAAGTATGGAGACGTTGGAAGCTAGTGTATAGCGCAATGCAGTATTCTCTGCCAGAAAGTAAAAGGAGCCGCCTGTGATTCCCGCTACTACAAACAGAAGTTCATCCTTCCAGTTTCGCGCAAAAAAAGGACGAGGCACCATCACGATAATACCTAAGTATGCAATAACAAAGCGGTAGAGCATTATTTCCTCCGGCCGAAGTCCGTAATTGATGAGTATCTTAGTAGAAACAAACGTGGTTCCCCAGATTACAGCAGTGACAATCGCAAGCAGGTGATATCCGTATGTTGAAAAAAGTGATTTATTCATTGTTCGTTTCTTGCTGCAAAAGTACGCAAACTATCCATTCACCTATGCATCCGGAGTCATAAATTCCTTCATAAGTTTGTCCGAAACGAAAAACCACATTCTTTTTTAATTACGATCTATACGATTTACTTGTTTGACTCCTTTGACAGTCCGGATTTTCTTGATCAGTGAGTCAAGTTTGGAGGTATCGCCAATCAACACAGTTATTGTGCCCTCAAACAATCCGGCGTGAGAATCGATGCTAATTGAACGGACAGATACATTGTCTTCTTTGGAAATAATAGATGTGATATTAGTGACAATGCCAATATCATCGTGACCAACGACTCGAATACCAATCGGATATTGAGAAGTGGACTTGCCTGCCCATCGTGCTTTTACGATGCGATAACCAAAACGGGTCATCATATCCGTCGCATTGGTACAGTCCATGCGATGTATTTTGATGCCTCCATGGGAAGAAACAAAGCCAAACACCTCATCTCCGTAGATCGGAGAGCAACATCTGGCGAGTGAGAAATCAATATCTTTTAAAGTCTCATCAATGACCAGTACATCCTCTTTCTTATGTGTCTTCTCTTCAGCAGGAGCGGCAACCACGAAATTCTCCGCTTTTCGTGCATCCAGATCCACTTCCGTATCCTTCTTGATCATCTCTTCATAGAGCGTGATTGCCTGACTCACATCCAGCTTCTCAGAAGCTATATCCGCATAAAACTCGGTTGCAGTCTTGTATCCTATTTTCTTAATCAGACGAGTCTGGATAGCATCATCATATTCAATCTTACGGTTCTTAAAGCGCCTTTGCAGAATTTCCTTGCCATATTCTGCTTCTTTGCTCTCCGCTTCTTTGAGCGATTGTTTGATCTTGGTGCGTGCCTTGCTCGATACCACAAAATTGATCCAGTCCTGTTTGGGCTTTTGTGAAGGTGCCGTTAGTACTTCAATCAGGTCGCCATTTTGAAGACGATGTTTGATCGGCACATTCTTCCCGTTTATCTTTGCCCCAACACATTTGCAGCCTAACGCAGAGTGAATATTGAAGGCAAAATCCAATACTGTCGCACCTTTCGGCAACTTCATCAACTCACCTTTGGGTGTAAAGACAAAGACCTCTTCATCATACAAATCGAGCTTAAACTCATCCATCAGGTCGGCCGGTTTCGCTTCCGAATTCTGCAGCATATCACGCACATTATTCAGCCACGAGTCCATGGCAGACTCATCTTTGATTCCTTTGTATTTCCAGTGAGCCGCCAGTCCTTTTTCAGCGACTTCATCCATCCGTGTCGTGCGGATCTGGATCTCTACCCATTTTCCTTGCGGCCCCATCACAGTTGTGTGAAGGGATTCATATCCGTTATTTTTGGGCACAGATAGCCAGTCTCTCATTCGTCTCGGGTCAGGTGTAAACATATCGGTGACGATGGAATATACCTTCCAGCAATCTCCTTTTTCATTTTCCGGTGGAGAAGTCAGAATCACACGAATGGCAAAGAGATCATAAATTCCCTCCAGGGTCACATTCTGTTTGCGAATCTTATTCCATATTGAATGGATTGATTTTGTACGTCCTTTGATTGTAAATGACAAACCGTTTTCTTCCAGGCGTTTCTTGACAGGTTCGATAAAAGAGGCGATATACGCTTCACGCGAACGCTTCGTTTCATTCAGCTTATTAGCAATCTCATCATAGATTTTCCTGTTCAGATATTTCAGGGAGATATCTTCCAGTTCAGACTTGAGGTTATATAGACCGAGACGGTGGGCCAGTGGCGCATACAGATAGGAAGCTTCGCTTGCTACCCTTCTCCGGAACTCACTATCAGCACGCTGATTCAGTTCGCGCATCATATTTACGCGATCAGCAATCATGATCAGAATTACCCGTACATCTTCAGCAAAAGACATCAGTAGTTTGCGAAAGTTCTCTGTCTCCACTGCAGCACCCTTCTGATAGAGTTCCCTGGTCTTCACAAGTCCCTTGATGATTACAGCAACATCCTCTCCAAAATGGTGAGCGATATAATCCATCGGATATATATGCCCAACTGCATCCTGAAGCAAGAGACTGAGCACTGAAGATCGTTTTAAACCAATCTCCTCGGTAACAATTCTTGCTGTTGCAAGATGTTGTACCACCGGATGAATGCCCAACTCACTCCGCTGGTAACAACCTATCTCCTGTGCCTTTTGAATAGTCTCCTTTACCAGACGTATATCGTCGGAAGAAAGAGTATTTCCCAGGTTCTTTCTGATTAGTTTATAATCGGAAAGTAACTGGCTTCTCTCCTCTATAGTAAATACTGTTCCTTTTTCCATACCTGATACCTCCTGATATAAATAACGTTGTAAAAGTAGCTTTTTTATTTATTCACTCCTCCAAAATCAGATTACTATTTGTACTTTTGAGCATTCAAAACGTATTATTGGTACTTATTACAAACTTAAAGATATGACCTACACACAAGAAGACCGAGTCCTTTTAGTTCATAAAGGGATTACCGAACGACAAATCAATGCTCAACTGGAGTGCTTTAAGAAAGGTTTCCGTTTTCTGGAGTTAGCGGGAGCCGCATCTGTAGAAAAAGGAATTCTCAAACTGGAAGAAGACGAAGAGAAAGAGATTTTGCACATCTGGGATCAATACCTTTTGAAGAGAAAAACCATACTGAAATTCGTCCCCGCTTCCGGGGCCGCCAGTCGTATGTTCAAGGACCTGTTCGAATTTTTGGATGCTTCTTATGATACGCCTCAAACTCCTTTTGAGAAAACATTCTTTGCCGGGATACCTGATTTTGCTTTTTACAGCGAACTGAATAATTGCTGCATTGCTAATGTCTTGAAAGATATACCTACCCTGATTGAAGCAAAACAATACAAACTGATCGTACGCTTTCTTCTTTCCTCAGAAGGTCTGAACTACGGGAGCCTGCCCAAGGGGCTATTGAAATTCCATAATTATCCTTCCGGACCTCGCACTCCGATGGAAGAACATTTGGTGGAAGGTGCTTTGTATGCCAAAGGAGGTGACACTATTCATATTCATTTCACTGTCTCATCAGAACACCGAACTGTATTTGAGAAACTGTCTGCTTTGAAAAAAGGAGAGTACGAAAATATGTTTGGCGTGAGTTATAATATCACCTTCTCTGAACAAAAACCGAGTACAGACACTATTGCAGTAGATATGGACAACAATCCTTTCCGCGATGATACTGGCAAACTGGTCTTCCGTCCGGGAGGTCATGGGGCTCTGATTGAAAACCTCAATGATCTGAACGCTGATGTTGTATTTATCAAGAATATTGACAATGTGGTGCCCGACAACTTCAAAGGGGCTACTGTGAAATACAAAAAAGTCATTGCAGGCAAACTGATCGAGTTGCAAGAGCAGAGTTTCAAATATATTCACTTGCTGGATAGTGGTAAGCAAACCCGCGAACAGATGATCGAGATTGCACAATTCCTGCAACGCAAACTTTATACCCGTAACCCGGATCTGAAGTTTCTGGAAGATTCCACCCTTGCTCTGTATCTGAAAGAGAAACTAAATCGTCCGATTCGTGTATGCGGCATGGTCAAGAATACTGGAGAGCCCGGAGGAGGCCCATTTCTTGCCCTTAACTCCGACGGCACCATCTCTCTGCAGATTTTGGAAAGTTCACAGATTGACCTCAAAGATCCTTCTAAGAAAGAGATGTTTGTGAATGGCACTCACTTCAATCCGGTCGATCTCGTCTGTTCACTCAAAGACTATCAGGGAAAGAAATTTGATTTGACTACTTATGTGGATAAGAACACCGGATTCATCTCGGGCAAATCAAAAAATGGCAAAGAACTCAAAGCACTTGAGCTTCCGGGGCTGTGGAATGGAGCCATGTCCGACTGGAACACAATCTTTGTTGAAGTACCTATTGAGACATTCAATCCCGTGAAAACGGTCAACGATCTGTTACGTGAACAACATCAGTAACTCACCCCATAACCAACACAAGNAAGGCTTTCAGATNACTCTGAAAGCCTTNCTTGTTATTTAGTAAAAGCGNAAATCGTTATCTCAGGCGGTTCAGTGAACGGATCAACGCCTCATCTCGGCCAATCGCTCTAAGAGCGAGATACTCCAAAATCAAGCAAATTAATGGCATTCCTACGACAAACTTCAAATGCAGATCCGCTTTAAGTTCGTCTTTAAACAAAAATGCCAAAAACCCGAATACCAGATAAAATCCACCAAGCAATAGCATTGAAAATACACCAAGACGCATCTGCAAAACTCTCTTCTTGTACAGAAATAGCTCAACCATAGCCAGCAGAGTCACTCCGAGGAGCACTACCAATAATCCGGCAGTATTCATAACCATTCCATCTTCAACCTTGAAGCTGTAAACCCCGGATGCTGTCATCTCATAAATCGCCTTATCAGCTGCACCAATAAACTCGGCCAAAGGGAAGATTGCTGTCAGAACTGAAAAGCAGATAACCAGCAACAGATAAACAGACTGAATTCTTTGAATCATGATCAGATCGGCTTAAAGTTTCTCTTTCTCCTTCGCCGGATTGCGATAATAAATTTTATCTTCAATATATTCCTGTACCGCAATTAAATCAGGTTTTGGTAACTTCTCATAATAACGTGAGATTTCGATCTGTTCTCTATTCTCAAACACTTCCTCCAGATTGTCATTATAAGATGCAAATTCCTGCAATTTCTTCTGAAGATCAGTCTTCATCTCAACAGCAATCTGATTTGCGCGTTTACCAATAATTTCCACCATCTCATATCTATTCCCTACAGGTTCGGAAAGAGATACTAATCTCTGGTAATTGTATTACTCGGAGCATTTGTTTTTTTGTAGTCCATTTATTGTTCAGTTTTTGTATCTTTAGTAATTTTCTTTGAAGATTTATCA
>JGI24146J20443_1001938_pt1 | contig 11944 bp, 14 predicted proteins | sample BarGraIncub1131A_FD_20443 | JGI IMG/M metagenome (IMG submission 20443) | reverse complement strand
AAATCGTTATACTCATGATAATCTGCGTTCTAAACTGATAAAGGTTGGCCGTTCCTGCAATGTGAGCGTGATTGCCAACCTAGAATAGAGCGACTCTGTCGTTAAGCAAATTTCGACGTTCAACCTTGCTTTCGTGTATCTCACCACCTGTGCAGTTGTTCTCGCGTTGCGAGAGCGAGGACGAATTAAAGCCGGCCGCACCCTCATTGAAAAGATGACAGGGCCGATCGTTCCCATTGCCGGCATACTAGTGTCTGCACTTCTAATATTCGAAAGCGGCATTACAACGGTTGTTTTGGGGCTCGTAACTATCGCGATAGGAATTCCCATTTATGCATTCTATTCGCCGCACAGCGAGATGGAAATGGTCAAAGCAACTTTTTACTCGACTGAAGCTATGCTATCGCAAGTTACACGAACGCAGCGGGTCTTTCTCGGGTATTTGTTACGGATCGTAACCAAACGCCGCTAAAAACCACCCTATCAACCATTGTTGCAGCTGGAAAGCCTTAAGCTATGTCTCGTACACTTTGTATGTCTAATTTCTGTTTCCGAAAGCACTAGACGTAAAAAAGGACGAAATGCATGAAAGCGAAGTTCGCTGCAATCGTTGCGCTTCTTGTTATCGCGTCGCTATCCGTAGCCGGTTGCACGAAGCTGACCACAAATACGACCGCGCCAGCGATGCAGCCCGATCAGCAGCTTACGCAATACATAGAGAATTACAATACCACGTTGAAGAATGAGCATCCAAACAATTTGACCGCTTGGCTAGTGACGCCGATAAACAGAACCTCTGCTCAAATACAAGATGCATGGACAGATGCTACAACCAGCACCAGCGCAGCAAACCTAACCTATAGTGAAAATATCACCGTCATGAGATTCGGCTCTCCTAACGAAGCGACGACGTACGTCAACGGTCACAACGCTGGTTATCGCTTAGTAGCTACCTCATATCCGAGCAAATTCAGTCCAGAAGCGAGCCAGCGCGCAAAGGGAAACGCGACGACTATCTATAACATATATACTACCGGCAACGGTGTAGGGGCCCCAAGTAAACAGATTATTCTGATTGACCAATACGTTTGGATCGGCGACTTTCAAAACTTACCGTCTGCTGCGTGACAGGCTGACAATAGCTTAGCCTCCCACGCTCTCTTCAGTCTGATTCTCCGCCAGATATCAACAGAAGATGTTAAAGATCGAATGAAGAGCGACTACTTTATGATAGCAAACCTACACTTTTGTCGCTTAGACTGCTGGTTAAATTCCGCCGACCTGACCGCAGACGTGGGGGGCTTTAACTCAACTGTTTCACTTGAGAATTAGCTCTTCGATAGCACGTCTCTTTCGTGGATTTGGGGTCTCATCAGGGTAACCGAGCGGCAGTAAAGCAACAACGTGGATGCTATTTTTCCAGCCAAAGATGGTTTTGATTTTCTGTTCGTCTAGCATTCTCACCCAACAACTTCCCAAGCCAAAATCCAATGCCCTCAACACAATATGCTCAATGGCAATTGCAACGTTGAAAGCGATGCCTGGCGCGAGCTCCTGGATATTCACAGTTTTAAGTTGTTCGGCTCGTCCACGAAGAACGCGCAACATTGTCTCCTCAAGCGCCCCCTCCTTTCCAAATTCCTGACTTCTAGCCTTGATTCCTTCAAAATAGCCTTGCAGGTCTGCACAACAAACTAACACGACGGGAGCCTGCGCAACAAATGATTGGTGATAGGCAGCTTCAGCCAGTTTCGCCTTATTTGCTCATCTGGCACGGGTTTCCGCTTAAATTTCCGTATACTGCGTCTTTTTTCAATAGCGTCCTTTGTCGGTAAATTCAGTGGCCCTATATCGCTAAGGTTTCCCTCGCTTTGTATGTCCTTCATCGCTTTAGAATCTGACCTAAATATTAAAAAAGTCTATCGGACTCAAATCAGCCAAGACAAAGAACTGCAATTATCGCTGTTCTAATGATGCGTCTTACAGATTACTTGTGCGCGTGCTTTACCGGCCAAAGTCAACCGGGCTCTATTCGGGATAAAGTAAGTTGAGTCTTTGACTTCGATCCACTCGTCCTCGACAAGGCGATCAAGACAGCGTTGTATCTCATCTTCATTGTAACCTGTTTTTAGCGCTGCTTGTGGAACGGCTACCCAGCCATCGTTATCGCTTTGACCTTCTTCAAGATTTAAGCGTGCTAACTGACAGAAAAAATAATCTCGATGATTTTTTTCATCCGCCTCTTGCATATCTACCTTCCTTTTTACGTTGCTCTGAATTGTGTAAGTGGCTAACGACCTTTCATACGTTCTCGAATCGGACGCATGTCTTTATCAAGAGTTGCCCTACTTTGACGTAATTTCTCTTTTATGCATAAAAATCTTACACAATTAGATTTCGCTTAAAACAGCTTAAACCAAGGAAAAAGAGGCATAAGGGCTGCAACTGTTTTAGAGAAAATGCACCTTCCGCATTCGGATGCACTTGCGTTTTAATTATTTCTCAACGATCGGGAGCTTCACCGTGAACGTCGATCCTTTTCCCACCTCACTCTCAACAATAATTTCCCCATTGTGTGCTTCAACGATCCGTTTTACTACTGCGAGCCCGAGTCCCGTCCCTTTGGCCTTTCCCGTAAAAAGTGGCTTGAAAAGCTTTTCTTTGAAGTCCTCTTGGATTCCAGTTCCCGTATCGCTTACACATACTGCAATTGCGCCATCCGAAAACGCACTAACGTTGAGCTTCCCACCGCCGGGCATCGCCTGCATGGCGTTGAGTATGAGATTGGCAAATACACGATGAAGAAAATGCGGATCTGCCATCACTTGCAGATTTGGAATCTGCACCTCAATGCGAACTCCGCCTGCAGGTGGCAGTGAACTGACAACGTCTTCGATTAACCCCTTAATATCGACCTCTTCTTTCTCAGGGACGATCGGACGTGCAAAGTCTTGGAGATCGCCGACGATCTTGTTCATGTAGAAGACCTGCTCGCTTATTTTTTCAAAAAGCTCAGATTCTCTTTCCCAATCGTCAGGACCGCGTTGCTCGGGAGGGATCCGCTCAATGCGGAGACGTTGCAGGTCTACGACGTATTGAAGGACCTGCAACGGATTTCTGAGATCGTGACCTACCATCGCGGCAGTCTCGCCGATACCTGCTAAGCGCTCGGCATTTTTCAGCGCCTCTTCCGTCTTTTTAAGATCGGTAAAGTCGACGCCGATAGCTAAGTGCCCGACGTGCCGCCCATTTCTGTCGATGAGACTCTCAGTAGCCCACTGGATCCACACGCGCCGTCCGTCTTTCGTGACGTTCTCGTTGAGATTGATATGGTACTCAGCAGGGGAAGCTAGGATGCTGTTGATAAGGGGCTTGAGCGGTCTTCCGGTGCTTTCCACTTCCGGAACGATGATCATAATGTCTTGCCCGATAAGTTCGTCGGGCGTGTAGCCAAAGAAGCTGGCTCCGTAATCGTTAACGAAGGTAAGACTGCCTTCGGTGTTGGTTGTAAGGATTATGTTATTTGCAGTTTCGACGAGCGTACGGTACTGCTGATCGCTCTCCTTGAGCCGGGCAGTCCGCTCGTCGACAAGTGCTTCGAGATGCCCAGAGTAACGCTGTAATTCCCCCTCTGCACGCTTCAGTTCGGTAACATCTCTCGCTGCAGCAAACACTCCTTGAACCTCGCCAACTTCATTGCGGTATACCGTGGCGTTGTACATTACGTCAGTAACGCCCCCAGACTTGTTTTGAATGGCCAACGGGTAGTCCTTGACAAAACCGTCAGCGAACACCTGTTGGTACCCTCTGCGTGCCACTTCTGGTTCTGTAAAGTAGTCGCTGAAGTCCCTGCCGATCAGTTTGTTACGAGCGTAGCCAGTCACCTCTTCCGTAGCCTTGTTGGCGTCGGTGATTTTTCCCGCGGCATTGATAGTGACGAGGGGGTCGAGACTCACTTCGATAAGGCTTCTTGCGTAGAGAGAGGCAGCACGGAGTTGCTCTTCGGCTTGCTTCCGATAGGTGATGTCTCTTGTCGTCTCGAGAATTACGTCCGGAACATTCCGCGCACCGTACTGCAAAGCCCAATGGCTCATGACCGTTATCCCGACGCCGGCGCGTGTAGTTTGTCCCAGCTCCCCCTCCCATCGCCCTGTACGAAAGAGGCGGTCGGTGATCTCCTCAAAAGGAGATGGAAATACGGTCTTAAGTAACGAATGAATCAGTTTGCCTCGCACGTCATCTTGCTTCCATCCGTACTGCCGTTCCGCTCCCTTGTTCCAATAAATGATATGCCCATCGAGATCAAAGATGATGATTGCATCATTCGCTGCGTCAAGCATTGCGAGGCGCAGTTTTTCATCGATAACTTCGCGTTCCTGCGTCACATCGTGCTCAAACATGAGCACACTCGTTACAGAGCCGTTCCTTATGGTTACAGGATAAAGGGACACTCGAAAACGCCGACCTTCGTGAAGCGCCTCACCGTGTATTGGCGCTCGTGACGAAATCACTTCGTTCATCCACTTTCTTTGTATCTCTGCTACGTCAGCGGGAGTGGCATCGAAAGCGCAGGTGCCGACAAGCGTGGTTACACCGGTGCTAAATCGCTTCTCAGCTGCGTCATTAACGGCGAGAATCATGCCGTCAGCGTCCATAAGCAACGCTGCGTCAGAAAAAACGCCGAGAAAGTCAGGCACTATTTCGAAGAGATCGGTTGATCCATCGCTGTGCAGTTTATCCACCGCTCATCACCACTAGTCGTTCGTCATCTCGATATCTAGCTGCCAACAAACGTTACTTTCGCGCGGATATAAGGTTTCACCCGTGAAAAACGGGAGCGACCTACTCTTTCTGCAGCTTAAAGGTTACGGTGGCTCTGAGTGTTCAGTATCGTCCTTTTTCAACTGCTCGTAGAGTTCTGGACCGACGCACTCTTTGGCATAAGCGCACCAATGAACGCACAGGTTCATATCATTAAAAACCTCAAGGCCACACTTGCTGCATTTTACCTTGACATCTGATGAAAAAATCTCAATATCCTCGTTGCATCTCGGACATTTCTTGATTGTAAGAGTCGGCGTACGTAAGCGCGAAGTCCCTGGACAACTATCGAACATGAACAGCTCCTATAGTGCTCTGAGGCATTTTTCATACAAATTATTTGAACGAGATCTCGTTATGATTTTACTCGCTCCCCCGTATTTAATCACTTTGATCCGTTATCGCGCTGTTTAGGCTTGAAAGTGTTTGATAGGCCACTGTTGCTAAAGCGCTTGCCCTCTAAACGCCGCCTGAGAGGGTATCTGGAACAGGTTTATTAAGGATAATTGGTGATTAAACGACGACATTCAATTACGTGCTAGGTGGTCGAATGATAACCGCGAAGGACATCCCATTTCAAGCAGTTACTGAATTCCACGGGCATATTTGCCCTGGAACAATTATCGGATATCGTGCCGCACAGATAGCAGTGCGAGAATTTTCGTCTAAAAGGTCAGTCGATGAGGCGCTGATAGCTATCGTCGAAAATGACAGCTGCAGCGTCGACGCTATACAGGTTGTAACAGGTTGCACGTTCGGGAAAGGCAATCTTATTTTTAAAGACTATGGAAAGCACGTCTATACGTTCATTAACAGGGAGACCGGAGACGCGCTGCGAATCTCTTTGAATAGTTCAGTTAATCTGGAGCATATGGATCCAACGTGGAGTCGGCTTCGCAGAAAGGTGACTTCTGGATCTGCCACTTCGGTTGAGCAGCAAGACTTCAGGAAACGTGCAGACATAATCGCCGAAAAACTCATGAATATGCCTGAGGAGGATTTGTTTACTGTCACGCACATCGATATCGCCGATGTTCCGAAGAAGGCACAGATATTTCGGTCAGTCACGTGTCAGAAGTGCGGAGAGCTCGTTTCAGAACATAGAGTGCGACTGGAAAACGGAGAAAAGGTGTGTATTCCCTGCTCCGCGGGATAATGCGATAAACATATTCTGTCAAGCGAATGGTCGCTCACGGCCGACCGAGATAGACTGACAAGAAGCACACCACGGCAGTCCGCCTAGGACGTCACCCCCGCACACGACTAAAAAGCGCAATCGCCCCACACAACCGCCCTGGTAAGGTGGGCGGTGTGCCACTCCTGCAAAGGTTTTTAGACTTTCAACTCACACCTAATCTTATGAACGACGAACACCTCACCACAAATCAGGGTGTTCCGGTCACCGATAACCAGAGTTCACTAACCGTCGGTGAGCGTGGACCAGTCCTGCTGCAGGACGTGCATCTGATTGAAAAGCTCGCGCATTTCGACCGTGAGCGCATCGCGGAGCGTGTCGTGCACGCGAAGGGTGCCGGCGCTCACGGTTACTTCCAAGTGTACAAGAGCATGGCCCCGTATACCTGTGCAAAGTTCCTCCAAGAGCCAGAAAAGCAAACGCCTGTCTTTGTTCGTTTTTCACTGGTCGTCGGCGCCCGAGGCTCCGCCGATACGGCACGCGACCCGCGAGGCTTTGCGGTCAAGTTCTACACTGAAGAGGGAAACTACGACCTCGTGGGAAACAACCTGCCCGTCTTCTTCATTCGCGATGCTCTAAAGTTTCCTGATATGGTGCACTCCTTCAAGCCCTCACCAGATTCCAACATTCCGACGAGCTCCTCAGCAAACAGCCGTTTTTGGGATTTTATCTCCTTGACGCCTGAATCGACCCACATGATCGTCTGGTTGTTTTCAGACCGTGGGACCCCTAAGAGCTACCGGATGATGGAAGGATTTGGCGTCAACACCTACAAGTGGGTAAACGTGGCGGGGGAAGCTTGCTACGTTAAGTACCACTGGAAACCGAAGCTGGGCGTCCATTCCTTCGACCGTAATGAAGCTACGAAATTGGCGGGGACCGACCCGGATTACCTCACCCGAGATCTTTGGGCTACGATCGCTAGCGGCGGGGCAATAGAGTATGAACTCAACGTTCAGATGATGGATATGGCGAAGGAGCTTGAACAGGACTTCGATCCCCTCGACGCTACCAAGACGTGGCCCGAGGACAAGTTCCCACTTATGCCGGTCGGTAAGATGGTGCTGAATCGCAACCCGGAGAACTACTTCGCTGAAACAGAGCAGGCCGCGTTCTCTCCAGGTGCCTTCGTTCCGGGTATCGAACCGTCTGCCGACAAGCTCCTGCAAGGCCGCATCTTCTCTTATGCAGATACGCAGCGACATCGGCTGGGGCCTAACTACTTGCAGCTCGCCATCAACCGACCACATGTGCCGGTCAACAACAACCAACGTGACGGCTTTATGCAGTCGGGGTCGTTCAGAGGAGTAGTTAACTTCGAACCTAACAGCTTAGGCGGAGGTATGCCAAACGAAGCGCCTTCCGGCCCAACGTCCGTCTATCGAGTCGACGGGGAAATCACTCGACGAAAGATTAGCCTCACAAATAACTTTGCGCAGGCGGGTGCTAAGTTTAGGTCCCTCGACTCAATCGACCAAGACCACCTGATCGACAACGTCGTAGACTCACTAGCGAATGCCGACAAGTCGATACAAGAGCGCATGGTAAATAACTTCACTAACGCAGATATCGAACTTGGCGCCCGTGTGGCTAAGGGACTTCACCTCTAGCTAAGCATCCAAAAATAGCATTTCAAATTTGCGAGTGTGGTTCTCATCAGCCGTTTAGCTAACAGGAACTAATCTCCGACTAGCTTTTCATAGGCAAGCCATCGTAATTGCAGTTGCACGGCTAACACTGAACTTTGAGTGCGCAGTCGAGAGTTTCGCTGCTACTTTTCGCGCAACCATCGCTTGCTAAAGAAGTCTCTGGAAGCAACAATACATTCGAAGCAGACTTGAAAATTCTAGTCCACAAATCGCAATGACATAAAGCATATCTCTTTTAACAGAAATTATCACAAAATCTGACCACCCCTAAGTAAAAAAAAGTGGCAAAACACTAAATTTAGCAAATTTTAAATTAGATACAGTAAAGGTGCCTAAAAAAGAATAGAGTTTGATACCTGCCCTTAATCACGCTAGTATATGCACTGGGAAGGGGGCTCTATTTGAGCAACACCACATTTCCCATCCCGCGCCGCCTGCGCTCAATAAGGCCCCTACTTTCGAGCCCATAGAGCGCCCTACTAACGTTGGATTTCGGAAGACCGGTCTTTTCAACAAGCACACTCTGATTGATGATTCCTTCGTCTATGATGGCTTTGTAGAGTACCTGCTCATCGTTTTTGAGCGTTTTTGCTATCTCTTCCCATCGCTGTCGTCGCTCCTCAATTATAACGCTCGCAGCAGAGTTAGCAGAATTCGTGTGCGCTGATCCTTCAACGCCGATCAAATCGTGCAGCAAAAGGTAAGTGCCGCTCACGCTCATCGAGATTAAAGCGATAGCGATCACAAACACATCGCTGTACGTGAAAAGCCCCGGAACCTGACTCGTTATAACGGTATTCCCCTCAACAAGGATTTGCACAGGCGTGGGGGTTAGAAATTTAAATGCGAGTACCACGACTGAGGCGACAAAAACGACTGCTGTAAAGAGTGTCTTTCCGCTGATTTCTCCCCGCGGCATATATACGTTTAACCTCACTCGTGTCAGCTGTAATCACTCAAGCGTTGCACCCTGAACCATAGCACGTAAGTTGCTCTACCGAGATAACCTTTTCATTCGGTGCATCAATGTTGATCATGTAAAACAGGCCTTCGACTTTCACGACCAGACCCGTAGTATCGTTAGAGCTATTGGCCGGGGCTGGAGACGGTGCCAAAACGGCGATTGCCAAAACGGTGTAGTTCTTTCCGGCGAGAATTGAGCTTACGCGTTTATCTTTGATTGCGATCGTAGTCAAATTATTTGCGCGCTGGTCAAATTGCGCCTGCTGTAGCGTTATTTGATCTGACGATTTCCCTGTTTGTGACGGCTTAACCACGCTGAAGTATGCATTGCTGCTTCCAGGCATCGCCTTGTCTGCCCCAAGAACGATGATAGCAGCTCCCGCTATGACCCCTACAATGAGCAAAATGCTGAGTAACGCGAGACGCCGTCGCAATTTAGCATCCATCATCTTTATCCTCAGTTAACGTTCTAAAAAAACTCGCTTTTCGTTTCAAAGAGTCTCCGGTTTGACGCGTGTATCTTGTGGTGTAGGTCTTTCCTCGCCCTCTTGCGCTTTATTTTTTTAGGACAACAAACTACTTGTTTTTAACTATACGATTTCACTCTTNACACAATCGTTTNTAGAGAATTTTTGTCGCAATTCTGAAGCATTTAANAGTCGCNCTTNAACTGCTTCAACTGAAATAATAAGGCAATGCATCATCTATTCTCTTTACGCCAATGACTGTTACGTTATAACCCTCTTTTTGTAGCTGAGCCTGTAAGTTAACACCCCCAACAACGTTTGTGGCAAGTGGAGAAGTGGTGCTTACTATAGTCTGACCGCTAGGAACAATGATTACTCGAGCACCGGCTCTTACTGCCGCCTGTGCTTTTAGATATATGCCACTAACGCTGCTTACCGTTCCGTTGCCATCAATTGCCCCAGTTCCGTACACAGAGGAATTAGTCTTCTGCTTAGTGAGGGCCGAATAAGCCGCTATTGCCATAGGAAGTCCGGCGCTCGGTCCATCGACCTCAGTTACTCCTTGAGGCACTTTCACGACGAATTCAAAGTCTCGTTGATTTTTGTTTATCTGAGTCCGTTCAGCTGCCACTTCAACGGCATATCTCGCGGTCGTTTGAAAATCAACTCCCGTCAGCGGCTCTGTTTCCACAAAGACGTGGCCAGTTCCAAGTTGCGTATAAACAATAACACTAGATACGGTGCCCGTATAGGTGCCGTTATCTTCATCTGATACCGCGAGCATATGTGCGGTGCCATCGCTTGTGACACTAGAGTTTATTCCTGAAGGAGATTGAGAGGGGTTGAGTTGAGTGTTTAGAAGTGGTACGTTAACCGTACATCCTGCTGTCAAGACTGGTAAAAGCAGCAACAGAACGCATAGGATATGAATTACGCGATGCTGTTTCATAGTCAAAGCCTTGCTAACCTCTCATAGCAATCTCGTGTGTTTGGATAATAACTTTGCTATTAAGGGGGCATAACACGTGCAAAGAACCTGCAGCTAGATGTAGCGCAGTTCTTCATTTAATCCCACGGCAATCTTCAGTGCTAAGTTTCTATCCGATACGGTAACAATTCTCCTTGAGCGGGGTCCAATTTTTTCATCACTGCACTTAGCCACGTTATCCACCCGTGTTTATGCAAGAAAACGAAAAGGAGATGTGGCGGGAGCCTTCTCACAAACTCAAGGGGGGTATTATATTGAAGAGCCCCGCCTAGTTATTTCTCTATTAAGTACTTCTTGGTTTAGTTGTACTTAGGAAGCTGCTGGTACTGCAACTCCAACAGCATATTAGACACTCTACCTTATCTTNNATACGTATGAAACTAGTTTCCAACTTGAAAAAAAGCCTATTTACTGTGTCATATGNAGTTTTGTGGCTCAAANGCATCNTTAAAACGNGAAAAATGTGGCGACTCTCGGAAAATTCCTCTCTCGCCGAGAAAAAAACCAAAAGTGTGCGTAATAGCGTTCCACTTATTACGTAAATAGCAGTTACAGGGCTACGAAGATGTGTTCGTATCCAGCTTCAGCTATTTGAAGTCATGTTCGCATTCGTGCATCGCTGCAGCAAACGCTGATGATTCACGTAGGGCGCGCTGGTTCAAGGTCAAAGACTTCGAACACCCATTGAGTGCGCTTCTGCCAGTCCTTACATAACGCACGTTTCGATACGCGATATTTAGCAGAAAGCTTCTCGAGGATGTCAGACATGTTTAGTTGAGCGATGTACAAACGGTACATCTCACGCCTTCTCGAGTACAATTCCTCTTTTTTCGTCATGATTAACCTTAGCATTAACCTTAGCAGGGAATCACTCATTTATCTGGCAAAGACTTAAGCTTTTTCTGGAAATGAAGGTCATGAAGCGTGCGATCAACCTCAAAGTGGACTTGATTAGGGGGTTATCACATCCAACCCCTCTCCATCCAATAGTCGTATTGATGCCTCCAAGCCTCTTTATTTGCTTTCACTAATTGCCTGAAAAACGCACCTCTCTCGGCAATTTCGCTTTCCTGATCATTGTAGTGGCGCTTTGTCTGTATTGCGTCCGCAAGGGTCTGCCCGAGATTGCGCGCTTCGGTAATCGCTGCATCAAGCGCGGCAGGATTGCTGCCAACGGCAACGCCGACCTCGCCCACCGTGACTGCACCCAATTCATTCAGGAAATAATTCATATAGCGAAGCACTTCGCTGATGCCCGAACCGCCTGCCGTGGTCACAGCGCAACCATATTTCCCCACGAGCATCTGGCAATGGATTGCGTCAGCTAGGCGGTCGATTACCGTCTTGAGTTGTGCGGTGACACCATTGATGTACACCGGTGAGCCGAGAACGATCCCGTCGGCGCGCATCATTTTTGCCCATAATTCAGCGAGATCATCCTCCTGAATGCACTCGCCTTCAGCGTAACAAACCTGACACCCTATACAATATTGTATGTCCAAAGCACCGATATCGACGAGTTCAGTTTCTGCGCCGCGCTCCTTCGCGCCGTCGAGGACAGCGTTTACGAGCTTAAGCGTCCGACTGTTCTTGCCACGGGGGCTGCTATTTATTCCAAGTATTTTCATCTTTGCACCTCGATTACGTACAATGTCGACGTCATGCCATAATTAAGGTTGCAGTCAGGCAGAAAACATACTTTTATCTTGTTTCTGTGAAAGACCAACTTTGCGTGGTTGACTTCGATTCGTTTTATGAAGGTGCGCCACCGTGGGACATCGGCCGCCCTCAGAAAGAGTTCGAGCAGCTGGCAGAAGCCGGGGAAATCGTTGGCTCCGTACTTGATGTCGGATGCGGGACT
>JGI24146J20443_1001928_pt1 | contig 12007 bp, 10 predicted proteins | sample BarGraIncub1131A_FD_20443 | JGI IMG/M metagenome (IMG submission 20443) | reverse complement strand
CCGCCTCCACCGAACCCGCCGCCTCTTCCTCCGCGCCAGAAAAACAGGAGGAGGAGAAACTTGGTGATCTTGCCGTGCAGGAATATCCAGTCACAAATCAATAGGATGACTATGAGGCCAATAGTGATCAGAGAAAGCGGACTGCTGCTCCCTGAAGTATCTGCCGCAGAAAGAGGTGTCGCCTGCTCGATGGCGGCCAGGTCCAGGCTATACTCAGCTGCAACCTCCTGAAGAATTGCCAGATAACCGTTCTTGATGCCGGAGTCAAAATCATCGATTTTATAGTAGGGCAGCATATATTCATCCTGGATGCGGCCGGACTTTCCGTCGGGCAGCCGACCTTCCAGGCCATAGCCGACTTCGATCCGGCTTTTTCTGTCACCGACAGCAAGCAGGATGAGTACTCCGTTGTTTTTGACTTTGTCACCAATCCCCCATGACCGCAGCATATCCAGGGAATAGGTTTCTAATACCTGGCCTTCCAGACTGTCAATGGTTACGACTACGATCTGGGCACCGGTTTTTACTGCCAGGGCTGCACTGTCCTTCTGGATCATTTGCTTCGTAGTATCTGATAACACACCTGCAAAATCATTGATATAAAAGTCAGCAGTTGGATTGGGAACCGCTGAGGCAGCTAAGACCGGAGCAGCAAACAAAACCAGCAGGATAAGCAGAACCAGTGGGGTAATGAGTTTTTTCATAATACTCCTCAAACATGCTATATGATATACAGCTCAAAACAAGCTGGAAAATAAACGGTCCAAAACATACTATAAAATAATCGGTTCGGTCTTCCTCATGCAAGCAACCTCGCAGCAGTGAAAGTCTAGAACGACACCGTCGGCACAGTCTCCGTTCCAGGCGCAGCCTGGAAGTATTCCGCTTCCGAAAATCCGAACAGACTGGCTATCATGACGGTTGGAAAACTCTTGATCGAAGTATTATATGTCTTAACCAGATTGTTGTAATCGATTCGGCTTACGGCTATTCGGTTCTCCGTACCGGCCAGCTCATCAGAAAGCTGACGGAAATTAGCATCGGATTTCAGTTCCGGATAATTTTCCACGATGACAAGAAGCCTACCAAGTGCGCCGGAGAGTTCTGTGTCTGCGGTTGCTTTTTCACCGACGGTCTGTGCGCCGGCCAGCTTGGCCCGGGCAGAAGTGACACTGTCTACAATCGCCTTTTCCTGTGTGGTAAATCCCTTGACGGATGCGACCAGATTTGGAATCAAGTCGGCGCGCCGCTGCAGTTGGGCATCAATATTTTGAAAGGATGTCTTGACTGCTTCTCTTTGGGCAACCAGACCGTTGTATGAGCCAATCAAAGACATGGCAAAAATCAGGACGACCACTGCGATGACAATAAGTGCTATTATACCTTTTTTCATAGTAAAACCTCCATTATGTTCGCGAAGAATAGGGCGTTCGCAATTGTTTTCTATTATTTTAACATGATACTTCATTCAAAGGAATGAAGTATCATACATTCAAAGCGTCTGCGGAACGGATGCTGAATCTGATCAAGCCCAGTCGGACACAGGAAACTTTGAGAAAATGGTCGTTATTATATCGATGATGCTGAACATGTCCAGAATATGCTTTCTTCCCTTAGCATAATAGGATCATACAAAGATTGTTTTATACATCAGTCACCAGCTTCAAAACCTGCCAGTGCGATGCATGTTATGAACCGGATTCGGAATGCTATTTTTGAAAGAAGCAATGCCCCTGAAGCTTTTCAGAAATTTGAGTCCTCAAAGAATCGATCAGACATTTTTATCGGATCAACATCGAAAAGAGTTATAATATATTCTGTAAGGGGTATAGATTTTTGCTTGCCTGACCCTACATTCATTGAGCAATCATCTCAACCTATCGTTGAAATTCCAAAGAAAGGCACCTGCATGAAATACTCTAACAATGCTTTTCCCGATATTTGCATAACTCGACATCGTGAAAACCAGCGCATTCTTATAAGTTCAATTCTTGTTTGGACCGTCATCGCGGCTTCCTGCTTGTCAGGCTGCAGCACGACAGATAGAGTGACTACAAACAGCGGCAACCTGATCAGTTCAAATACTCCGACTGAAAAAAAGATAGATAGTCAGACTTCCGATAATTTTCAGATAGGTTTTTCCGTGGACATAACGTAATTGCGATTTCGATTTTCTCCTTGTGCTTCTAGCAGCTTTCTTTCAGTCATTTCTCTCAAGATCTGTCTTGTCTGAAAGGCTTTAAGATTCAATACTTCCATTGCCTCAGAACTAGCAATAGAACCATGGGTCTTCAAGTAATCCAAAATACATATGTAATTTGAGTTCGTTATCGCCGGTTTATAGCCGACAAATACTTGTTTGGAAGCTGAAAAATCTTATTAATCAATATGGGCTTATCTGGTAACGTAAAAGTGGAAACGGGAAACCTTGAGACAGATAATGAGAAAGAGCTCAGGACTAATAAACTCCAAGCACAGCAAAGTTAATTATTTATTAACTAAAGCGGGTTGGTTTTACTTGATAGGAGCATAAAAAACGATCAAAAAATTCATACTGATTGAAGGCTAAAATCAGAAAATCGTTCGGTATATTTCGGTAATTTTATGTTCTATCAAAAACATTTTTGTAAAAATTATGTTCAAATTATGTTCAAGTCAATTGGTGGTGTAGCCGAGAGATACGTTTGAAAAAAACTGATACATTGGAAAGTTCTATTTGATGCCCAAATCAAGTTTACTCCGGCAGAGATAGAATACCGATTGAACTGGAAAATTCATGAAGAGTATCAATCAAGTCAGCAAAGGATATCTCCGCTGCGTATACATATTCTTTTTGGTATACCTTCCAACGTCTTTCAAGTTGCGGGTCAATCGAAATGGATTGAATGACTTGTTCATAAGGCAGGAGCAAATCCAGACTCTTTCGTTTGACAGCTGTCATTGTGATAGCCTGCCGCAACGTTTGTATATTGATCTGTGCTGATTTTAATCGATAAAGTACATGCAGATCGTAATAATCACGAATGCGAGTATTCAAAACTGATCTGCGGATAATGGTTTCGTATTTCTCAGCAAGAATGGTTTCTATTGGATAAGCCAAAACAGATATTTCATTTTCTTGAAACATGAGTTGGTACGTAAAGTCGATTTCTCGCGGTGTGATCGCATCTCCTGTAGTAATGTCTATTTTCAAAGGGGCAGAAATTGTATCGTACCTGGCGATGAGGGATACTCGAAAACCACCATATGCATCATCTTCGCGTATTGGCTCAGTCTTAGTAAATTTGAATGCAATTCCGTCATCAATATAGATTAGAAAAATCTCCTCAAATGCCTTCAATAATAACTCTTCGCTGAGCGGAAGATTACGAAGCGTTGTGTCCATGTCCATCGTTGACCTGCTGTCCAATCCGATGATAGCACTGATAAGCATCCCGCCTTTCAGTACAAAATTCTTACTGTACTTTGAGAGTGAAATTCTTTCTAGTAGTCTTTCGAGCATATAGTTCTGTAATAGTGCGGCAGAAGTTACAGACAATTTATTCGCTTCCATTTTCATATAGGCCTTCATCTGCATTGCATTGGAAAATTTCATAAAAGCACCTCGAAATATGTTCGAATCGCCGACTCAATTCGAAGCAGTTTTGCATATTCCATGAGTCGGGTCAGGTTCTTATCCGGTCGTTTTGAAAATAATTTAAGTGCGGCCGTAACAACCTGATAATCCATTTTATCTTTATTACGGACAACATCACAAATTGTTTTTTCAATATTGTAAACAGGTACGATAAATCCATTTGGAGAGGCAATTGTTGCAATACCGGCTGCATAGATGACTGGGATGCTTTTTTTGATTTCAAGATTTTCAACATTGGAAAGATGAGTGGCATTATAGGACGAAGGTAAGGTCACTGTATATTTTAGCGGGGTGCGATCCGAAAGATCATGTAGAAATAAAGCCGTTCCATGAGAGTAAACAGCTTTGGGACACCGGAAATGAATTTCAGCAAATTCATCAAGTATTGTGCCCGGTAAAACATAGATACCTGGCTGGACTCTTTTGAGTTCGCCGGATTCTGCCATACGGGTCAAATATACACGCGGAATTCCAATTTGCGTTACGTCTTTGGACGTAATGACTCCATTGTGCTCACTTGCGAATTCAATTAATTCTTTGTCGGTCTTGTTCACAGGACATCACTCCTTTGTTACTGACTCGCTTATGATTATAACATAAGAAAGCGAAATAGTAACAAATTATGTTTTATTTCCTAGATGAATTGGAAGTTCTTGCGCGTGAAGTGGTTTATGTCTCGGACGGCCGTTACTCTTACCGGAACTCTTTTGATCGTTGTATCAGAATCAGTAAATTTTTTGATTAAAGCAATCGATGTCGACAAGTGCCGATAAGTGCCGATAAGTGCCGATAAACTGATAAAGAATTGCACTTCTAGGTTTATTCGGAAATCTTTATAATGACTTTCTTAGCGAACAAATTTTGTATAAAACGGATGAAAGATGTCATGAAAAAATAAATCATAACTATATTTTGTTGGTCATTTTCAGCCTTCAAATATGTCTTTTCATTTCGTATAGGGACTGTCCCGTACGAAGAAAAAAGACAAGATATTCAGTTAAGGCAACAGAATATGTAGATATTTTGATTTATCGCCGGTTTGTCGCCGGTCTTCGTCGATTTATCGCCGGTTATCGCCGATTTATCGCTGAAAAATAATTGTTAGGCAGCTGACAAATCTTGTTAGTCATTGTGAGAAGACTATATTATGGAACTCGATCTGAGTTGTATCGGGATACAGGTTGTTGCAAATTTTGCGACAGCTCAAATGTTTATAAGCATTTTGCTATCTACAGTCATAATCTGTGTAGAATGATTTATAATTGTCTTTGATAATTTGATGAAAAGTATTTATATATCATCTTTATGAGACTTTGGTTGTTTGAATAATTGCTGTTATCGCAACGTTTTATGTGAGTAGAAATAAAATTCTAGGCATCTGTATTAATATTGCATATGTTTGTGACAAACGGATTGGCAGATTTAATACGACGTGGAAAGAATGATTATAGGGGATTTTCATTTTATGTTCATTCAAACACCGAGAGGATGATAAGATGATTGCAAATGCCCCTGTAACGGCTTCCAGATGCTTTAAAAGTGATTTCATACAGCATTTCAGCCAATAGAGTGAAAGACAGTTATGAGCCAAAAAATATCAAAATTCCATTGACGAGGTATGCGAATTAATATGATATAGTATATTTAATAAAGAATTATATAAAAGTATGTTGATTGCGTCCAATATGAAACTGACAATACAGGTGGGCCAGATTTAAACGTGCAAATGTAACTCTCCATCTTAAAGGGTAATTGAGCACTTTATAAAATCCTTTTCTTCATTTTAGAACCGGTGAGAATTAGAAGGTTATTGGATAATCAGTCAAATGAGGTGCTTAATATCCTCGTTAAATCTTATTTAGGAGGAATAACATGGGAGAAATTGTAAACATTAATAATTCTAATGAAGTTGAGGTTGTTAGAACAGAAAACGATTTAATAGAACTTACAGAGGGAATGCTGTTGGATGCGCGTGCTACTATAAATAGCAAGAAAACATTAAGCGTACCAATTGCAGAGTTAGCGACTTTAGGAGCTGGGGTGTCATCACTTGTTCCAGCATTGAACACTGTCACACAGACAACCACATTTGCCACAGGGGGCTTATATCAATTAGCTAATGCAGGCGTTGGTGATGTTCTGAAGGTTGCGAAAAATGGTAATTTCTGGGGAGCTTTCAAGACTGCTGATGGTGCATCAAAATTTGCAAAGCTTCAGGCAGCAGGCCCATTGTCTGCTACAACTACAACAGCGGCCGCAATTAACCCTGCCATAATGATAATGGCAGTAGCGCTTTTCTCGATCGAAAAAGAGCTCGGTAATATTGCAGAAATGGAAAAGCAGATTTTATCATTCCTGGAAGTTGAAAAGGAATCAGAAATTGAAGCAGATGTAGAAACATTGATGAATATCGTCACGAAGTATAAGCTCAACTGGGATAATGAGCATTTCGTTGCTAGTAACCATAAGCTGGTATTGGATATTCAAAGAACCGCCAGAAAGAATATGAACGCATATCAGAAGAAGGTTAATGAGGTCCTTAAAGCGAAACAGTTCATTATCGCTCAAAATAAAGTAAATTCTACATTGGCTGACTTAGAGAAGAATTTCAAATATTATAGATTATCGCTTTACACGTTCTCTTTGGCATCGCTTATGGAAATAATGCTAAGCGGTAATTTTAAAGAAGAATACATCTCAGGCATTAAAGATGAGATAAGAGAAATGTCACAAACCTATAGGGTTTTATTTGGAAAGTGTTCGGTTCGTCTTGAAAAGATGGGTAACTCAGCGCTGGAAGCAAATGTGATAAAAGGATTAGGTACCGCAGGCAAAGCAGTTGGAAAGTTCATCGGTAATATTCCTCTTGTGAAGGAGGGGCCGATTGATGAGTTCCTTCAAGATAAAGGCGCTTATTTAAAAAGCAATGCAATCGGAATGGAAAAGAAATCTGTCGGGGCATTTGCGGCAATAGGCAATCCGGGTACGGGCGTGCTTATTGAAAAAATACAGGATATGGTTCAGATCTATAACCATACTTCGCAGATATGCTTTGATAAAGAAAAGATTTATTTAATGGCTATTTAGTGGGAAGGTTCAAAAATTGAGCTATCGTTAAGGGTTCGTGGATCAGATTCCAGATACTTACAGGCATATATGATGTACTTCCTGTCGTGTTGAGCCATTTACATGGCGGCAAGACATCAATATCAACGTCTCAACCTATAAGCTTGGACATGTTCCCACTTACGTAAGATTGAAAATCGGCCATCTGACATCAGTTGGCCGAACTCCGCCCACGTTGAGACGGTGGTATTGATGTCACGAAAAGATAAATAATAGACCAGTAAAGGCCTTAAATCAGAGGTTTCCAGACTTTCGGTAACAATCGCCAAATGATAGAAACCTTTCTTTTATGTCTTTCAAAAGTAGTGTAGATATAAAAGTATTGTTAGGTTGAGGCTAGAGAACTATTTTTTGCTCTGCGAGTGTACAGAACTGCTGTTTTGGCATGGGGGTGAAGCTATAGAACTGTTGTTATAATTTAAAGGCAGCAGCCCTGTTCAGGAACTACCGCCTCGTTCTTTATATTCCTAAATCATCACGACCAACATGCTGTTGGAGAATTATACGCAAACGTTTTACCATACAATTTACAGTCGTTTGTGGCTTGACAATTAGCTCGGCTATTGCGTACTGAGATTTCCCATAAAAGAGCATTTCAAAAATGCTTGCTAAGGAAGCTGAAATTGCAGCTATTTTCTATAATCATGTTGCTGGTACAATTTTACTTCGCCAAAACTCTTTCAACTGGATTGGTCCATATCGTTGCGTAAATATTAGTTCAAAAAGATAAAGGTAAGACCATTTATCTCAACAATGAGTCTCAAGAGAAAACTATTTCAAAAAATAGTTTTTGCCTCGGAATTATCTAGTGAAGAATAAATACAATTCAAGGCGTGAGGAATCGTGACGAATATATATGTTGACTAAATATAATGCGAGTGTTATTGTAAATACAAATAACGTAAGGAATCGTTACGAATATGACGAATGTTGACGGTGATAACATGGAGGGAAGAAAATGAATATTTTCCAAATGAAAACCAAACCACATAATATTGAGAGATTTCGCCAATTTATTGATGAAAAGTTTGTTTGTATAGGGTGGCCGGGAATTAATAATTTAGATCAAGTTAGTAAAGATGAAATTAGGCAACGACTTGCAAAAGAGTATGGATTTATTGGCCACAAGCTGGGAAATGCACTTGGGCAGGTAAACACTTTTGTAAATACAATGAAAAATGGCGATATTGTAATTATCGTTGAAAACGACTACGCAAATTTTGGCATTTTAGGAGATTATGTGTATGTGCAAAAATTTGATAATCAAAATGACCATATGTGTCATCAAAGAAGTGTTGAATGGATGGATAAAGTACAAATCACTAGCCTTGATAGTAGCATTCAAAAATTTTTATCTAATAGAAATGTGATTTGTCAGTATCCCGAATCTTTTGACGAATCAGGACTGAATGCGATCCTTGGCAAGCAGCCACGACTTAGTAAAAATAATACAGAAAAATATGACGATTTATTCAATAAGGCATTAGAAATTATTGATGAAGAACTAAAATCAGAAGACCCAGATCGTCGGTTTAAGGCTGCAACAGAGTTAATCCGACTTAGGATAAACTTGTAAGGCGGGCTTGTTTAGTCCAGAAGAGGGAAAAAATTATATCAGAATCCGAATAAAAAATCCAAAGAGTATCTCATTAAAGGAGGAAATGTATGCCACTATATTCAATTCCAAATATGAATATGATTCTAAAAATTCCACACGATCATGTTAATCGAGCGTTAATTAACAAAATTAGTCTTTCAGATTATTCTCTTATTCAGCAAGAGTTGAACAGGAGAATTGATTCCGTTCTCAATTCACCAGAGGAGCTATTAACAGCAGGATGGATTCCTGGTCATGATTGGACTGGAACGGTATGGTATCCGATTTATCTTGCTGCCAATAAAGATCAGGATAGGGCGGCGATGGTTTTTGGCGCAATTGTCTTTGAGGTGATGATGAATCGACCAGAAGAATGGTCTTTAGGAAAATACCAAATAAATGGCATAGATATTGGAAGTACAACTTATTTTCGCATACACATATGAAGCCATTCATATGGAAACTTGCGTATTTTTCAGTTGAATAAATGTTTGTCGAATAATTGACAGATCGTCAGATTTTAATAGACCATTTTTACAGGATAAAAGTTAATGTTGTAATAAAAGGTAAGGTGATGCTAATATATTTCTTCATTTCATCACCTTTCCTCCCCCCTCAATATTTTAGATATCTTCCCCGCCGCCGCAGTTTCAGATGTCTTAAGTGAATGTGCGTATATATTCATAGTTGTGGATACATCAGCATGACCAAGTAGTTGCGATACGGTTCGCAGGTCTGTACCGGCGGCTATTTGCAGGGTGGCAAAGGAGTGGCGGAGTCCGTGGACGGTTGTGTATTTGAATCCGGAGTCTGCCAGGAATTTTTTGTTCCATTTTGTGATGGTTTGGTTATGGATGGGGGAGCCATCCCATTGGGTGTAAAGGCGATCTGTGTTCTGCCAGAGATCACCGATTCGGGCTTTTTCTGTGTTTTGCCAGTTTCGGTATTTCTCCAAAAGCTCGATCAGATCGGGGGCAATGGCGATTGCTCTATTGCCGCTTCTGGTTTTGGTTGTGCCGGTGACGATTCCGATTCTTCGGATATATTGGGAGTTGCGCTGGATGTGGATTTCACTTTTATCAAAATCTATATCTTTCCACTCGAGTCCTGCCAGCTCGCCTTCGCGAATACCTGTCTGCAACAATGTGATGATGGCAGTGCCGACTCTTATATCGTGATAGTTCAGGGCGGCCTGGTATGCTTTTTGCGCCTCATCGATATTCATGTGTGATATTTCATGACCTCTTTGAGAAGGTGCTTTTACGCGTTTGCAGGGGTTCTCAAGAATCATCTGCCATTGTACGGCTGTCGAAAGGACAGAGGACAGACAGCGGAAATAGTTACCCTTTGTATTGTCTGATAGTTTGTCGTCCATTCCCAATATCTCGAACACCTCATCCATGGGAAAATTCAAAACGGATGACACTTTACTAGCTATCTCGAATGAAACAACATGGCCACTGCGAAGCCTGGTATTTGTATTGGAGGCAATATCAAGTTTTTCAGCGGTTATGTTGTTGGTTTTGAGTAGATGAAGGACATGCGGCAGCAAGCGATAGCGTGCAGTATTTCGCATGCCTTTCTGATCCAGATCTCGTAGCCAATTAACAATTTGGATTGGCTGGATTTGCGCTAGTGGAAGTCTTCCAAATACAGGCAGGATGCGTTTTTCCAAGAACTCGCAATAGTCTGCAAGAGTTTTTGGCTTTAGATTTGATTTGGCATATGGAAGCCACTGTGCATTTGCAAATTCTAAGAGCGTTGTTTTTTCGCCTGACAAGTATCGCCCTGATTTCACCTGACGCTCAAAGTCCAGAATGGCAGCTTCTAGAGCGGCTTTTTCTTTCTTTGCGGTAAGTCCGACAGGCGGCGTCCAGGTAGTAACCTCATAGGCGTATATACCTGTTGAATCTCTGCCGACACTTACCCGAATCTGATAAGAGTTGCCTCTTTTTAAAGCGCTTGCCATGCAAATGTGCCTCCTATCTCGAATAATCCAGTACTGGTCTTACCCTGCGTGCGGGTTGGTTTGGCATTTGTAAATACATGGGCTTGGGTGTGAGAATTTGTGCGGGTTTTTCCGGTTCAACCGGGGGTAAGCTTGGCTCTGAGGCTGTATGATTTTCCAGAAGATTCATCAACGCATCCATATCAATCAGGTTTTTGTTGCCTGCTTTGCATGGCAACAACTTGCCCTGCCAGATTAACTGCCGCAAAAAATGCTCCGTAATGCATGTAAAAGGATCTTCCTGCTTGATTTCGGCCAGTGCGCCTTTAATGGTTCTCATTCTTTTCATAAAAATCTCCTTCGTAAAAATTTGTTTGCTGATGATCTGATTAGACAAATGAAGTAAATGATTTAGGAAAAATAGGATGGTTTCTTAACCGCATGAATGAATTCGGATACAATTTCTATTCGGTCCGTGACAGGCATTGCGGGAAGCGCGTCGAGGACATGGTGATAATATCGGCCGCCTTGAATGCCGCGGGCATCCAGGATGCTGATGACGCAGGTATCGGTCTCTGTCCGGATGGCTCTTCCAAAGCCTTGGCGGAGCTTTTGCTGCATGTCCGGAACGACAGAAGAAAGAATGTAGTCCGTCAGAGTTGGGTATTTTTGCTGTTCCTGGCGCCGGATCTGATCCGGAACACTGAAGGGCAGTGTGACGATAATCAGCGAAGAGACCATATCTCCGGGAAAATCCATTCCTTCCCAGCAGGCACCGGTCGCAAAGAGAACGGCGTTGGGGGCATTCTTGAATTTCTGGATAACCATCTGCAGATCTTTGTCGCCAACCAGGATGGGAAAGGGAAGAGTATCGGATTGGAGGGTGTCCCTCACTTTTCCCATCAGCCGGTATGAATTGAAAAGAACAAGTGTGTGACCATGTGTGGCCAAGATAAGCTTCTGGATCTGCTCGGTTATTCCGGCTAAATATTCCGAACTATCGAGGTCAGGAAGAGGGATCTCTGCAGGAAGATACAGAAGACAATTGTTTTCGTAATCAAAGGAAGAAGGAACAGAGGCTGTACTTAGTCTTCGCGATCCGGCTCCGGTCTGCAGGCCAAGGACATTTTGCGTTCGTTGGAAATCGCCCCGGATGGCCAGCGTGCCGGATGTCAGGATATAGGGGATCTGACTGTTCCAGAGATCGGAAGAAAGGAGCTGACTAACGTCATAGGGCATGGCTTCCAGAGAAAGTCGGTCTTCGCGTTCATTTCTTCGGATGCAATAGACATAGGCATCTTTTCGAAACTGGAAGATACGGATCTTCTCGATCAGTTTAATGATCTGATGCTTGAGATTTTTGGAATAGGAGTGAAGAAGAAAGTTGTCGGTTTGTTGGAGATCATTGATGACGGACTGCATGATACAAAGTGTCTCGTGAGTCGGATCGAAGTCGACACTATTGAGAGTCTCTTCATCGGTGGACTGAATGACCTGATCCAGATGCGTAAAAAGCTGGTGGCTGTGATCAAGCAGCTTATTGAGCCGGATCATGCAGTCTTTGGAGAGAGTGGTGATCAGCATTGCCGACTGCACGATTTCGTCGAGTTCCGGCAATTCCAGAGATTCTCCATACATCTGCCGAGCGGCTTCGGATAACTTGTGTGCCTCGTCAATAATGACTGCCTTAAAGTTGGAC
>JGI24146J20443_1001926_pt1 | contig 12022 bp, 9 predicted proteins | sample BarGraIncub1131A_FD_20443 | JGI IMG/M metagenome (IMG submission 20443) | reverse complement strand
AAAAAAAGAAGAAATAAGCAATAAGAAGGTATTGATACCGAAATTAATAGCCTTAGGCCCAATGATGGTAATAGCCCTCATTGGGCCTCGTTTTTTTATTTGAGAGTATAAAATTAGGATATAACTAGAAAAGAGGAAAGAGAATGGATGAAATTAAGCTGACCCTGCCAACGAAAATAGAGTACATAAGTATTGCCAGACTTACCATTGCATCAGTTGCTGATGGCATGGGCTTTTCCATTGGAGATGTCGAAGATCTGAAGGTTGCAGTATCTGAAGCATGTACAAATGTTATTATGCATAGCGTAACCCCTCAGGAAAGCTATGAATTAATTTATACGATTGGAGAAAAAAGCTTAACTTTATCAGTGGCTGATAAAGGTATCGGCTTTGTACCTGAAAAGGAAACCACCAGGAAATTAAAGGAATTAGAATTGAGCAATGGCTTTGGTCTTATTATCATCAAGATGTTAATGGACAAAGTTAAAATTCGGAGTGAGGAGGGAATAGGATCAACCATTACCATGGTTAAAAACCTACATGTAAATGATGCGTTATGAAAGAAAAATTAGTAAGGAAGACGCAAAGGAACTGTTTATCGAGTATGAAAAAAAACGAGATCGAGATCTAAGGGATCGACTGATTGAGAACTACCTTTACATTCCTAAAATTCTTTCTAGAAAATACGGATCAAAAAATGGAGATAATGAAGATATATTCCAAGTCGCTTGTTTAGGTCTGATGTATGCAATAGATCGCTTTGATCCCAGCCGAGGCTATGAGTTTGATACCTTTGCCACACCAACCATTGTGGGAGAAATTAAACGCCATTATCGGGATAAAGAGTGGCTAATTCGCATTCCCAGAAAAATTCAGGATCTGAATCGGGAAATTAATCAAGCCCGTACCTTGCTTGAGCATCGGCTTATGTGTTCCCCGACCATTTCTGAAATTGCTGTCCATTTGGAAATCTCAGAGGAGAGCATCATCAAAGCCATGGAAAGCAACAATGTTTATTATCCGAAGTCCTTATCAATGGAATATGAAAATAACCGTGACGGCCAGGAAGTCTGCCTCATGGATTTGCTGGGAAACCTGGATAATGACATCGAAAACGTTGAAAATATTGATGCAATAAAGAAAAAGATTGGTGAGCTTAATCCTTTAGAAAGAATCATTGTAGAGGAACGTTTTCTTAAAGAGAAAACTCAAAAGGAAGTTGCGATTCTCATCAACAAATCCCAAATGACCGTTTCGCGGATTGAAAAAAAGGTCATGGAAAAACTCAAAGAAGGCTTATAAAATTTACAAGGGTATTAATAGGGGAAACGTTTTTCGCTTTTTGTTAATTTTTTAGTGGATTATTTCTTTGAAATATTATAAAATAGCATTATGATTAAAAAAAACAAAAGTTGAATTGACAAAAATAAGCGAGGGGGAAACATCATGAAAACGTATCCAACTAAAAATATCCGAAATGTACTTATTCTGGGTCATGGAGGAAGTGGAAAAACATCTCTAACCGAGGCCTTGGCATTTAATGCAGGTGCCATTGATCGTATAGGGAAAATTGATGAGGGAAATACTCTGTCGGATTTTGATCCAGAAGAAAAGAAACGGAAATTTTCAATTTCTTCATCTATTATTCCATTAGAATTTGGTGGTCATAAGATAAATATTATTGATGTCCCTGGATATTTTGACTTTATTGGGGATGCCTATGCAGCTCTTCGCGTAGCCGATGCGGTTGTTATTGTGGTTGATGCACTTTCAGGGGTACAGGTTGGTACTGAAAAAGCCATTGAATTACTTGAGAAAGCCAAGGTTCCGGCATTTATTGTCGTTAATAAAATGGACAGAGAAAACGCAACTTTTGCCAAAGTGATGGATCAATTGAAAGAGACTTTTGGGAACAAGGTCGTTCCCTTTGAGCTGCCCATGGGCGAAGGCGAGGAAATGCATGGTGTGGTAAATATCGTGGATATGACAGGAAGCGAACGTAAAGAAAATCGATGCTTCGATGTTGTTGTACCCGATGAAATGAAGTCTGATTTAGAACCATTCCGTGATATGATTATGGAATCGGTTGCCCAGACAAGTGAAACTCTCATGGAAAAATATTTCGAAGGAGAAGAGCTTACCCACGACGAAATTCATCAGGGAATTCGCCAGGGAGTACTGGGAGGAGACTTAATTCCGGTTCTCTGTACCTCGGCAATTCAAAACATCGGGGTAGAAACCCTTGAAAATATGATCATCGAATACCTGCCATCTCCAGGAGAGGGCAAGTCAGAAATAGGAAAAGATCCGCGGAATTTAAAAGAAATTGAACGGTACTGTTCCAACACCGAGCCTTTTTCAGCACTGGTGTTTAAAACCATAGCTGACCCCTATGTTGGTAAGCTGTCTATTTTCAAAGTGATGTCCGGAATACTCGATCATTCTGTTGAAATTTATAATGCAACCCGAGAAGCAAAAGAAAAAGCCAATCATATTTATGTGCTTCGCGGGAATAAACAAATTGAAGTTGAAAAGCTGGAAGCCGGGGATATTGGCGCATTTTCAAAATTAAGCGAAACCGTTACCGGGGATACCTTATGTATAGCCAAGGCACCCATTATCTATGATATAATCGAATTGCCAAAACCAATCATATCCATGGCCATTGAACCTAAAACAAAGGCCGACATTGATAAACTGGCCACTGGCCTCCACCGATTAGTTGAAGAAGATCCAACCATGACGGTAACACGAAATAATGAAACCAAACAAACCCTGGTTTCCGGCCTTGGAGAAATGCATCTTGAAATTATTTCTCAAAAGCTTAAACAAAAATTCGGGGTTGAGGTTAACTTGGTTGATATGAAAGTACCTTACCGTGAAACCATTAAAAAGAAATCGACAGCCGAAGGTAAGCATAAAAAACAATCCGGCGGGAATGGACAGTTTGGTCATGTTTATGTTAATTTCGAACCAGGGGCTACCCCCAATGACCCATTTTTATTTGTCGATAAAGTTGTGGGCGGGTCGGTTCCTCGTAACTTTATTCCGGCAGTTGAAAAAGGTTTGGAAAACTGTATGAGTGAAGGCGTTTTGGCAGGTTATCCTGTGACAGGCGTTGTAGCCACTTTGTTTGATGGTTCCTACCATGCCGTGGATTCCGATGAAATGTCCTTTAAAATGGCAGCGTCCCAGGCTTATCGAAAAGGAATGAAGGATGCAACACCGGTACTCCTAGAACCGATTTACCACATTGATATTATCGTCCCCGAAGAATATATGGGCGATATTATGGGCGATTTAAACAAAAAGCGTGGACGTATTATGGGAATGGAACCCATGATTGGCGGAAAACAGCAAATTTTGGCTGAAGCGCCTTTGGCGGAAATGTTTAGATATGCCACAGAACTAAGATCAATGACCCAGGCAAGAGGCGAATTCTCAATGTCCTTTGTCCGCTATGAAGAAGCACCAGCCATCATTTCAGAAAAGGTGATTGCGGCGGCACTTAAAGAAAAAGAAGTGCATTGACTTTAAACGCACATTTGCTTTTGTTTTTGTCATGGGGCACAGGCTCTAGGAATTTATAGAAAAAATAAATAATTGGCCTTGAAATTAAGGCTTGTCTAAAGTCTGAGACAGGAAGAAATTCCTGTCTTTTTTTTATTCAAAAAGCTTGGCGGTATGTTATAATAGGGAAATTGGGAAATTAAGGAGATAGGGAATGGATGCGTTAAAAGAGAAAATCAGAAAAGAAGGCCGTGTCAAAGGCCAGGGGATTTTAAAAGTGGATTCATTTTTAAATCACCAGTTGGATGTGGCATTATTTGAAGAAATGGGTAAAGTCTTTGCAAAAAGTTTTGCAGGCCAGGGCATTAATAAGATATTGACGATTGAAACATCAGGCATTGCCATTGCAACCAGTACCTCACGGTATTTTGACTATTGCCCTGTGGTTTTTGCCAAAAAATATGTTTCATTAAATTTAGATAATGATATTTATTCCAGTGACGTATATTCCTACACCAAACAACAGTCCTATAAAATCATGGTTTCTAAAAAATATTTAAATGATAATGATCGGGTTCTTATAATTGATGACTTCCTTGCCAATGGCAAAGCAGTAGAAGGATTAATGGATATCGTTAACCAGGCAGGTGCTGTCCTCATTGGTGTAGGTGTTGCCATTGAAAAAGGCTTTCAGGGTGGCGGAGCACTTCTTAGAGAACAAGGCATTGCATTAGAATCCCTTGCGATTGTTGACGAGATGAGTGAAGAAAAAGGAATTATATTCCGGGACTAATTGAGAAAGAAGTGAAAAACATGGAAAAAAGTGGACCAATCGGGCTCATTGATTCAGGCATCGGTGGTTTTACCGTTTTGAAAGAACTGCAAATGCGATTACCCAATGAGAATTATCTTTATTTTGGGGATTCGAAGCGGATGCCCTATGGAGAACGAGAAAATGAAGAACTTATTTGCCTAGGCAATGCGATTATAAAAAAATTGGAAGCCCAGGGGGTTAAGGCCATCGTTTTAGCCTGTAATACTCTTTCATCCTTAATTTCAGAATTAACATCACGGGTGCCATTATTCAGTGTAATTGAGGCAGGCGTCCAGGAAACCCTTGCCTGTAAAGATCGGGGAATGGTTGGGCTAATTGCCACCATTGCCACCGTGAAAAACAGAGGATACGAACGTGAACTTTTATTGTGGACCAAAGACGTAGAGTACGTTGCCCAGGGAACACATACCCTTGGGAAAGTGATTAACGATGATAAAAAGAACCTGAAAATATTAAAAAACAATATTCGCGAAGCCGTCGAGCCCATTCTATTAAAGGGTGCAAAAAAAGGAATGATTATTGAGGATCTCTTGCTGGGTTGTACTCATTTTCCCATTGTGGCAGGCACCATTAAAAAGATGTACCCAGAGCTGAATTTAATTAATCCGGCTGATGGACTGGTAAGATTAATGGAAAAGCATCTTCAGAAAAATGACTATTTTAATAATGAAGATGCTCAATGCACGACTCAGATCCTAACCACCGGTGACTTTGAAATATTTGAGAATATGATCAATGAACTTGAGCTCAACTGTGCTTCTTTAAAAATGACAGAGTTTGAAATTTAATCATAAGAACAGTAGCTAATTGCGAAAGTAATGCAATCCTCGCGGTCTGGTTTATACGAAACAATTTTTCCACTCTACGTCGGACACTCTACGAGATGTCCGCCTAAGACGTTACAAAATCGTTTGTATAAACCAACATCAAGGTATAAGATTTTTATATTTTGCATTTCGAAATTATTTGATAAGAATAGAATAAGGAGAATGAAATGGAAACACCAGCAAAAAAAATTGTCTACAGTGGCATACAGCCATCAGGAACCTTTACCATTGGTAATTATTTTGGAGCCATGAAAAATTGGGTGAATCTGCAGGAAGATTATCGCAGCCTTTTTTGTGTAGTGGATCTTCACGCCATCACCATGCCCCAGGATCCAGCGGATCTAAGGCGCCGCACCTATGAATCCATTGCCCTATTATTGGCTTTGGGCATTAACCCTGATAAATCAATTTTATATGTTCAGTCCATGGTTCCGGAACATTGTGAGCTGACCTGGATTTTAAACTGCTGTACCTATATGGGCGAATTAAGTCGTATGACCCAGTTTAAAGATAAATCTCAGAAACTAGGGGAAAATATCCGGGTAGGCCTTTTTGACTATCCAGTGCTGATGGCGGCGGATATCTTATTATATCAAACAGATTTGGTACCCGTAGGGAATGATCAGCGCCAGCATGTTGAATTGGCACGAGACATTGCCATACGCTTTAATCAACAGTTCGGCCATACCTTTAAAGTACCAGAGGCTTATTTTGGAGAATCCGGAGCCCGGATTATGAGCCTCCAGGATCCAACCAGGAAAATGTCCAAGTCCGATGAAAACATCAATAGTTTTATTTCATTATTAGATGATCCCAAAACCATTGTTAAAAAATTCAAACGGGCAGTGACTGATTCAGAAATGAAAATCAGTCATGATCGAGAAAATAAACCAGGGGTTTCAAACCTCATGGAAATTTATGCTTGTGCTACCGGCAATAGTCTTGATGCCATTACCGCTGAGTTTGATGGTAAAGGTTATGGAGATTTTAAATCCGCAGTTGGCGAAGCAGTGGCTGAAACCCTGATGCCTGTTCAAAATGATTACCATCGGTTACTCAAAGAAAAGAATTATCTTGAACAAATCATGCGCACCCATTCCGAAAAAGCATCCATGATGGCCTGGAAAACCTTGGCTAAAGCCAGAAAAAAAGTCGGATTTGTCACAGTATAGGATCGCTGACATCAATGTCCGCCCTTGCTATTATCATTGTCTTTCTTGAGATCGGACACCCGTTGGGTATTCGCCTCAACGAATACAATTGATAAATAGCAATATCGGACTCTGATGTAATCATGTTTTATTGACACCTTCGACCGTAACAAAAATCACCAGCTTCCAATTGGAAAGACTGGTGATTTTTATAAATAAAACTTATTTAAGTTGATCATTATCTGAGACAAGAGGGATGATTAATAAAAAGGTCGCAATGAGTTTGCCAACATAGGAAATAGTTTCGATTTCCTGTTGAGTCCAAAAGCGATTAGTGTCGCATTGGTCAAAGCCAATAAACCCTTTGAGGCTATTCTTGGCAATGATGGCAACCTGCAGGGTTGATAAAATGTTTTGAGATTCCAAAAAAAGAGAAATGGTGGGATCCAAATCCTTGACATTCGAACAATAGAAGATGCCATTTTCATCGAAATGGTCATAATACTCTTTAAATCGATGAAAGGACAACCCATGGAAGTTATCTTTTCCTGGAACTATACCCTGATTACACCATTCATAAATATCTGAAAAGCTGGAATCGTCAAGAGAATTTTTCAAAAAATAGCATCGACTGACATTAAACCGCTCACCAATGAGGGAGAGAATGAGATCGATACTGATTTTAATATCCTTTGATTGATATAGAATATTAAACAAATAGCTGTGGATTTCATAATGCTGAAAAGTTTCATCAGAATCGATTATAGTATCTTCTCTCTGGGGAAGAGAGGTGTTAAGACGCATGGTTCTTATTTCATCATAAAAAGAAAATTGATCTTTTCCCATTTTTTTTGCATAATAAAGGGCGACATCCGCGTGATGATAAAGCTCACTAAAAGTGGTGCCATGCTCTTTGTAAAGGGCAATACCAATGCTTCCGGATATGGAGTAATCTTTATTGATGCCACTAAAGGTCTGTCTGAAAACATTGCAAATTTCCTCAGCTTTTTCTTTTATTAAATTCTTATCACGAATACCCTTCAGAAAGACAACAAATTCATCTCCCCCAATTCTACCCACAATGTCAGCTGAGCGAAAAAGCTTTCGAACTTTGGCAGAAATTTCGGTCAGCACCACATCACCAAACATATGTCCCAAATTATCATTAACAGACTTGAAATCATCAATGTCAATGAGGAGTAAAGCATGACCATCCAGAGGATTATTTTCAAGAAAATCGTCAATGAGCTCCTGGGTCGTCATTTTATTATAAATCTGAGTGAGAGGATCCAACTGGACTTTTATTTCCAGGGCACTCAGCTTTCGTTTTTGCTGATCAATGTCACTAATAAGGCCCACGGCCTTATAGGGAATGCCCTTTTCATCAAACACAGGGCTTGATTGAATACGCACCCAAAGATAGGACTCATCCACTTTCATTTGCCTGAATTCAAGGCTGGTTTTATGAGGAGAGCGATAGGTCGATTTTATCCATGCGATATAATCCGACAAATCATCAGGATAAATGGTTTGTGAGGCAAACAACCCGGTATCAAGAGGCTCTTCACTGGGTTCATATCCGAATTTCTTTTATATTGATCGGTATAGTGAATTTTATTTGATGTGAAATTCCATTCATATAGAATGTCATCGGTTTGCTCCAAAATAATCCGGTAGCGTTCCTCTCGGTTGTGCAGAATTCTTTCTCTTCGCTTTTCTTCGGCAATGTGTAAAGCACTAGAAGCTTCCTTAAAATAAGAGGGTGGGTTGTTTTCAATGTTTTTCATTGCAGTCGCTCCTTTATATATTTATAGTAAACATCGTGTATAATACATTAATTAGAAAATTCATTTATATTTATGTTATTATAATACATATTTACGAGTTTTAATAGAAAAATCATTGAATAATAAAAAATAATAGCAATAATGTGAGAATAGAGTGAACCTGAAGTAGTTTTAAAAATGGTGAGCTTAAAAAGAATAGAAAGGAAGATAATCATGGGGATAAAAATCATTGCCGGTCGGCGGTCTCAATTTTTAAGCCAGACCGTTTACCAAGAAATCGGGAACGCCATAAAAAGAGGAGAAGAGAATCTTTTCTTAATTGTGCCAGAACAATATACCCTGGGGGCGGAGGATGCTCTGATTAAGGCCAACGATCTCAAGGGGCTCCTGGGGGCCGAGGTTTTAAGCCCAAAACGATTAGGCGATCGGGTTCTGGGAGTAACCGGCGGACTGATCAAAACCTTTATGGATAGCCATGGAAAAAACATGCTGCTTCAAAAAACTTTGGGAGAAATCCAGGAGGACTTGACAATTTATCGAAGCAGCGTAAAAAAGCCGGGTTTTCTTCAAAACATCGGGGATTTTATCAGTGAATTAAAACAAAATGAAATCTCACCGGAAAGTTTAAAAAGCATATTGGAAACCCTGGATCAGGGGATCATCAGCCAAAAGTTATCTGACATTGTAAAAATATTTGATCGCTTTACAGCGTTGCTGGGTGAAGATCGCCTTGACGAGGAGGATCTTAATAATCTTGTTTGCGAAAAAATTCCATTTACACCTTTTCTAAAATCAGCTCGGATTTGGTTTGATGGGTTTCAAAACTTTTCACGCCAGGATTATAAAATGATTCGGATGCTCATCGGCACCGTCCCCGAATTTACCATGGCCTTACCCTGGGATCCAAACCCAAAAGCCGGTGATGCCGAAGTGTTCCAACTCACACAACATACCTTTGAAAATATCAAACAGATAGGTGCCGAGGCCCAGGTCGAGTTCCAGGTAAAAGAATTTAAAAGTCCAAAACAAAAAAGTTTGGGGCTACAGCACCTGGAAGCCAACCTCTTTGCATATCCCCATTTAGAAGAACGCTCCCTAATCGATGATATCTCATTGACTCAATGTCAAAATACCTGGGAAGAAGTGGAAAAAGGCGCCCAGAAAATCCTCGGGCTCATTCGGGATGATGGCTTTTCCTTTAAAGACATTGTGGTACTTACCGGAGATATTGAAGAATATGGCAGTATCATTAAGCGTATTTTCACCCAGTATCAAATCCCCTTTTTTATGGATGATCTGAGAGCCATTGGGGATAACCATTTGGTGGAAGCCGTCATCGCCGCCCTGGAAACCCTGCAAAATAATTTTCGCTTCGATGATATTTTTGGGTTTGTTAAAACCGATTTTTCTCCCATTAGTCTGGCTGAGTGTGAAGATCTTGAAAACTATGTGTTGGAATTTGGCATCCGGGGGAAACAATGGGAACGTGAATTCACTAAAATCAGCCAAAATGAAGCCCTGGGTTTAGAATCCCTTAACGCCCTAAGACTAAAACTCATTACTCCGTTGTCAGCAATGGGCGCGGAAATGAAAGGGAAAAAAACCTGGGCTTTTCGTACCCGGGCCCTTTATGAATTTTTAGTGACCATTAAAATTCCAGAAAAAATTGATGTTTTAGTGGACAAGCTTTTTGTAGCCGAGGACTATGAAGCGATGGGAAGTTATCATCAGATTTGGAACATCCTGATGGAAGTTTTCGATCAGATTGCCGATACCATGGGTGAAGATCCAGTCAGTCTTGAAGACTATCTGCGCATTCTCCGAAGCGGATTCCAGGGTTATCGACTTGGCATCCTGCCACCCCACCGGGATGTTGTCAGCATTACTGATTTACGGCGAAGCCGCAGCGGGGCCTTTGAAGTGTTGCTGGTTTTTGGCTTAAATGAGGGTCTCATTCCCGGCGTCGGCACCGAACCCAACCTTATTTCCGATGCGGAACGCCTGGTTTTGGCAAATCACCAAATCAATCTGCAAAACAACCGGGAGTTTCAAATGGACCAGGAACGCTTCCTGGTTTATGATCTGTTAAACAAGCCCCAATCACGGCTCTATCTTTACTGGGCTCTTGCAGATATGGAAGGCAATACCCGTCAGCCATCCCTATTGCTTAGCCAGATCATGAGCATATTTCCGACCTTAAAAGTCCATTCCACCTTGAATAAAGACACCGCAGCGCTTTGGGATAAAATAAGCACGCCACAAAGCACGTTGTGGCATTTAACCGCTTATTTAAGAAATAAAAAAAATAAGGGCCAGGAAGAATCCGCGGAAGCCGCTTTGCTCTGGAAAATGGTTCAGAGCTGGTATGAAAACAGTGAAAGCTATGGAAAAATTTATCAAACCCTCATCGAGACCTTGGATTATCAAGGCGTCCCCGAGGAATTGACGCCCCAGGATGCCAAACAGCTTTACGGCAACACCATGCGTACCAGTATTTCACGTCTGGAGCGGTTTAGACAGTGTCCTTTCTCCCACTACATTAAGTATGGGCTGAAGCCTGAAGGTCGGCCAATTTACACAGTTCAGGCGCCGGAAATCGGAACTCTTCTGCACGAACTCATAGACGGCTTTTTTAAATCGGTTGATCAGCAGAACCTGAATTTAAGATCGCTGTCCAAGGAAAAACGGGACACCATCATCGAAGCGGTCATGGCCAAGTCGCTGCCGCAAATCAAAACCAATGTGTTTAACAGCACAGGACAATACCAGTATTTAGGGAAAAAACTGGAACGGGTCGGGAAGAAATCCATTGATATTCTTATGAAGCATTTGTGCGCAGGAGAATTTGAACCAAAATATACTGAATTTAACTTTGAACAGGAACTTGCCATTCCAGAAATCAATTTGGGTGAAATAAAAATCGTAGGAAAAATTGACCGATTGGATTTGTATCAAAAAGATGGCACTACCTGGGTTAAAGTCATTGACTATAAATCCGGGAATCAAAAAATAAACTTTGATGATATTTACTATGGCCTTTCTCTCCAACTCCTTGTTTATCTGGATGGAGCCATGTCAGTCATTGAAGGAGACGACATTCTCCCGGGAGGCACCTTTTATTTTCATGTGGATGATCCCATTGTCCGGGTTGATTTTTCCCAAAGCATTGAAGGTGAAATTAATAAGGCCTTTAAGCTCAACGGTTTACTGTTGGATGATCCTGATGTTATTGCTGCCATGGATGGTAACAGCGATAAAAGCAAGTCTGAGATTTTACCCCTTAATTCGAATTCAGCAGCAAAACTCAGTCAGTCTGAGTTTGAAGCCGTCATCAAATACGTCAGAGAAACCGTTGTCCATCAAATCACCCGGATTTATCAAGGAGATATTCAGATCCGGCCCTATAAAAAAGGCACCGATCATGGGTGTAAATTTTGTGAATATAAAGGCATCTGCCAATTTGACGACGATATTCAAAAAAGCGGCTACGAGATATTAAAAAAGACCATGAAAAAAAATGTGTTTTTTGAATTAATTCAGGAAGGAGAACCCAATGAAATGGACCAGTGATCAGCAGGACGCCATTGAAATCAGAGAAAAAAACATGCTGGTATCCGCAGCCGCAGGCTCAGGAAAAACAGCCCTGCTCATTGAGCGGATTATCAGGCTTATTCTTGAAGAAAAGGTCGGGGTGGATGAGCTGCTTATTCTCACCTTTACCCGAGGTGCCGCCGGAGAAATGAAAAACCGGCTGAGTCAGGCCCTTGCCAAAGCCCTGGATGATCCAAATAATGACCGAAGTTTTCTCCTAAAGCAAATGAATATTCTGGGCGGCGCCGCAATTTCCACCCTTCATTCCTTTTGTTTGGGGATCCTCCGGCAATATTTTCAAAAGGGCGACATTGATCCCGG
>JGI24146J20443_1001917_pt1 | contig 12061 bp, 8 predicted proteins | sample BarGraIncub1131A_FD_20443 | JGI IMG/M metagenome (IMG submission 20443) | reverse complement strand
CGAAAGGCTCCGGGGGGCTGTCGCCGCCGAGGGGATATCCCTCTCCACCGGCAGATCCCCGACGGGGACCCCGAGCGCCTCCGCGATCTCGCCGAGCATCGTGCGCTCTTCCGCATCGACCACCGGCCCTCTTTCGCCGAACAACCCGTCCCGGTGTCGCACCGTCGTTGCTGCCGTCCGCGCGATCTCCATCACCCATGCGGCGTAGCCCGCGGCCTCGGCAGGGTTCGAACGCTCGGCGAGCAGCACCATGACCTCTCGGCACTTCGCGACCGCAAGGGTCCGTAGCCGCTGACGCACGTCCTCTGCGATCTCACCGACCGCCTGCGGTTGCGGCAGGCGCGCGGGATCCATGCGTTCCTTGTTATCGATGAGCGCCGTGATCAGCTCGTTGCCGGGGAAGCGCTCCTTCCCGCGGGCCTGCGCTATCGCGGCCATGACCGCCTCGCCCACCGCCTCGAACAGGTTGACGCCGTCCGCGAACACGACCGCCCCCACCGCGGCCTGCGGCGCGACGAGCAACAGGACCCACTCCTCGGCCGTGTACTCCGCTCTCGCCGTCACATCGTCCCCTCTCTCAAGCAACAGGGCCCCGTTTCCGGGGCCCTATCTCGTCTACTCTTCGTCCTCGAACTCTTCACTCGCGAGCGCCTCGGCCTCGGCCTCGCGCTCATCCATACCCGGCGGAAGCGTGTCGTCCGCGACGAGCACCTGCTGCCCCTCGGGCACCGCCTTCTTCTTCTTCTTGCTCGTGGTCACACGGGCGATGGCGACCACGGCGTCGGAGTCACCGACGTTCATGACCTTCACGCCCTGGGTCGAGCGGCCGAGGCGCGAGATGTCCTCGGCGTTCACGCGGATCACGACGCCCTCCTGCGAGATCAGCATCAGCTCATGTTGCGGGAAGACGACCTTCATGCCGGCGAGTCGGCCCTTCTTGTCCGTCACCTGGATCGTCTTGACCCCCATGCCCCCGCGGTTCTGAAGCGGGTAGTCCTTGACTGAGGTGCGCTTCCCGTAGCCGCGCTCGGTGACGACGAAGAGTTCGGCCTCCTCGGGAGCGATCTCCATGCCCAGCACGTGGTCGTCGCCGGCCTTCACATTCATGCCGCGCACGCCCATGGTGTCGCGCCCCATCGGCCGAGCCTGGCCCTCGTCCCACTTGATGGCCTTGCCGGAGGCGGAGACCATCATCACGTTCATGCCCGGCTTCACGCGCCGGACCGAGATGAGCTCGTCGCTGCCCTTGAGCGCTATCGCGATGACGCCGTCCTTGCGGCTGCGGTCGTACGCCTGCAGCGCGGTCTTCTTGATCATGCCGTCGCGCGTGGCGAAGAGCAGGAAGTCGTCGGCCGAGAAGTCGCGAGTCGTGATCGCGGCGGCGATCTTCTCGTTCTGGTCGAACGGCAGGAGGTTCACCGCGGCCGTGCCACGCGCGTGACGGCTGCCCACCGGCAGCTCATGGACCTTCATGCGGTAGACCTTGCCCTTGGTGGAGAAGAAGAGCACGTAGTCGTGCGTCGAAGCGATGAACAGGCTTTCGACGAAGTCGCTCTCCTTGAGGTTCACTCCCGCCACGCCCTTGCCGCCACGCTTCTGCTGGCGATAGGTGGCCACCGGAAGCCGCTTCACATAGCCGGCCTTGGTGATCGTGACGACCATATCCTCCTCGGCGATGAGGTCCTCGACATCAAGATCATGTGCGGTCGAGGCCAGTTCGGTGCGTCGGGGATCGGCGAACTTCTCGCGGATCTCAAGGAGCTCCTCTTTGATGACCTTGAGCACGAGACTCTCGTCGGCCAGCAACTTGCGGAACCAGGCGATCTTCTCGCGAAGCTCAGCGAGCTCAGCCTCGATCTTGTGGCGCTCCAGTCCGGTCAGGCGGCGGAGGCGCATCTCGAGGATGGCGTCTGTCTGGATCTCGGTGAGTGCGAACGCCGCCATCAGGCCGGCCTTCGCCTCCGTGTCGTCCGCGGACGCACGGATGATGCGGATGACCTCGTCGATGTTGTCGAGCGCGATGACGTAGCCCTCGAGCAGGTGGGCCTTCTCCTCAGCCTTGCGCAGGTCGTAACGCGTCCTGCGTACGATGACCTCTTCCTGATGCACGATGTAGTACGAGAGCACCTGCTTCAGGTTCAGCGTGCGCGGCACTCCGTCGACGAGCGCCAGCATGATGACGCCGAAGCCGGTCTCGAGCGGGGTGTGCTTGAAGATCTTGTTCATGACGACCTGCGGGATACAGGCCTGCTTCAGCTCGATGACGACGCGCATGCCCTTGCGGTCCGACTCGTCGCGCAGGTCGGAGACCTCGGTCAGCTTCTTCTCGCGAACCAGCTCGGCGATCTTCGCCACCAGGCGCGACTTGTTCACCATGTAGGGGATCTCGGTGATGATGATCCGCATGCGGCCGGTCGACGTCTGCTCGATGTGCGCTTTACCGCGTACCTTCAGGGAGCCGCGGCCGGTGTTGTAGGCGTCAACGATCCCCTCGCGGCCCATGATCGCGCCGCCGGTCGGGAAGTCGGGGCCCTTGATGACCGTCATGAGGTCTTCGATGGTGGAGTCGGGGTTGTCGATCAGCATCACCGTGCCATCGATGACCTCGCCCAGGTTGTGCGGCGGGATGTTCGTTGCCATGCCGACCGCGATACCGGTGCTGCCGTTGACGAGCAGGTTCGGGTAGCGCGCCGGCAGGACGCTCGGCTCCATGATGGATTCGTCGTAGTTCGGGACCATGTCGACGGTTTCACGGTCGAGGTCTCTGAGCAGCTCCATCGCGGGTTTGGCGAGACGCGACTCGGTGTAGCGATAGGCGGCCGCGGAGTCGCCGTCGACGGATCCGAAGTTGCCATGGCCGTCGACGAGCGGCAGGCGCATCGAGAAGTCCTGCGTCATGCGCACCATCGTGTCGTACACGGCGCTGTCGCCGTGGGGGTGGTACTTACCGAGCACTTCACCGACGGTCGTGGCTGACTTCCTGTACGCGCGGCTCGGGCTCAGGCCCATGTCGTTCATCGCGTAGAGGATGCGGCGATGGACCGGCTTCAGTCCGTCACGCACGTCCGGCAGTGCGCGAGCGACGATGACCGACATCGAGTACTCGAGGAACGATTCCTTGAGCTCGTGCTCGATGTCGATCCCGATTATCCTGTCGTGCTGCTCTTCCGGCACCTATCGGCTCCTTTTCGTACGGTTCGAACCGACCCACACCCACACTGCCATCGCTACGAAACACAGTCCGAAGACGCTCAGCGCGCCGCTTCCCATGACACCCGCCGACGTGCCGCCGGCGCTCTGGATCGCCATCAACCCGCCGAACAACATCCCAAATCCCACGATCGCCGTGACGATCGATGCGATGCGGGCGACGAGCTTGATGCTTCCGGTGTTCGCGGTCTCTTCCCTGCCCAGCTCCAGCAGCATGGCCTGGACCCGGCGCTCGTCGATCTTCTGCGCCTCGGTCTTCTCCGGCACACCCTCTGGGCCCTTCGGCGCGTCACCAACGACTACTTCTGCCGGTTCGGGCACCGAACCATCAACGATCGACTCGATTTCCTCCGTCACCACCGAGGTGGACTCGGAGGGTGCTGCGCCTGCATCCGCGGGTGCGATCGCTCCAGCGAGCGCCTCGAGCGCCGCCTGCTCATCGGTCCTCTTGCGCGCGAGGGCCTCGAACGCTTCGAGCTCCCATGGTGGTGGCTCGAACTTACTGTTGTTGTTCCTGGCTTCGTCGCTCATACCCGGCCTTCGCCTTTCAAAAGCAGACGTCAGATATCGAGGAACCGCACGTCGCGTGCGCGCCGCTGGATGAACTCCTTGCGCGGCTCGACCTCGGACCCCATGAGATTCGAGAAGGCCTCCTCCGCCGCCAATGCGTCGTCGATGGTGACCTGCAACAGCGTGCGCCTCGCGGGATCCATGGTGGTGTCCCACAGCTGCTCAGGGTTCATCTCGCCAAGACCCTTGTAGCGCTGGATCGCGTACTTGGTCGTCTCGGGGAGCTTGGCCAACTCAGCCTGGAGCTCGGCGTCGCTGTATGCGTACTTGACGGTCCTGCCGTGAGAGATCTTGAACAACGGCGGCTGGGCGATGTAGACGTATCCCGCTTCGATCATCTCCCGCATGTAGCGGTAGAAGAGTGTGAGGATGAGGCAGCGGATGTGAGAGCCGTCAACATCGGCGTCCGTCATGATGATCACTTTGTGGTACCGGGCGTTGGAGAGGTCGAACTCCTCGGCCACGCTGGTACCGAACGCGGTGATCATGTTCTGGATCTCCTCGCTCGCCAGCGCGCGGTTGAGGCCCGCGCGCTCAACGTTGAGGATCTTGCCGCGCAGCGGAAGGATCGCCTGGAACGAGCGGTCGCGAGCCTGCTTGGCTGAGCCGCCTGCCGAGTCTCCCTCGACGAGGTAGATCTCCGAGAACGCAGCGTCTTTGATCGAGCAGTCGGCGAGCTTGCCCGGCAGCGTCGAGGACTCGAGCAGCCCCTTGCGGCGCGTGAGCTCGCGAGCCTTACGGGCCGCCGCACGGGCTTTTGCGGCCTGCGCCGACTTGGAGACGATCGCCCGCGCGGGCTTGGGGTGCTCTTCGAGGTACTCGGCGAGTCCCTGGGTGACGACGCCCTGAACGAACGCGCGAAACTCCGTGTTCCCGAGCTTCGTCTTGGTCTGCCCCTCGAACTGGGGATCGCTCAGCTTGACCGAGACGACAGCGACGAGTCCCTCGCGGATGTCTTCACCGGAGAGGTTGTCTTCCTTCTCCTTGAGTATCCCGTTGCGGCGCGCGTAGTCGTTGATGGTGCGCGTGAGCGCGTTCTTGAACCCGTCGAGATGGGTGCCGCCCTCGTGCGTGTTGATGTTGTTCGCGAACGCCAGGACGGTGTCCGAGTAGCCGGTGTTCCACTGCATGGCGACCTCGACGACACCCTCGGTCCCGGTGGCCTCGAAGTAGACCGGCTTGGATGTGACCGTCTCCTTGCCGCCGATCAGGTACTTCACGAAGTCGACGATGCCGCCCTCGTACTTGAACTCGTCGCGGCGCGGCTCGAGCTCGCGCTCGTCGGTGAGCGTGATGCGCAGGTTGCGGTTGAGGAACGCGGTCTCCCGCATATGCGAGGCGATGGTGTCGTAGTCGAACTGGACCGTCTCCATGATCGTGGGGTCCGGCCAGAACGTGACCATGGTGCCCGTCGTCTTGGTGGAGCCGTGGGTCTTCAGCGGCGCGACGGGCTTCCCGTGGTCGTAAGTCTGGGTGTAGATCTTGCCGTTGAGCTTGATCTCGACGTCGAGCCGGGTCGACAAGGCGTTCACGACGGACACGCCGACGCCGTGGAGACCGCCCGAGACCTTATAGCCCTCGCCGCCGAACTTGCCGCCGGCGTGCAGGATCGTCAGTACGACCTCGACTGCGGGCTTCTTGTACTTGGGCACGTTGTCGACGGGGATACCGCGCCCGTTGTCCGTGACCGAGCATGATCCATCGACGTGGATGACGACGTCGATCTTGGTGCAGTAGCCGGCGAGCGCCTCATCGACCGAGTTGTCGACGACCTCGTACACGAGGTGATGAAGGCCCTTCGGGCCCGTCGACCCGATGTACATGCTGGGACGCTTACGGACGGCCTCAAGACCCTCGAGGACCTGGATGTCTTTACCTGAATACGAACCTGGCGACTTCGCCACGCGCTCCTGCTCCTTCGCGTCGGTTTGACCCCGGGGCGCCGCCCTTCACACACGCGCGGGCGCGAACGGGCGCCGTGAACGCCGTGCCGGAAGGGGACACGCCCCAGTTTAACAGACCGCCTACCGTAGTGACTGCGAATCTACCCCTGTCGCGCGCTGTGTGGCCTTCTCGGCGGCGTTCCGGGCATCGATACCCTTGCACCACTCCAAATGAGCGATGGCCGCCGCGATGACGACCTCGCGCAATTCCTCGTTCGTGACCACTGCGGCCATCTGCCGGACTTGTTCCATCTCTGTCTCGGAGGCCCTTCCGGGGACCACCTTCTGCGCGGCGACCGCCACCGACAGCGACTCGTCCTCGGAGTCCCGTGTGAGTTCCTCGCTGACCTTGCGCGAGACAGTGAACCGGATGGATCCGACCACTTCCTTACCGATCCGTTCATTCACCGCGGTGCGGTAGTGTTCGGCCAAGACGCTCAGCTCGTTCGCCCACACGGGAGAGTCGACGAACACCATCAACTCGTCGTCCCGCAGGGCGAACCCTCGAGCGTGCGCGTAGACCTCTTCTCCCGCCGCGGATCGCCAAGCCGAGACCGCCCGCGCCTTCGCCGCGCCCTGGCCGGNGCGATCCATCCGCGTCCACAGGCCCGCGGCCACAGAACCCACCGTCTCCGCTCTTTGCAGCCGCGCCATCACAACCCCTTGGTGATCGGCAGTACCAGTGAGCGGGCGAGCATCTCTTCGGTGAAGTAACCGGTGTTCGTGGTCGTCATGACCGTCTGGATCTCACTGGACACCACTTCTGACAAGGCGGAGCGGCGATCGGCGTCGAGCTCCGACATGACGTCATCGAGCAAGAGGACCGGTTTACGTCTGAGCACGTCCTCGACCACCGCCACTTCTGCGAGTTTCCATGCAAGAGCGATGGTGCGTTGTTGCCCTTGGGAAGCGAACGATCGCGCGTCTTTCCCATCGAGAGTCAGCACGATGTCGTCCCTGTGCGGCCCGACGAGGGTCACCGCGCGGCGGCGCTCCTCGCCGGCGCGACGGGGCATCTCGGCTCGGATCGAGATCGCCACCGCTGCCGCGTCCTTGCCGTGGTCTTCGATCGACCCGCATCGGTCTTTGTAGGTGTAGCCGAGGATCTCGCCACCTGACATCTGCGCGTAGCGCGAAGAAGCGGCCATCATGATGCGCTCCAGTAAACTGATGCGGTGGACGACCAGCCGCGCACCGAGAACTGCGACCTGCCCGTCCCAAACAATGAGTTCGTCCTCCTGTGATCCCGTCCCGGAGGAGTGAGTTGCGCTGTCTGACGGCTCGCCCGTAATCCCTCCGCAGAGAGCCATAAGTGGCGGACATCTGCTCACCGAGGTCGTCGACCGATGCCCTTCGGCGCTCAGCCGGCCCCTTCACCATACCGAGGTCATCAGGGGTGAACACGACTGAAGGCAGGAGTCCCGCAACCTCGGAATACTTCCTTCGGGCCTGTCCGTTGACCAGATACGACCGGCGTCCGTCCTGATCGATGTCGAGCTGGATCTCGAGTAGCCGAGATCCCTCTTCCGCCCGGAGATACACCCTGGCGGAAGGAGCCCCCCAGCGCACGAGTTCGCTCATCTCCGGCCTGCGGAACGACCTGGTCGCCGTGACCATCTGTATCGCTTCGATGATATTGGTCTTACCGACCGCGTTCGGACCCACCACGATGGTGAGTCCGGAGGACGGCTCGATCGTTAGCTTGTCGTAGTTGCGGAAATCTGTGATCTCGACCTTGGTGATCCACACGAGTCGTTGCTTATGTCTCTACGGCCGGACCGGCATGATGAGATACACGTATTCGCCATTGGCTCCCGCTGAGAAAACACCGGGCTTCAGGGGGCCCGTGGCAATAAAGGTGAGTCGCTCCTCGTCGGAGGATCCGACCCCGTCTATCAAGAACGCGTGATTGAACGCGATCTCAAGCGGGCTTCCTGTCGATTCAACCATGAGGTCCTCGCTGGCCTCACCGACATCCTGTGTCACAGCCGACAAAGTCAGTGTGTTGTCCGCGATCTTCATACGGACCGGAGCGTTGTGCTGAGCAAGCAGGGACACGCGCTGCACAGCCTCGAACAGTTCGACCCGGTCGATGGTTATCGTCGTCTCACCCTCGCTGGGAACGAGCTGTTTATAGTTCGGGAACGTTCCCTCAATACGCCTCGTGACGTAGGTGGTATCCCCCACCCTGAAGACGATCTGGTTCGCGGACACCCCCATGTTCAAGGTGATCGCCGACCCCGCGATCTTCGGGATCTCCTCGATCGACTTACCAGGGACCACCACTTCGATCTTCACGGTCGCCGGGGACTCGAGTTGTGCGGTCCTGATGGCGAGACGGTAGGAGTCCGTCGCGACCATGCGGATATCCGAACCATCGACCACCAAGAGAACTCCCGTGAGAACAGGCCTGGCCTCATCACGACTGACGGCCTTCGAAACCTGCCGGACCATCGCTCCAAGAAGGGCGACCGGTAGGTCGATGGAGGAATCGGGCTCGACTTCAGGGAACCTCGGGAAGTCATCCGCCACCAAGGTCCTCAGTTCAAAAGAGATGATCCCCGCCTTCTCTGAACGACAGGAGATGGTGATCCTGTCGAAAGAGGTCGTCTCGATGTGTATCGCCGCATCGGGCATCTTCCGAACAACATCAGCGAGTAGGCGTCCGGGAACAACGGCGGCGCCGGGTTCCTCGACGTCGGCCGGCCTGCTGTCACGGATCGATATCTCAAGGTCAGTCGCTTGCAGGACCACAGCCCCATCGTCCGCTGTGAGCAGTATTCCGGACAGTATCGGGAGGGTCGTGCGAGACGACAGCGCTTTAGTGACGACACCCAACGAATCAAGCAGAGCGCCCCGGGCGATCGAAAGCTTCATGGTCTCCCTCTTCTGTCCTATTAAGGTCTTCTACGGTCTTTCTTATCTATTCAAGTAGCAGTAGTCGTCGTGCTGTGGATGATGTTAAGAACCCATCTATCAGCAGGTCATCGCGTGTGTCCGTCGAGAGTTGCCGCTGTGGGTGGTGTGGGGACGGCTGTGGAGTGTTTAAGGGTGATTCCGATCCCTCCACACGAGCACCCTATTCCACAACACCTTATCCACAGGCCCCCCACAGACTACCGCACAGATTCGACGGTCGTGAGACACATCAGCTCTTCTGTCGGATGCTCGTGGTGAGTGACTGGATCTGGTTGAGAACGTCTCTCTGTTCACCCAAGAGTTTCGTGATCTTGGCGGTCGCATGAATGACCGTGGTGTGGTCTTTCCCGCCGAATTCAGCACCAATACGAGGGAGGGACATGTCGGTCAACTCGCGGGCAAGATACATAGCCACCTGGCGCGGGAACACGATGTTCTGAGAGCGCTTATTACTGACCAGGTCCACCATCGTCAGGTTGTAGAAGCGGCAGACCTCGTTCTGGATCGTCTGTATAGAGATGGGGCGAGCAACCCGTTCAGGGAACATCCCCTTCAATACGTCCCGTGCCAGATCCACTGTGATCGTCTTGTCGGAAGTGAGCAGGGCATAGGCCTTCACTCGGATGAGTGCACCCTCGAGCTCACGAACATTACCCGAGGCTCGCTCGGCGATCAGATTGAGAACCTCTGCGGGAACCGGGATCCCGCCCTCCAACTCCAACCTCTTCTTCAAGATCGCAACACGGGTCTCGAGTTCAGGAGGGTTGATGTCGGCGATCATCCCGTTATTAAACCGGCTGATCAACCGCTCATGAAGGGTCTCCAGCTCATAAGGTGGCCGATCCGACGTGAGCACGATCTGCTTGTGCCCGTCATGGAGGATCTTGAAGGTCCTGAAGAACTCCTCCTGGGTCTCTCTTTTCGAGATCAAAGCCTGAACGTCGTCGACGAGCAGGACGTCGTTCTCACGATACCTGCGGCGGAAGGCATCCATGCCTTTCGACCGGATCGCATCCGTGAACTCATCGACCATGTGCTGGGCGTCGATATAGCGGACCCGTTGATGAGGGTAGTACGTGGATATATAGTGCCCGATGGCTTGGAGCAGGTGGGTCTTTCCCAGGCCCGATCCCCCATAGATGAACAAAGGGTTGTACTTGAACACCGGGGTCTCGGCGACCGCCAGCGCGCACGCGTAGGCAAGTCGGTTCGAATCCCCTGCTACGAAGGTCTCGAACGTGTGTCGGGTACCCAGCCCAGCCTGCGGCTCAGGGGCCCTGGTGCGCACCGCGACCTCCGGCGAGGGACGTATAGGCTCCGGGTCGGCCGCCACGGGCTTGAGCGGCTCCGGCTGCGCCGGGGTGGATGGGGGTGCCTGGTCGGGCCCCGCGTCTTCCGCGGTCCGAACGATGAAGCGGACACCGGTCTGTTCGCCGGCCACCTCACTCAGCGCCGCCGCGAGAAGACCGGTGTAACGATTGCGGAGCCAATCCCGGCCCCAGGTGTTAGAGACCGACACGATGACATCCGGGCCGACCATCCCCAGCGGCTCCGTGTCCCGGAACCAGGTCTTGAAGACGAGTTCGTTCAACTCGCCTCGAACAATCTCAAGCGCGCTCTCCCAGAGACCGCGGACGTCATCGCCCGCAGCGATCGCCATTACCTCTTCAGCCTGCTGCATCGGTCGATCCTCCCCATGATTCACCCAAACACCCGCTCAAGGCAGGTGATTCCATAAACAGTCAAAGTCCGCTTACCGGTGTCGTCGGCGGCGATGAGGCCGGCCTCCTCAAGGAAAGCCAGGTCGCGATATGCGGTGGCGACCCCGACATCCAATTCCCTCGACAGGGCGGATGGTCCGACAGAGCCGAGCTCGAGAATAATCGACAAGGCCTGCTTTTGACGGTCCGTCAAGGCGGGCACAGCGGATCCGCCCTGCTCCCCATCCCCCTCGGGCTGTGCGGATCGAGCCGACCGCAACGTGACGACCGTACCGTTGCCCAAGTTGTCCTCGATCTCGATCGTGCCCCCCGCGAACGTCAATGTCTCACGCACGATCGGGAGTCCTGAGCCGACACCCCGAATGATCTGTTTCATCGCCGCGGTCGCAGTCGAGAAGCCGGGCTGGAACACCTTCTCCTTGTCAGGGATACCGGGGCCCTGGTCCGCGAAGCGGACCATCGTGCCACCTTCAAGAATGGTGACGACCACCTCGCGGAAACCCGCATGGATCAGGTTCTCCGAGACCTCCCTGATGATTGTGTAGGGGATCGACCCGCCCCGCTCTCGAGCGATGTTGTACGCACGGGACGCGAGCTGTTCGATCGCGTCAGCGAGACTCTCGGCCACGACCTCCTCCACGCGCGGCGCGGCCGCCAAGGTGTCGTAGACGGCGATGCGCGCGGAAGCCCCGTCGCTCGACACACGAACAGAGTCCTCATCCACCGCTTGCCGCAGCGCGACCGGGGTCTGGGCGTCCACTTCAAAGAATCGCTTCACGTTCGGGTCGTACCTCTCCCCCACACAGGCGGCCAAAGCCGCAATCCACAACCTCGGGCAACTCATCACTCAGAAGAACACCTGTTCAAGGGCGTATCCATCAAATCCTTCGCCGTTGGTCCAGAACCACTTGATAGCCAACCAACTGCGGTTTCTCTGGTTTATCCACAAACCTTTCCACAAGTGTGGAAAACTCACGACCTAGATGTTGTACCAGCGGAGCCGTTACCTATGGTTAACGGTGTAGCGCACACCCGATAACCTTTCCGGAAGCGTTCCACCGAGCCCACTGTGGATAAGGGACGACGATGCCCCCGCCGCGCCCGGAACGCTGTGGATAACTACCGGGTCGTGGACGGGGGCCTCGATTGTGTGCGATCGGCGCCATGCCGTCTGAACAGGTGTTTTCAAGGTTCATGACCCCGATCAGGGGGCTCGAACAACGCCGCCGATTCTAACAGAGGGGGCGGGCCACAACAATCGCCCCAGCGGAGTTATCCACAGGCTCGGCACGCTGGAATCCTGCGCTTTCCACAGTATCCACATATTTACCGGGAATCCCTATGGAGCACCCGGAAAGCCACAATCAAGGCCGCCGCGGTGTGTATCGGGGTCGAATGGCGGGGGATCGGCAGATCGATAAGCTTCAAGAACCAAAGCTTCGTTGACACCCCGGGCGGCGCGAGGATACAATCGTCCGGCTGTGCGCCCTCCCGGCGCATCCGACAGACGACCCCGACCACCCCGCATGGGGATGGAGTGACCAATATGAGCAAGCGCACATTTCAGCCGAACAACCGCAGGCGCGCGAAGACGCACGGATTCCGTGCACGCATGGCGACCGCCGGTGGCCGCGCGATCCTTTCGGCTCGCCGCCGCAAGGGCCGCAAGGTCCTCTGCGCCTAATCGTCCACGGCTGC